>JGI20171J14444_1000077_pt1 | contig 34248 bp, 32 predicted proteins | sample TergutNc150P4_FD_14444 | JGI IMG/M metagenome (IMG submission 14444) | reverse complement strand
TAATGGGTGGAACAAGCGAAGACATCAACCTCAAAGGCAATCCTGCTGTAATTTTAATGTCGGGTTTGCAAGGTTCGGGTAAAACAACTTTTTCTGGCAAACTTGCTAATTTGCTGAAAACCAAACGCCACAAAAAACCGCTTTTGGTAGCTGCCGACGTGTATCGCCCTGCGGCGATTGACCAGTTGAAAACACTCGGCGAGCAACTGAATATTCCCGTTTTTTGCGAAGAAGAAAATAAAAATCCTGTTAAAATTGCCGAAAAAGCCGTCAAATATGCAAAAGAATATGGTTTTGATGTGGTAATCATTGACACGGCGGGACGTTTGGCAATCGACGAGCAAATGATGAGTGAAATTGCGGCGATAAAAAAAGCGATTTCTCCGCAGGAAATTCTGTTTGTAGTTGATGCTATGACAGGACAGGACGCGGTAAATACTGCAAAAGAATTTAACGAACGTCTTGATTTTAATGGAGTTGTGCTTACCAAACTTGACGGCGATACGCGAGGCGGTGCGGCTCTTTCTATTCGCTCGGTGGTTAATAAACCGATAAAGTTTGTTGGAACAGGCGAAAAAATGGACGCGCTCGATGTGTTTCACCCTGAACGAATGGCAGACAGAATTTTGGGAATGGGCGATATTGTTTCGCTTGTTGAACGTGTTCAGGAGCAATATAACGAAGCAGAGGCGCGGAGAATCAGCAAAAAGTTGGCGAAAAATCAGTATGATTTCAATGATTTTCTTTCGCAAATTCAGCAAATCAAAAAAATGGGCAATATGAAAGACCTTGTTGCGATGATTCCCGGTGTCGGCAAAGCATTGAAAGACACTGAAGTAAACGAAAATTCTTTTAAGGGAATTGAGGCAATAATTCACTCTATGACACCCAAAGAACGTTCCAATCCACACATTCTCAATGGTAGCCGCAAACAGCGCATTGCCGCAGGCAGCGGAAAATCAATTGTGGAAGTAAATCGCCTGCTCAAACAGTTCGACCAAACGGGCAAAATGATGCGTATGGCGCAAAGCGGAAATTTGCCAAAAATAAAAAGATGATTTTTTTGTAAAACGATGAAAGACAAACGATTACTGCCTCCGTTGCTAACGATTATCGGTTTGATAATGACGGTGCTTGCTCAACGAATTTTCACGCCTGCAAGCGTTTTGCGCCTTGTTTTTCTTTTTGCAGCCTTTGTAATTTTTGTGATTTCACTGATTTTATTAATAAAATTTAGAAAGAGAAAATAAAACAGGAAAACAAATTTTTAAAGAAAAACAGGATATTTCAAACAGGTAAAAATGACCGAAACAATCCAATATATTTTTGATTTTCTTACAGACTTTTATTTTTGTGGAAAAAATGAAAGTTTTTTTGCTTATACTTCCGATGAAAATGAATTTGAAAAATATAAAATTGTAATCAAAAAATCAGATTTTTTTAATAAAACGGTTTTTCTTACAAAAAGTTCCGCGCCTTCCTTTCCGCTGAAAATGTGGGAAAATATTCCGCTTCTCTTTGGCGAGCCGACAGTGGAAAAACGCGGCAAAACCATCATTTTGAATGCTGATATTATTGCTTCAAGTTTTTTCCTTCTCTCTCGTTATGAGGAACTTATAAACAAAACTCGCGATGAACACGGACGTTTTTCTGGAAAAAAATCATTACCTTTTCGGGCAGATTTTTTGCATCGACCGATTGTTGATGAATATGGTTGCGCATTCTGTAATTTGTTGAGAGATAACGGAATACAAATTCCTGTAAAAAAATCAGGAATTGCGAAAATCTATCTTACGCATGATGTTGATTATTTGGTGCATTACAAAAATTTGCGTGGCGTTGCGGGCGCAATTTTTCGCAGAAAAGAAATTGCGACTGCTTTAAAAACTTTTTTCGGCAAAATAGAAAATGACCCTTTTTACACTTTCCCTTTTCTTTTTGAACAAAATAATCGCCTGAAACATAATAATTTAGAACAGATTGTTTTTGCACTTGTTGGAAATGAAATTGAAAAAAACGATAACACCCGATATAATATTTTTAGCAAAGATTTTCAACATTTTGTTGATTTGTGCAACGAAAATCAGGTAAAAATCGGGCTGCATGCAAGTTATGCAGCGGGGAAAAATCCTGAATTGATTTTGGAAGAAAAAGCCGCGCTTCAAAAAGCAACTGCTCGCATAATTACCTCAAACAGAAATCATTACCTTTGCAGCAATGAGCCGCGAGATTTTGAAAGTTTGATTCAAGCAGGCATAACAGACGATTTTACAATGTCATACGCCGATATTGCGGGGTTTCGCTTGGGAACTTGCCGCGCAGTTCGCTGGATAAATCCTGAAAATAAGCAACTTACATCGTTGATTTTACATCCGCTTACTGTTATGGAATGTACTTTGAGCGATGAACGTTATATGAATTTATCTGAAAATCAAGCATTTGACTATGCAAAAATCCTAATCAACAATACTGCTCAAAATAATGGCGATTTGTGTTTGCTGTGGCACAACACTGCTGTAGCGGAAAATGCGGATAATTATCACCGAAGTTTGTACAAAAAAATTATTAATTATTTGGAAAATATTTGACAATCAGAATGATACATAAAATTAAAAATATAAATCAGAAAAGCGTTTTTTATCTGATATTGGCTTTTTTCGCTGCAATTTTTCTGCTTTTTCCAAATCGAAATCCGCTTTCGGATTCGCTGGCTTATGCAGGAAATGTGCGGTGGAACGATTTTTTATTTTTTCCTCATCATTTGTTGCATTGTTGGTTTAATTGGTTGATAAACAATTTATTACATGTTTTCTCAATCAAAGTTGATGTTTTGTCAATGATGGCGTTTGTCAATGGAATATTTGCTGTTATTTGTCTTTTTGTGTTTCAAAAAATTCTTTTGCTGCAAAAAAACGATACGGCGCGCGCAAATATTTGGACATTTTTTGCTGCGTGCAGTTTTGGTTTTATGCGTTTTGCAGTTGAAGCGGAGGCGTACATAATTCCGCTTTTCTTTTCGTTGCTTGCCACTTTTTTTTATATTAAATATTTAAAAAACAATAAGTTACAAAATATTATTTTTTCTTCATTAGCAATTTCTCTGGCGGTTTTGTTTCATCAAATTGCACTTATCTGGGGTGTTGGTTTGTTTGTCGGTTTTGTTTTTACAAAAAAAATCAGCCGTATTTTACTTTTTGCGCTGCCGACTTTGAGTGTTTTGTTAGTTTATTCATTTATAATGACTTACATAAACAAAATACCGTTTTCCGTTGAAAAACTGATGTTTTTTCTTGCCGATTATTACACTTCGTCAAATGCTGAATTTCATTTCGGTTTGCAAAATTTCACGCTTTTGGCTATTGGTTTTGTGCGTACTTTTTTTCAAATACACGGCATTGTGCTTTATGCTTTAAAAATAATTCCTGCCTTGTGGATTGCATTTGTTGTAGTTGTAATTTGTTTATTTTTAGCAATTTATAATTTTAAAAAAGCAAAAATAAATAAAAGCGAAAAATTAAAAGACGATAAATTTTCGTTGACGAATGCTGTGATTTTTGTACTGCTTTTATTGTTTGCGTTTTTTACAGACGGAAACAGCGAATTTCTTGTGGTTTTGCCTTTTGTACTGTCATTTTTTATTGATAAATTTATTATTTTCAGCAAAAAAACTGTTATTTTGTTTTCAATTTCAATGTTTTTGTGGAATTTTTGTTTTGGAATTTTTCCAAATAATCATTTTAATATCGAAAATAATCAGGCGGAATGTGCTTTCGTGCAAGGCAAACCTGACAATATTTTTATTTTTAAAAATAAAAATAATATCCAGTCGCAATTTTATTACGATTATGGTTATGATATTCCTAATCAAATAATTGATTTACAAAAAGATAAGGTTGTTTTAGATTCTTTGAAAATTTCACAAAAGACAGTTTATACAGATATTTTAACAAAGAAAATTCCTTATAATCGCGCCGATTTTTATACAAATAACAGCGTTGAGAAATTATTGTTTATCAAACAAATACAGATTTTTCATTCCGATTTGGGAGATTTTTCTATTGATGAGGTAAAAATTCGTTAATTTTCACTATTTTTGCCAAATGGGAAAACGCATTGTCATATCTGTTGCAAACGACCTCGCTTCCGACCAGCGCGTATTAAAAGTTGCTAATTCCTTGTATGAAAACGGTTTTGACGTTTTGCTTGTGGGAATAAAATTACCGAATTCGCCGCCGATTGATTTGCCTTTTGAAACAAAACCTATGCGCCTGATTTTCAACAAAAAAGCCTTATTCTATGTTGAATTTAACGTTCGTTTGTTTTTCTTGTTAATTCGCTCTAAATCAGATATTTATCTCTCAAGCAACACCGACACTCTTTTAGCAAATTATTATGCAGCAAAATTTACAAAAACAAAACTGATTTTTGACGCGCAGGAAATTTTTCCGCAAAAGCCTGAATTTCAACATCGTAAGTTTGCACAAAAAATTTGGACAAAAATTGAAAGTTCCATTTTTCCAAAGTTGAGAAATACTTACACTGTAAGCCAAACCATTTCGGATTATTATCGCCGTCTTTACAGAACGCGAATGAATGTTGTGCGCAATGTGCCTTATTTTCAAAAAGTTACAGATGAAAAAGGGAAATTTTTCATTCCAAATAAAAAAATTATTATTTATCAAGGTGCAATCAGTGTCGGGCGCGGGCTTGAATGGGCTATTGAGGCGATGCTATATGTGAATAAAGACGCTTTGCTGGTGATTATCGGCGATGGCGATGAAAAACAAAAACTTGTACAAAAGGTTGTAAATATGCAACTTATGACAAGAGTTACGTTTTTTGGCAGAAAACAGCCGAACGAACTTTTTCGTTATACAAAAGGCGCAGACATTGGGCTTTGCCTGCTCGACAATTTGAACGTAAATAGTTGTTGTTCAATGCCTGACTGTATTTTTGATTATCTGCGTGCAGGCGTTCCTGTGCTTGCAACCGATTGTCCCGAAATAAGTGATTTTGTAAGCGTTTATAATACAGGTGTTTTGATTGACCATTATGAGCCGAAATTTTTGGCGCAAACAATCAATAATATGCTTGAAAACCGAATTGACACCTCGCGTTTTTATGGGCTTGCGCAAAAAAATTGCTGGGAAAATGAGGAAAAAATTCTTTTGAAAATTGTAAAAGGTAAATTGTAAATTATCAGATATTTATGCTGTCAATCTTAATTCCGACATATAATTATGACATCAGAAAACTTGTAAATGATTTGCACAATCAGGCAAATGCGTTAGGTATTGATTTTGAAATAGTTGTGATGGAAGATGGTTCGCAAAAATATCTCTGCGAAAATAAAACTGTCGGAAATTTAACTTTTGTAAAATATCACGCGCTTTCTGAAAATATTGGGCGTGCGTCAATTCGTAATCGCTTGGCTGACAGTGCAATATATTCCTGTTTGCTGTTTTTGGATTGCGATGTGGAAATTTGCAGAAGCAATTTTTTGGAATGTTATTTGAAATTATTTCACGAAAATTGTGTGATTTCGGGCGGTCGAATTTATGAAAACAAGGTAGAAAAGCAATATTCTCTTATTGCAAAATACGGAAAAACACACGAACAATTTACAGATAAAAACCTGAAAATCAGAAAGAAATATACTGTGCTTACAACTCCCAATTTTTTAATTGATAAAAATATTTTTAAAAAAGTACGATTTGACGAAACAATAAAACAATATGGACATGAGGATACGGTTTTTGGAATAGAACTTCAACGGCAAAATATTGATATTATGATGATTGACAATCCTGTTTGCCATATCGGACTTGATGATAATACCGCTTTTCTGAAAAAAACTGAACTTGCTTTGCAAACTCTTTTAAATATTTATAAATCAGGAAATTATCCAGAATTGCAACAAATTTCCAAAATTCTTTCATTTTATTTGAAAATAAAAAAGTTGCATTTAAATAAAATAATTTCTTTAAATTATAAAACATTTAAACCGTTAATAACCAAAAATTTAACATCAAAAAATCCATCAATGTTACTTTTCGATTTTTATAAACTTGGATTTCTTACAAAATTGTAGTAATTTTGCGCTATAAAAATAATTTTAATAATTCGTGTGCTTGATAACCACGTTAAAAACAAGTATGAACAAGAAATTTTCACAAACTTATCTTTTTTTCGCATTGCTTTTCGCCACATGCCTGATTGTGGCAAATATTGTTGAGCAAAAACTAATCACAATTGGACCTTTTGAAGCGACTGCCGGACTGTTGATTTTTCCGCTTTCGTATGTTGTAAATGACTTAATAGCCGAAGTTTGGGGCTATAAGGCGATGCGTACGCTGATTTGGTACGGTTTTTTGATGAATTTTATCGCTGTTGCAGTATTCCATTTGGCAATTTTTATGCCGCCGTCAGAAAATTTTACTAATCAGGAGGCGTTTTCACTTGTTATGGGAAATACGCTGAGGCTAACGGCTGCAAGTTTTATTGCGTTTTTAACAGGCTCATTTTTAAATGCTTACATAATGAGTAAAATGAAAATTGCACAGGGTGGACGCGGATTTTCTTTGCGGGCGATAGTTTCTACCATTGTAGGCGAAGGCGCAGATTCGGTTGTGTTCTTTACAGTTGCTTTTGGCGGAATATTGTCTGTTAAAGCGCTGATTACTTTGGTTTTAACGCAAACTGCAATGAAAACCTGCTACGAAATTATCATTTTGCCGTTGACAACTCAAATTGTAAAATTTGTTAAAAAGCGCGAGCAAACTGATATTTTTGATAACGATATTTCGTACAATCCTTTTAAAATAAAATTTAAAAACTGAAATTTTTCAGAAAAAAACTGTAATTTTGCAGCATTCGTAAATTGTGATTATAACAATGCACACAAAAGAAGAAAAATTGCAGGAATTTGGACGGTTGCTTGATGTTCTCGACTGTTTGCGCGCCGAATGTCCTTGGGACAGGGAGCAAACTTTCGATTCTTTGCGCCCGCTCACTGTTGAAGAAACTTTTGAACTTGCAGACGCAGTTTTTTCAAAAGATATGTTGTTGATTAAAAAAGAGTTGGGCGATGTATTGCTGCATATTCTTTTTTATTCAAAAATTGGCGATGAAAACGGTGAATTTGATATTTTTGATGTTTGTAAAGCATTGACCGACAAGTTAATATATCGCCATCCGCATGTTTTTGGCAAAGTTGATGCAACGACTGCCGAAACAGTTTCGCAAAATTGGGAAAAACTCAAGTTAAAGGAAAAGGACGGCAATCGTTCTGTGCTTGCAGGAGTTCCGCATACTTTGCCTGCGTTGATTAAGGCATACCGCATTCAAGATAAGGCGCGGAGTGCAGGTTTTGATTGGGAGCAGCCTGAGCAGGTTTGGGATAAGGTAAATGAGGAAATGAACGAACTTCAAGCGGAAATTGCTGCTAATGATGCTGACAAAACAGAAGCCGAATTTGGCGACTTGCTTTTTAGCGTTATTAATGCCGCACGGCTGCATGGAGTGAATCCCGAAAATGCACTTGAACGCACAAACCGTAAATTTATTAAACGTTTTAATTTTCTGGAAGCCAATACTTTGGCAAAAGGAATTGACTTAAAAAAGATGACTCTTGCCCAAATGGACGAAATTTGGGAAAAGGCTAAAAATATTGATTAAAAAAATGGCACAATATTTGCAGGATAAAAACAATAATTTGTAATAATTAATAAATTTTAAAAAAAATAAAAATGAAAAAAGTTTTTAGTATTTTTTTAATTGGCAGTATGCTTTGTTTTGCTGGCAATATTAAAGCGCAAGACGCATCAGAAGGCGGTTTTTTGGAACACGGAGGTATCGGCTTGAATGTAAATTTCCTTAAAGGTTATGGTATTTCAGCCCATCTTTCTCTTTTGCCAACTCTTAAAGCAAGGGTAGGGTTAAACTATTTTGGTCTTGGTATTATACCAACAATTTTGGGAAGTACTGATTTTCATGCAAATGATTATGATTTTAAAACGACGGGAATTGGCGAAGAAACTGTTGATGGAAAAATCACTAAAATTAATCTTGCTATGATTAATGGAAGTATTTTAGCCGACTGGTATCCTTTTGGCGGCAATTCGGTTTTTTCAATTACGGGAGGTTGTTACATTGGCGCAGACAGAGTAAATGTTGCGGGCGATGCGCATAACGATTTCTCTTACCAAAATATCCAAATAAAAACCAATAACGATGGCACTTTCAAGGGCTATATTCAAATGGGTAATATTATTAAACCTTATATTGGCATTGGTCTTGGTAAAACAATTCCTAACAGCCGAGTAGGTTTTCGCTGGGATTTGGGTGTAGTTTATCAGGGCAAACCAAGTTTTTACAGCGACAATGCAAAAGGTGGTAAATTTAACGCTGATGAAATTGATAAAGAAGGTATGGGAGACGGTTACAATGCAGTATATAACGCAGTTACAATGCCGATTTTTCCTCAAATGCAATTTACATTAAGTTATAGAATTTTTTAATAAAAAAAGATTTATCAAAAGCGATTTGAAAGCAAATTTCAAGTCGCTTTTTTGGTTTTTATAAAAATGTTGAGTGTGTCCAAACAAAAACTTGTGCGCTCGCTGGCGATGAAAAAATTTCGGGACAGCGAAGGATTGTTCGTTGCCGAAGGCGCGAAACTTATTTGCGACCTTGCAAACGGCGGCTTGGAATGTGTTTATTTATTTTCAACACAAAATTCTTATGTTGCTGAAAATAAAGAATTTATAGAAATTACCGAGCAGGAACTGCAAAAAATTTCCAATCAAAAAACGCCGCAAGGCGCATTGGCGGTTTTTAAAATTCCAAAATATGAAATTAATTTTGAAAATATAAAAAATGAACTTTCTATTGCCCTCAGCGATGTGCAAGACCCGGGAAATGTCGGTACAATTATTCGGCTTGCCGATTGGTTTGGCTTTGCAAATATTTATTGTTCAGAAGGTTGCGCCGATGCTTTTGCGCCGAAGACTGTTCAGGCAACTATGGGCGCACTCGCCAGAGTGAAAATTCATCGTGTTAATTTACACGAATTTTTATCTGCAAATACTAAACACACAACAATTTACGGAACTTTTCTCAAAGGCGAAAATATTTATCAAACGCAACTGAAAAAAACAGGAATTATTGTAATGGGCAGCGAAGGCAACGGAATATCAGAAGACATCAAACCGTTGATAACCAATAAAATAACAATTCCAACTTTTTCTCAAAACAGCCAAAGAACCGAATCTCTAAATGTTGCGGTTGCCGCTGCGATTGTTTGCAGCGAGTTTCGCAGAAATGAATAACTGCATGTGAAACGCAGCAATTCTGTTTTTTTTTTATTATTTTTGCAGAAAATAATATTATAAAAAACGCGTTGGCGGAATTAAATTTTAACTATCTGATAGTCAGCCGTTAATATTACAGTTTTTGCAAATTATAATCAATCGTATTTTATTGATTGTCAATCTATTACAAATTAATTCCACCAATGCGTTATAAAAAATAGATTAAAACATTTTTAAGTTTTACAATGAGAATATTAACAGGAATTCAGGCGACGGGAACGCCGCATTTAGGAAATATTTTAGGAGCGATTTTGCCTGCGATTGAACTTTCGCAACGTCCTGAAAATGAGTCGTTTTTGTTTATTGCAAATCTTCATTCGCTCACAACGGTAAAAGAGGCTGCTGTTTTGCTTGCCAACACTTACGAGATTGCGGCAGCGTGGCTTGCTTGCGGCTTGGATACAGAAAAAACGCACTTTTATTGCCAAAGCGATATTCCCGAAGTGTGCGAATTGTCGTGGTATTTGTCGTGTTTTTTCCCATATCAGCGGCTTACGCTTGCGCACTCGTTTAAGGACAAAGCCGACCGCCTTGACGATGTGAATGCGGGGCTTTTTACCTATCCTGTGCTTATGGCGGCGGATATTTTGCTTTACGATGCGCAAATTGTGCCTGTGGGAAAAGACCAATTGCAGCATCTTGAAATGGCGCGGGATATGGGTGCGCGTTTCAATAATAAAATGGGTGAAACTTTTGTTTTGCCTGAATCGAAATTGCAGGAAAACACGAAATATGTTGTAGGCACTGACGGGCAAAAAATGTCGAAATCGCGCGGGAATACCATTAATATTTTCTTGCCCGAAAAACAGTTGAAAAAGCAAATTATGGCAATTGAAACAGACAGCACGCCGCTCGAAGCGCCGAAAAATCCTGATACAGACAAAGTTTTTGCATTGTATCAACTTATTGCAAATAAGGAAGATACGGAAATTTTGCGGGGAAAATATTTGGCAGGAAATTTCGGTTATGGACACGCAAAGCAGGAATTGCTGAATTTGATTTTGACAAAATTTGAAACCGAACGCAATCTGTACAATTTTTATATAAATAATTTGCCTGAAATTGATAAAAAATTAGCCGAAGGAGCAGCCAAAACCCGCCCCATAGCGCAGCAAACGCTCAAACGAGTAAGAGAAAAATTGGGATTGGTTGTTCGTTAGAAGATTGAAGTTGGAAGATGGAATTTTTTTTATTAAAATTATCTCATTGTCAGCACAACAGGTAATTTAAATTCTTTTTTTTCTCCTGTGTTTGCGTTAAAAAACTGAAAATAAAGCACATATACAGCCGCATTGGCAATTTTTCCATCATCGCGCGTTCCGTCCCAAATTATAAATCCGTCTGATGAAAGCAAAATGTTATCACACAGTTTCTTAATCCGATTGCCAATCGCATCGAAAATCACGGCGTTGGCTGTTGTACCAATTAAATCTGTTGCGTAACGAATGTAGCAAAGGTCGTTAAAACCGTCATTGTCAGGCGAAAAATATTCCGTTTCGAGCCAAAGACGATTGTCGGTTTCAGAGTTTTGTAATTGGTGGAATTGTGAATTTTTATATCCTGGCGTTCCATAATTCACATCAGAAGCCGCAGAATGCCAAGCAGTTGCATCGTCAGACAACATTTGCGGATTAATTTTTTCTAACGAAACATTCCGCACATTGCTCAAAAGCACGTGATGCATTTTTGGAGAATATTTAAATTTGTCAAATTCTATTTCACCGCTTTCGTCAAGCAGAACAATAGTTGCTCCATCGTTGTTAAGTGCATTCCAACGTGTTGTAGAATATATTTTTGCCGTTTCTTCCGTTAAATTAAAATAATAGTGAAGTTGAATTGCATTATTGCTGAAAGCCGCGCAACCGTTTGGTAATAAAAGAGTTGATGGTGGAATTACAACAAAAGTATTGTAACTTCCATCTGTTTTTAAATTTGCAAATTTAAAGTTTGAAATATCAAGCGTATCGGAAGTCAAATTCGCAATCTCAACATATTCAGGCACGTTTTCTGATGTGTTGAACATAACTTCGTTCCACGTAATATCGCCAAATTGCGGTTTTGAATAAATTTTTATTTCAGGCGGAATGTTTCCTGTAACTTCAATATTATCAAATATATATGCTCTGCCTGTTGTGCCTGAATTACGATAAAGTACGCCAAAATAATCGCCGTGAATAACTGAATTATTAAAAGTTGTTCCTTCAAGGTAAAAATCTGTTTCTTCAGGTTTTTTAGAATAAAGCGCAAAGTTTCCTTCTGTATCGCGCGTTACTCGAATTGTTAATATAACAGGCTGATAATCAATGCGTTTATCTACACCATCAATAATTTTGGTTTTTGTTGTTCCGTGTTGCACAAAAAGCGAAATTTCATCATTTGTTCCGCCGATTTGTACATAGTACGCATCGCAGACATCTGGAGTTAATTCATTGGAAATTAAATAAATACTGGCATAATTGCTTGAACTTGTGGTATAATTTATCCGCACATCTACCTGCCAAACAGCATCGTTCATTGCCCGCGAAGGAGTGAAAAGATAAGAAGTTGAGGTTACGGTAGCACACGATTGCAATTGAAAATTGCTGTTAATAAAAAAATTATCAACAGTTCCAATCCATTGTGGATTTTGCGTAAAATCACCGTCCGAAAAATCGTCAAAAACCTGTGCATTTGTCAGAGCGGAAATACACAAAAATAATAAGATAAATGTTTTTTGCATTGTATTTTGGATTTTATTTCTGCAAAAGTATAAATTTATTTAAAATAAATAATCAATTAAATAAAAAAACATCGTAAGGCAATTCTTACGATGTTTTTTTATTTATGAAAATGTAAATTTATTTCGAAATTTCAAATTCAACGCGTCTGTTTTGAGCGCGACCTTCAGATGTACTGTTTGTTGCAACAGGTTGTTTTTCTCCCATACCTGCAACTGTAATATCGCTTGCAGGAATACCTTTGCTTACCAAATAATTTTTAACAGTTGTTGCGCGGTCAAGCGAAAGCGCCTGATTGTAAGCATCTGTACCAATAGCGTCTGTATGACCGATAATTTTGATTTTGCTGCCAATTGCATTTTCTTTCAAAATTGTTGCAACATTGTTCAAAATATCAAATGAAGTAGGTTTATCTAACGGATTGTCATTGGCAATAGTGCTTTTGTCGAAGTGGAAATGAATATTGTCGAACGATACTCTAACAGGATTTGCATTCTTACCTGCAGCAAGGTCGTTATTCATTTTTTGCAAATCTTTCTTCAACTGGTCGATGTCGTTAGTGTTTTTGTTAACTTTCGGCTCAAGATTTTTCAAATCGTTGTCCAAATTTTTCAAACCTTTTTCGAGTGCATCAACACGCTGTTTGAGCCCTTCATCGTTTGGAGCAACTTGATAAAGGTCAGCAAAATATTCTTTTACAGTAGCATTGCGTGTATGGTCGTTTTTGTTTGCGCCAAATTTGAAACGCAAACCGATGTTAACTAACCATGCATCGTTGTTGTAAGTCCCCTGCGAACCGTCAGCGCCTTGTTTTCCGCCTAATACGTCAAAAGAGTATGCACGGAATTGACCTTCCATAATTAACGCCAAAACTTTTGTAAAGTTGTAATCGAAGTTGAAACCGCTTGTAAGTAATGGAGAAACATTGTTTTTCTTTATCATCACTTTTGGGTCATTGTCTTCGTGCGAATTAAATCCAACTCCCAATCCAAAGTTTGCCCAAAGAGCGGTCTTACGCCAAAAACCTCTTCTCAAAGGCGAAACGAAATTTGAAATGTTGAAAGTACTGTTCAAAGCAGCGTCAATCGTGTGTCCCTTAAATTGGTAGCGGCTATAATCGTAATAACCTGCTTCTATACCAATGCCGTAATAAGGAGTTGCGGTATAATCCACTTGAATTACAGGAGCCTGCCAACTAGAACGATTGACAAAAAAGTTTTCCTTAGGGGGAACGAGAGTAGCCCTAGGGTCGCGCTGAATGCGGAACTGATTAAGACCTCCTTTAATAGCCACCGACCAACGCGAATAGTCTTTAACTGCGTTCGTCTCGGCGCTTTCCTGTGCAGCAACTGCTCCAAAAATCATTGCTGCAGCAAACATAAAGATAGTTTTCTTCATAAAAAATCCAATTTTGATGTTAATATTATTTTTACCTAAAAATTATTTATTTATTCAAATTAAAAAACGTGCAAAGTTACAATATATTTTTTAATAACCAACAAAATAAATGTTTTTTTTTAATTTTTTTTTAAAATAATTTACATAAAAAATTTTTCAATCAATGTAAAATTTTAAAAATCAATTCTTTATAAATTTCCAAATCATTATTTTCTGTTACCTCAAAACCTTTACTTTTAGCATCGGCTTTGCGCAGATAACTTATTATTTTCACAGTTTTTTGCGCATTAAAAGTTTTGGCGGCGTTGGCAATGTTTTCGGCGACGGGATACGGCGGTATGCCAAGTTCTTTCCCTATTTCCGCGCTTTTGGCTCGTTTGTCGTTAAAATTCTCATTTCCAACAAGTTTTATGTTAGCAGGCAAATAATGATAAAGCGTAATGTTTGCAAAAAAATTGAACAACTGCGGCAATACCATTTGTATCGGGTTTGCTTTTTTGTTGTCGGCAAAATAACGCACAATGCGGTTCGCTTTCAAGGCATCTCGTTGAATTAAAGCCGTTTGCAGTTCAAAAACGTTATAATCCTTGCTAATACCAATATTGCGTTCAATATGTTCAACAGTGATTTTTCGGCTGCCTTCAGGTAATGTAATTATCAGTTTATCAAGTTCATTTACAATTTTACTCAAATCCGTTCCCAAAAATTCGCACAAAATTGCCACCGATTTACCGTCCATTTCAATTTTCTGACTTTGAGCATAAGTTTTTACCCACGTTTCAATTTCGTAGTCGCGCAATTTGTTCGATTCAAACACAATTCCGATTTTTTCAATTTCCTTAATCCATTTCAAACGTTTATCAGGCGAACCATATTTATAGCAAAACACTAATATTGTTGAATTTAGCGGTTTTTGCAAATAAAATGACAAATTTTCCCAGTCTTTTTTGATATTTTGTGCTTCTTTTACTATAATTACTCGATTGGCAGACATTACAGGATATTCTTTTGCTGCATTTATAATTTTTGAAATATCCGCATCCTGTCCGTAATACACAATTTGATTGAACTGTTTATCGGTTTCAGAGAGCGCATTTTCTTCAATAAATTCCGCAATTTTATTTATATAATACGGCTCTTCGCCCATTAAAAAATAAATGGGTTTGTATGATTTTTGTTGTAAATCGCTGATAATCTGCTCGTAAGTTATTCCTTCCTTTTTTGCCATTTTTAATAAATAAAAAATATCAGAAAATTTTATTTTGCAAAGTTACTTTTTTTATTGAAAAAAACTTACCTTTGTCATAAATTTTAAAAAAATATGTATAAAACCCAACGCCGCCCTGAGCGGGAAATGATTTTTGGCATCCGCGCTGTGATTGAAGCGGTGAAAAGCGGAAAAATGATTGAAAAAATTTTGGTACGCCGCGATATGAGCAGCCAATTGTCGCGTGAACTTTTTGCCGCTGCCGCTGCCGAAAATATTCCTGTGCAAAAAATACCGATTGAAAAACTAAATCAATTTACTTCAAAAAATCATCAGGGTACGGTTGCCTTTATTTCGCCTGTTGAATTTCAATTGATAGAAAATATTATTCCTGCGCTTTTTGAGCAGGGAAAAAATCCGTATATAGTTGTGCTTGACGGAGTTACCGATGTTCGCAATTTTGGTGCAATTGCCCGTACAGCCGAATGTGCAGGTGTTTCGGCTATTGTTGTGCCTTCGGCGCACAGCGCGGCAATCAATGCCGATGCGGTAAAAACTTCGGCGGGCGCGCTGCTGACAGTTCCTGTGTGCCGCGTGCAAAATTTGAGAAATGCGCTGCAATATCTTGCACAAAGCGGATTGAAAATTGTTGCTATTACGGAAAAAGCGGACAAAAATTATACAACTATTTCATATTCAGTTCCTTTAGCGTTGGTTTTGGGTTCGGAAGATGAGGGAATTTCGCCCGAAATTTTGAAAATGTGCGATGAGCAAGCCGCAATTCCGCTTTCAGGTACAATTGAATCGTTGAATGTTTCGGTGGCGGCGGGCGTAGCGATGTATGAGGTTGTGCGCCAACGGCAAAATCATGAATGAAAATCAATAAGCCCTGCCATTGGCGACTTCATAATTTTTCCTATTGTGAATTCATTATAATCAGCCACTTGGCGTAGTTGGCGGGAAAAATGAAACGCCACCGAGCCGACAAAATTTACTGTATGATTTAGGAAATCGTATTTTGCAATATTGCGGTCGAAAAATGCTTGAAACTCGTTGAGAATCAGCGCATCAATTTCTGGCTCATATTGGTTTTCGAGCAAAAATTCTGAAAAATGCGCCAAATATCTGTTGGCAAACGGACGACGATAAACATTTTCAATAATTTCGGCAGTGGAAATTGAATATTTTTCTTCAAATTTTTTGATAATATTTTCAGAAATCATTCGTTTTAAAACATTACGAATCAAAGATTTACCTAGAGCCGCGCCGCTGCCTTCATCTCCGAGAACATAACCCAAAGAAGGCGCGTTTGCGGTAATTTCCACACCATTGTAAAAACACGAATTTGAGCCCGTTCCCAAAATGCAGGCTATGCCTGCTGAATGTTGCAAAAGTGCGCGCGCTGCACCCAAAAGGTCGCTTTCCGCTTCTATTTTTGCATTTGGAAAGTTGGCAGAGAGCGCATTGTGTAAAATATTGCTTTTTTCGCTGGTACAGCCTGCTCCGTAAAAATAAATTTCTGAAATTTCATTGAATACGATTTTTACAGATAATTCATTAGTAATCAGTGTTTTAATCTCATTTTCTTCCAAGAAAAACGGATTAATTCCCTGTGTAAAAAAATCGTTTCCTGCGCAATTCCAATGCGTTTTTGTTGAACCGCTATCGGCAATAATCTTCATTTGTATGTGTTTTTTTGTAAAAAATTAGAATTTTAATTGCAAAAATACAGAATTTATTCGGTTTAACAAGATGTATGCGTTAAAAATTCGGCAGAATAGTTGTATTTTCCGCATTTAGATGGGGTTGTTTCAAAAGTCTTTTTACCGCAAAGGCGCAAAGATTTTTCGCAAAGGTAGCAAAATGATATATTCCTTAAATTCAAAAATTTGCGCATCTTCGTCCTGATGAATTTGTAATTAGCTAACGCTGACCGTTGGTTCGATTTTATCATATTTTATTTTTTGTATTGCAAATGCCGATACTCACATGCCGCTTCTGTGTTTTTTTAATTTTTATCTATTGGCAACTTTTTGTAATTTTGCAAAAATTTTATTTTAGAAAATAAATTCTTTTTCACAGAAAAAATGACAGATAACAACAATATTATCAACGAAATAACTGCAAGTGAATATAAATACGGCTTTACCACCGATATTGAAACCGACCTTATTTCGCGCGGGCTGAACGAAGATATTATTAAATTGATTTCGGCAAAAAAAAATGAGCCGCAATGGTTGCTTGATTTTCGCCTGAACGCCTATCGTCGTTGGCTGACAATGAAAATGCCCACTTGGGCGCATCTGCAAATTCCGCCGATTGATTATCAGGCGATTTCGTATTTTGCTGCGCCAAAGGTACAAAAAAAAGATGAAAATATTGATGCTGAATTACTTAAAACATTTGAAAAACTTGGCGTACCGATTCACGAGCGTGAAATGTTGTTAAATCCCTCATCTTCAACAAATTCAATAGCCGTTGATGCGGTTATGGATAGCATTTCGGTGAAAACGACTTTTAAAAAAGAACTCTCTCAACTCGGAATTATTTTTTGTTCGTTCTCCGAAGCGGTGCAAAATCACGCAGATTTGGTGCGCGAATATCTTGGTTCGGTTGTTCCTGCTGGTGATAATTTTTTTGCCGCGTTAAATTCGGCGGTTTTTTCCGACGGCTCGTTTGTTTTTATTCCAAAAGGCGTTCGCTGCCCAATGGAACTTTCAACATATTTCAGAATAAATGCAGCGAACACAGGGCAGTTTGAGCGCACGCTGATTGTGGCGGAAGACAATTCTTACGTTTCTTATTTAGAGGGCTGCACTGCGCCTATGCGCGACGAAAATCAACTGCACGCGGCGATTGTGGAAATTATTGTAAAAGCAAATGCGGAAGTAAAATATTCGACAGTTCAAAATTGGTATCCCGGCGATAAGGACGGCAAAGGCGGAATTTATAATTTTGTTACCAAACGCGGAATTTGCAAAGGCGAAAATGCGCGGCTTTCTTGGACGCAGGTTGAAACAGGTTCGGCGATTACGTGGAAATATCCCTCGTGTATCCTTGCAGGCGAAGGTTCTTCTGCCGAATTTTATTCGGTTGCAGTTACAAATAATTTTCAGCAAGCTGATACAGGAACAAAAATGATTCATTTAGCAGCGAATACCAAAAGCCGAATTGTTTCAAAAGGAATTTCGGCAGGGCATAGCCAAAACAGTTATCGCGGACTTGTGCGCGTAAATAAATTATCTGAAAATGCGCGAAATTTTTCGCAATGCGATTCGTTGCTTCTAGGCGATAAATGCGGCGCACACACTTTTCCGTATATGGACGTACAAAACGAAACCGCAATTGTGGAACACGAGGCGACAACTTCAAAAATCAGCGAAGACCAGATTTTTTACTGCAATCAGCGTGGTATCGGTACAGAAGAAGCCGTTGGATTGATTATAAACGGTTATGCAAAAGAAGTTTTGAACAAACTTCCGATGGAATTTGCTGTTGAAGCCCAAAAACTGCTTCAAATCACGCTCGAAGGCAGCGTAGGATAATTAAAAATTATTATCATTTTTTTGCCAGCAAACAATTTTCGATATATCTTGTCAGAATCTCTATTGCAACGTGATTTTCGCCTCCTTGCGGGATTATTATATCGGCAAAGCGTTTTGTCGGCTCGATAAATTGCAGATGCATTGGCTTTAACGTACGTTCGTACCGTTCTATCACTGTTGCAACAGAACGTCCGCGTTCCATTGTATCGCGGTTGATAACGCGGATAAGGCGGTCGTCGGCATCGGCATCTACAAAAACTTTCAAATCAAGTATTTTGCGCAATGGCACATTATTCAACACCAAAATTCCTTCCACAATAACAACGTGGCAGGGTTTTATCGGAATTGTTTCGGCAGCGCGCGTGCAAGTCAGATACGAATAAATCGGCTGTTGAATTGTGTTGCCTTTTTTGAGTTCATGCAAATGGCGCACAAGCAACTCAAATTCAATTGAGTCGGGGTGGTCGAAATTTATTTTTTGGCGGTCTTCGAGCGGTATATTGCTGCTGTCGCGGTAATACGAATCCTGCGGCATCAGAGCCACTTCGCCTTCGGGCAACCGTTGCAGCAGTTTGCGTACAACGGTAGATTTGCCCGAGCCTGTTCCTCCTGCTATTCCAATGATAATCATAGCATTAAATCTCGTCAAATGAATCTTTTATCGGATTGCGGTAATAAATTTTGTTTTCCAAAAATTCCTGCGTTGCGATAAGAGTCGGTTTTGGAATTTTTTCGTAATATTTTGAAATCTCAATCTGTTCGCGATTTTCAAAAACCTCTTCGATGCTATCGCCAAAAGACGAAAAATCCTGCAATTTTTTCTCAATTTCCTGTTTCATTTCACCATTAATCTGGTTGGCGCGTTTGGCGATAATAGCAACTGTTTCATAAACATTGCCTGTATTGCGGCTCATCTGCTCAACATCGCGCGTGATGGTGCTTTCGGGAGTTTTTACTTTTTTATAATCCATTTTTTTATGATTTATTTTAAAAATTCATTATTATTTACTTTGTGTTTTTACTTGCCTCTTGGAAAATTTTATCGGCTACGCTGCGGTTTTTTCCTTCGGGAAATTCGTTGATAAAACTGTAGTATTCATCAACGGTATCCTGATAGCGTTCCTTGCGCTTTTCTTCAATACTGTTGGTTGCCTGCGTATATTTTGCCTGCAAAATAATAAACGACAATTCTTCGCGATATTTTGTCGAAGGAAAATTTTTCAGCGTGTTTTGCGCCTCAATAATAGCCGACAAATAATTGTTGCCCAAATAGTTGCCAAGATTATAATATAACTTTGCATTCAAAAGTTGCTTGTATGCAAGTTTGTCGTTCAATTCGTCAAGCATTTTTACAGCCTCAGGTACATGTTCATCTTCGGGGAACATATCGATATAATCTTGAATTGCATTAATTCCCTGATTTGTAGTGCTTTGGTCGAGCCGAGCATCGGGCGAATCAAGAAAATAACATTTGCCAATCAAAAATTTCGCCTCCGCTGCGTAAGTACCTCGTGGATAGGTGCGCATATAGGTTTCAAAATACTGACTTGCCGTAAGATAATCTTTTTGGCAGTAATACGACTGCGCAAGATAATACAGAACTTCTTGCGAACGTTCCGTACCTTTATAATACGACTTAATATCATTCAGCAAGGTTTGCGACTGTATGAATTTCCGTTTGTTGAAATATTCGATTGCCTTGTTGAATTTCAGTTCGCTGTCCGTACTTTTGAGCAGTTTGGTATACTCGCCGCAGCCCCAAAAGCCGCAACTCATCGCGCATAATGCAAGATAAATTATACTTTTTTTCATATATACAAAATTAGCCGCAAAGGTACGGAAAAAATTTGAAAAATAATTTAATAAAACTATTTTTTGTTTTGGTAAGTTCAATTAGCAAATGTAACTTTTATTTTGCAAAAACAGTAAAAAAAGTTTTAATATGAATTTGCAAAAGTTGAATTTCTTAATTTATTTTAGTACTTTTGCAGCGTTTTTTTCAAGGAAATAAATTAAAAAATTACATAAAAAAAGATTGAAAAATGTGTAAAATAGAAAAAATTATTGCACGGGAAATTCTTGATTCGCGCGGAAATCCTACCATTGAAGTAGATGTAACTCTTGAATGTGGGATTGTTGGGCGCGCTGCAGTGCCGTCAGGCGCATCAACAGGTGAAAACGAAGCCCTTGAACTGCGCGACGGCGACAAAAAACGCTATCTTGGCAAAGGCGTGTTAAACGCAGTTAAAAATGTGAATGAAGTAATCGCACCAGCGCTTATTGGCGAGTGTGCTTTGCATCAGCGTAAAATTGACAAAAAAATGATTGCGCTTGACGGCACAAAAACCAAATCGGAACTTGGCGCAAATGCTATTCTCGGCGTGTCGCTTGCAGCGGCAAAAGCGGCAGCAGAATATCTTGAATTGCCTTTGTACCGCTATATTGGCGGAACAAATACATTCACGCTGCCTGTTCCGATGATGAATATTATCAACGGCGGTTCACATTCCGATGCGCCGATTGCTTTTCAGGAATTTATGATTCGTCCTATTGGCGCGCCATCGTTCCGCGAAGGTTTGCGTTGTGGTTCGGAAGTTTTTCACGCTTTGAAAAAAGTATTGCACGACAAAGGTTTAAGCACTGCCGTTGGCGATGAAGGCGGTTTTGCGCCTAATCTTGCAGGTGGAACAGAAGAAGCGTTGGAAAGCATTTTAACAGCTATTAAAAACGCGGGTTACCAGCCGGGTAAAGACGTTACAATCGGGCTCGATTGCGCAGCATCGGAATTTTATGAAAACGGAATTTACGATTACAGCAAATTTGAAGGCGAACATGGCAAAAAACGTACCCGTGAGCAACAGGTTGAATATATTGCCGAACTTGTTGCAAAATATCCGATAGACAGCGTTGAAGACGGAATGTCGGAAAGCGATTGGGAGGGTTGGAAAATGCTTACAGATAAAATCGGTAAAAAAATTCAACTTGTGGGAGACGATTTATTTGTTACCAATGTTGAATATTTAAAAAAGGGCATTGATTTGGGTTGTGCAAACTCAATTTTGATAAAAGTTAATCAAATTGGCTCTCTGACCGAAACTCTTGACGCTATCGAAATGGCGCATCGTGCGGGATATACTTCGGTTACATCGCACCGTTCGGGCGAAACAGAAGACTCAACAATCGCCGATATTGCTGTTGCCACAAATAGTGGACAAATCAAAACAGGCTCTTTGAGCCGTTCGGACAGAATGGCAAAATACAATCAACTCTTGCGCATAGAAGAAGAATTGGGCGATTTGGCGGTTTATGGCTGGAAAAAATAATTGAGCGTTTTATTTAATGTTTAATTTTGTTGTCAGGAAAGCGGCGATTGTAAAATTGCCGCTTTTTGTTTTGGAATATACAGATTAATACGTTAATGATTATTTCACTACCAAAGTTTTTCCGTCAAGTTTTTGGACTGTTTCAATAAGATTTTGGTTGTCATCGTATTTGTAGGTGTATTCCATATATTTGTAGTAACGGTTTTTGTTGTAATAACATTTTCGCTTTGCAATATTGCCGAATGAATTGTATTCATTTTCAATTTTGCAATATCCTGCTTTTTTGTCAATTGGTTTGTTGTTTGTGCCAAAATATTGGCTGGTTTTTACAAGTCCGTTTTCATAAAAAGTACGGCGGACAACCGAATAACGTTTATCTTTTAATGCAGGTTGTAGATTTGCATTAAAATATCGCGTTTCGTAATTTCGCCTTTCTTTTTTATCGAACCACATCCTTGCAACAGCATAACCGCGTTCGCCATCGTGCAATTCGCCTGCCTGATTGTAATACGATGTTTCAGGAATATGAAATTTTTTGTTGTTATTCCATTTGTAGCCAAACGAATAATCGCCGTTATTATTAGCTGTCAGATGTTGGTTTTCATCAAAAAATTGACATTTTACCATCCATCCGTCTGCGTTCAGAATGCGTTTATATTGCGTAATTCCGTATTTATCTTTTGTAAAATTGCCGTTTTCATCGTACAATTTTATCCAAACAGGATTTTTATTTTCATCTAAAATCAAAGATTGCAAACGCACATTCGGTGTACTGTCGTTTTTTGTAAGATAATTGTAATAACGCTGTTCTACGCTATCTGAATAAACAATATTTACATCGCTAACCCCATAATTATCAATGCTAATCTTGCCGCGTTTTGAATACTGAATTTTTGAAAATCTGCCCTGCGCATCAAATTCCACACGGTAACAGTTTGTTTTTATGGCGATTTCTAATGGAATTTTATCTTTTGCAACAAACTGATATTGACGGTCGTCAATATGCACATCGCGATAATATGCAATATTTTGATTTTGCGCGCTCGCACCCAAAGCAAGTGCAAACATTAAAAGTATGACTGGTTTCTTTTTCATATTTATTAAATGTTAAAAAAAATTATATTATTTGTTCCTGTCGGCTAAATTAATAACCGACAGGTTTTTAAAGATTTATAAATTTGCCTATTTGAAAAATTTAATAACCTTAACATGTTACGATATTTCTATTTTATTTCCTTTTCAGTTTCTTTAAATCAACAATCATTGTATCTTCTTCACAATTTTCATTTCTGAAAATAACTTGAATTTTATTTGTTTGAATTTTTTGGACAAGTCCTTTAAATTCTCGCAATTCTTTTTCTATTAAGGCATTAACTGTATCATTTTCAGGAATAATAATTTTATCGTCTGTCCCAAATAGTCCATAATGATTGGTTATGTATGGAAGAGCTGGCAACTGCCAATCCCAAATTTCAAAAGAATATAATTCTTTCCACTTACCATTTTTACAAGTCATAATATACCACGTATTCCAATTTGACCAATCCGCCCAATCTATTACGTATGATATTTCATCTCCTCCGTCTCCGTCCAAATCTCCTTCATTTTTCAGATAAGAAATCCCAAATAATTGTCCTCCCTTTGCAATATGCAAAGTGTCTATTAACGGATTGTCTGAAGTTAAAAAAACAGAAGCATCTTTTTGTACAGCGAACGCAACATTATAGTCATAATCTAAATCTTCATAAAATTTATTTGTTTCTTTATTATCCCTTCGGCTAAAATAATGTTCTATCAGTTGTTCCGTTTTGCCATCGCCATCAAAATCGCCCATTATAACAAAACGATAACCAAATATTTCTTTCATTTTTGATGTATCAGATTTAATTATCATGGTCGTTTGTAGTTGACTATCTGCAATTTCTTGTACTTCTAATTTTGCTGTTTTAACTCGGTCTTTATGAATGTAAAGTACACTGAAAATAATCAACCCTATAAATCCAAGTATTAATAATAATTTTTTCATTTATAAAATATTAAATTTCAAATACTTATAAAAAAAATTTTCTTCGCACACAAAAATAAAAGTGTGTTTCTAAAACTGCGAAATGCTGACAATTCATTGATTATCAGCATTTTTTGCTTTTTCTCTGTGGAGATTATCGGAGTCGAACCGACGACCTTTTGACTGCCAGTCAAACGCTCTAACCAGACTGAGCTAAATCCCCAAAAAACTTTGCGCTGCAAAGATACACAACTTTTTGAAAAAAATGTTACTTTTGCAAAAAATATTTTTGTAAGTTTACCAACTCGCCGTAAATAAAACGGAAACGGTAATTTTGAAATTTTGTTATGGAAATAGAACAGATAATTTTGGGTATCGACCCGGGAACAACAGTAATGGGTTACGGCGTTTTGGAAATTAGGAAAAACCAGCCCAAACTGCTCGCAATGGGCATTTTGGAACTGAAAAAATATGGAAATCATTATTTAAAACTGCAAAAAATTTTTCAGCGCGTACTTTCGCTCGCAGATGAGTATCACCCTGATTTTTTGGCAATCGAGTCTCCTTTTTTTGGAAAAAATGTGCAGTCGATGCTCAAACTTGGGCGTGCGCAGGGCGTAGCAATGGCAGCTGCGCTGTTCCGCGATATTCCAATTACCGAATATGCGCCGCTGAAAATCAAAATGGCAATTACGGGCAACGGGCGGGCATCGAAAGAGCAGGTAGCTAATATGTTGCGTCAATTTTTGAATATTAAGCAGGAACAAATGTTGCCTCAACTTGACGCAACAGACGGACTTGCCGCCGCATATTGTCATTTTTTGCAAATGGGAAAGCCGATGCCCGAAAAATCGTATCGCAGTTGGAAAGATTTTATAAATAAAAATCCAGATAAGGTAAAAATTTGATTCACAGATGCTTGGCAATTTCTCTTAAATCTTTTTTAATAGAAGTAAGTTTTTCATAAATTTGCTGCTTGCGGGAAATTTCGTCTTTTCTTTTGCGCAACCTTTCCCTCACTCCGCTGAGAGTGAGATTTTCTGTTTTTTGCAGATAATCAATATTTTTAATCAATTGAATATCTTCTTTGGTATAAAACCGCGTTCTGCGTTCGTTGCGGTGCGGCTTGAGTTGCGGAATTTCCATTTCCCAAAAACGAAGATTCGACATTGAAATTCCTGTTTCTTCCGATGTTTCGGCTATTGTGTAATAAAGTTTTTCCATTTTTTTTTAATTTTTTAACAATATTGACAACATAAAACGCTATTCAAACATCACTCTTCCCTGCGAAAGGTGTGTCAGTAGCCCGATTTTTCCGTTAATTGTTTGGCTGTGAAATGGTTGCCAAAAAATTTCGGACTGCAAATAAAAATTTCCCTGCAAAAATGGATTTACACGATAAAGTTGCTCGCCATATTTTTGGTACAAACGCAACCGCTTGTCGCCCGCATAAAGCAAATTGTTCAATCCAAAATTTGCAATTTTAAAATCTACATTTGCTACAAATCCAATCGGCATAAATTTCTGATTATCAACATTTCGTTCATTTTCATAACCAGCCATTACGCCCGCTGCAATTTCAAAATCAAAATTTTGATTTTCTTTTTGTTGAAAATTATAACCCGCACGCAATAATGCCTGTCCATTATCGCAAAGATTAAAATCAGGTTTTTTCGGATTTGTATTTGCAAAATGGAAATAATATCCCTGAAAATCAATGAAATACGACTTCAAATTTGCGCGTGCCGACAAGCCCGCATAAAACGATTCATTTACCGTTTCAGTCGGTTTGCCTGTCCAATCAATCCACGCATTTGCAAAATTATTATTTTGACGAATTTCATAATAAAGTCCTTGAATAACAGGCATATAATTGGTTAGCGGCTGCCAAAAAAGCAAATCGGAATAATTTGAAAAAAGCCGCGCACGCGGAAAAATTCCTGCATAAAACGACTGCGTCCAATTATTTTTTAAATAAATTTTATTTCTATAAAAAAGAATCAGCGTTGCCTTGTCGATAACTTGTTGAGTTCCAAATTCTTTCAATAAATTTACTCCTGCAAAAACCGCATTTTCCCCTTTCCAGGCAATACCTGCCTGCGGCGCAAAATTTACACCGCCCAATGTTTTATCTTCAATAAAATCAGACGATGCAAACTCGTGATTATCAAGGAAAGTGGAAAACTCCACATTCCACAAAAATTTTGTATTTTCCTCATTTTGAATATTCTGTGAAAAAATTATTTGAAACGGGAAAAATAAAATTAATATAAAAAAATATTTTTTATTCATTTTGGCTCTTTTAAATTTTAATAATTATTTTAACAATTTTCGATTTTCAACATTTTCCAACACGTACATTTATTTTTTAAAATAATCGGTTAGTTTTTCAGTAATGGTTTTTTCGTCAGGTAGAAAATTTTGATAGTTTTCGGGCAAATTGGCAGTCGTGGTGTATGTCGCTACACCGATTGGCATATTGCTCGTTTTGAGTGAATATTCTACGACTGTTCGATTTTTCTCTTTACAGATAATTATGCCAATTGCATCGTTTTCGTTGGGCAATTTCACTTTGTCGTTGAGAATGGAAAGATAAAACTCCATTTTCCCTTTGTATTCGGGTATAAATTTTCCCACTTTAAGTTCAACAGCCACAAGACATTGCAATTGACGATGATACAGTAATAAATCTATAAAATACTCATCATCATCAACTTGTACTCGAAATTGATTACCCACAAAAGCAAATTGAAAATTCATTTCGAGCAAAAACGCACGAATATTGTTTACCAATGCCGTTTCTAACTGACTTTCAGAATGTTCATCTCCAAGATTAAGAAAATCGAAAGAATATTCATCTTTTACGGCTAAAATTGCCTGATTTTTTATCTTTTCGGGTAAATTTTGTTCAAAATTAGTCTGATTGAGCAGGTATTTTTCGTAACTTTTTCCCTCTATGTGATGAATAAGTACATTTTTTGTCCAACCGAATTTTTTAGTTGCCTGAATGTAAAATTGTCTTTCGAGATTGTTTTTACAACGGTTAAGGATAACAATATGTTTTGTCCAACTAATTTCTCCAACCAATGGTTGGAGATTTGTAACATTGTGATATTCAGTATAAAACTGTGCCATTAACCACAGATTTGTTACTGAAAAACCGCCTGTTCCTGAAAATTCTTTTTGCAGTTCTTTCGACAGCGTGGGAACAACGGATTTGCCCCAATTTTCCTGTTGCTTTTCGGCAATGGCTTTGCCAATTTCCCAATAAAGATTGATAAGTTGCACATTTACCGTTCGCATTGCCTCGTACTGTGCCTGACGTATCTTCTGCTTTATTTCGGCAATGAAATTCACTTGCGATTTTTCAAACGGCTTTATTTCCGTAGTTTTTGCCATATTATTGATTTTTATGGTTTTTTATTTCAATTCTTCATTCTCTTTAAACCAGCCTGCGTACATTTGGTAGTTGTGAGCGATTTTTCGGTTAATTTCGTTGGTTTGCTCTGGTTCAATATTTTTAACAAATTTTGCAGGAACACCCGCCCAAAGCGTATAAGGCGGAATTTTCGTGTTGCTCAGCACCACCGAGCCCGCCGCCACTATCGCACCTTCGCCCACTTCGGCATAGTCGAGAACAGTTGCGCCCATTCCGATAAGCGCGTAATCGCAAATTTTTGCGCCGTGAATAGTAACATTGTGTCCCACAGACACATAATCGCCAATTTCTACCACCGATTTTTCGTACAAAGTATGCAGAACAGCGCAATCCTGAATATTTACGTGCTTGCCAATTCGAATGGAATTTACATCGCCCCGCAAAACTGCATTAAACCATACGCTGCAATTTTCACCTATTACAACATTGCCTACAACCGTTGCATTATCAGCAAGATAAGTGCCTTCGCCTATTTCGGGCGTAAAGCCCCGAACAGATTTGATTAAAGCCATTTACAAAATAATTATTAATTTAAATTTTTGCAAAAATACTAAAAAATATTTTTCAAATTTTTTCTGTCAAAAAAATAAATTTAGAATTTTTGATAACTTGTTAATAACATTTTTTATTGTAATTTTTTAATTTAAAAAAATGTCGTAAATTTGTAAATCAAAATTTTCAGATTATACAACATCGTAAAATATTATAAATATGAAATTTACAGTATCAAGTACCGACCTTTTGAACCATTTGCAGGCAATTTCTCGCGTTATTAACACGAAAAATACTTTGCCGATTTTGGATAATTTTTTACTCGAACTCAATGGCAATCAACTGACAATGACCGCTTCCGACCTCGAAACTACGCTGGTAACAACAATAAAACTCGTTTCGGCAGAAGGCGAAGGCAAAGTTGCAGTGGCTTCAAAACTGCTTTTGGATACCTTGAAAGAATTTTCGGAACAACCGCTCAATTTTGAAATCAACGACAGCAATTTGGCGATGGTTATTAAGTCGGGCAATGGCGAATTTAACTTTATAGGGCAAAATGGCGACGAATATCCGATAATGCCTGAATTGAACAACAAGGCGCAATCGCTTGTTGTTGAGGCAGGAAAACTCTTGTCGGGCATTGGAAATACAGTTTTTTGCACCGCTGACGACGACCTGCGCCCTGTTATGAACGGCGTTCTGTTCGATATGAACGAAAAACTTACTTTGGTTGCCACCGATGCGCACAAACTTGTTCGTTTTGCAACTGATTATGTATCAGCAAGTTCTTCGACTGACCAAGCGCTTTCGTTTATTTTACCCAAAAAAGCGGCAAACACGTTGAAAAATATTTTGGCAAAAGAAAGCGGAAACGTAGAAATCCTTTTTGACGAAAAAAATATTCGCTTAAAACTTGAAAATTATACGATGGTTTGTCGGCAAATTGAAGGAAAATTTCCAAATTACAATGCGGTAATTCCGCAGGACAATCAGTATAAAATTTTGGCTGACCGTATGTTGATGCTTGGCGCGTTAAAACGTGTGGCGGTATTTTCAAATCAGGCAAGCAATTTGATAAAACTTGAATTTGTCAATAATCAGGCGAAAATTTCGGCACAGGATATTGACTTTTCAATTTCGGGCGAAGAAACTATTGATTGCCAATATGCCGAAGAGGCGGTAAAAATTGGCTTCAAATCCTCTTTCCTTATCGAAATGTTAAGCAATCTTTCTGCAACTGATGTTATTTTTGAATTTTCCGACCCATCGCGTGCAGGATTGATTTTGCCTGCTGAAAATATTGAAGGCGAAGAAATTTTAATGTTGCTTATGCCGATGTTGTTGAATGATTAATTGACTAAAATTATATTGAAAATCCTCGCAAATTAAAATTTGTGGGGATTTTTTATTATTAAAATTATTTTAAAAAAAATATAAAAACGATGCAAATTGCTGATACAGAATATTATATTTATTTAAAATTAGAAAAAGGACTTTCGGAAAACACAATTGCAGCATATATGCGCGATTTTGCCAAACTTGTGTCGTTTCTCAACGATTGCGATGTTAAGCCCGAAGATGCAACTTATGAAATTTTGCGCAATTTTGTGATAGCAATCAGCGAACTTGGCGTGAATGTACGCACGCAAGCGCGGATTTTGTCGAGCATTAAGCAATTTTATAATTACTTAATTTATAAAAATATCATTGAAAACGACCCAACTGAATTACTCGATGCGCCAAAAATCGGTTTGCGGCTGCCCGAAGTACTTTCTATTGAAGAAATTGATGAAATTATTGCAGCAATTGACATGTCAAAGCCGGAAGGACATCGCAATCGTGCAATTATTGAAACAATGTATGGTTCGGGCTTGCGCGTTTCAGAACTTGTAAATCTGCAAATATCAAATATTTACGAAAAAGAGGGCTATATGCTTGTGCTTGGCAAAGGCAGCAAACAGCGACTTGTGCCGCTCTCGCCAACATCAATTGCGCAAATAAATATTTGGCTAAAAGACCGTAATATACTGAAAATCAAGAAAGAGGCTGTTGATATTTTATTTCTTAACAGGCGAGGCGGACAATTGACCCGCGCAATGATTTTTGAAATTGTAAAAACATTAGCGCAAAACGCGGGAATTATCAAAAAAGTCAGTCCGCATACTTTCCGCCATTCGTTTGCCACTCATTTGCTGGAAAACGGAGCGAATCTGCGTGCAATTCAGCAGTTGCTCGGACACGAATCTATCACAACCACAGAACTTTACACTCATATTAACATAAATTTTCTGCGTCAAACTATTTTAGATTTTCACCCTTTGAGCAGGAAAAAACAGTAAGCGTTTTTTTATTCAATTTTTGCAGGCATCACAAGCCACATAACTATATAGAGCAATATTCCGGGAAAGCCAGCCGAAAAAATCGACAGAAAAGCATAACCAACGCGAACAATGGTCGGGTCTAAATTAAAATATTCTGCAATGCCACCGCAAACCCCTGCAAGCATTTTATTGTTTGAACGTGTGAGTTTTTTATTCATATTTTTAAAATTTGAAATGTTAAATAATTCAGTTTCTGATTTAACGCAAAATTAAACAAAAAAATTGATAGTGATAAAATTATTTTAACTCGTCCTGCACTACTGCAATAACGCCTTCTATTTGCGCCAAAGCGTGCATTCGCCCCAAAAACGAATATCCCGGATTATAACCCTTGCCTGAGTCATCAAGCATTTGGCGTCCGTGGTCAATACGCATCGGCAGATTTTTACCCGATTTTTTAATTTGTTTTTCAAAAATCCGCACAACATCAATCAAATGCGCGCGTCCTTCGAGGTGGCGGGCTTCAATAAAATTGCCGTCGGGCAAAATATTGGTACTGCGCAAATGTACAAATTTTGTGCGAGAAGCAAATTTCTCTGCCAAAAGCGGCACATCATTCTGTATTCCCGCGCTGAGCGAACCAGCGCAAAATGTCAATCCATTATGCTGATTGTCAACGGCTTGCAAAAGCCATTCAATATCCTTTTCGTCAGTTACAATTCGCGGTAAACCCAAAACCGCACGCGGCGGGTCGTCGGGGTGAACGCACATATCAATATCGTATTTTTGACAAACAGGCATAATTTTTTCCAAAAAATAACGCATATTTTCACGCAGCATTTCTTTGTCAATCCCTTTGTAAAGGTCAAGAAGTTTTTTGAAAAGGGCGACAGGCTGTTTGTCTTTTTCGGTAATATTTCCATTGACAAAACCCTGCGTTTTTACAATAATAGTGTCTATCAACTCGTCTTTTTCAACTTCGGTAATTGTTGCCGCAAGTTTTTTGACTTTCTGAATCACTTCTGGCGAATAATCTTTTTCTGCTGCTTGGCGTTCCAAAATATGAATATCAAAATAGGCAAAACGTACAAGGTCGAAATACAGCGACGAACTGCCGTCTTCCCATTTGTGCGACAAATCGGTACGAATCCAGTCAATTACGGGCATAAAATTGTAGCAAACAGTTTTTACGCCTGCTTTTCCGAGATTTTTCAATGAAACAATATAATTTTCTATCAAATTATCGCGTTCTGCCCCGCCATATTTTATTGCCTCGCAAACAGGCAAACTTTCTACAACCGACCAGCGCAAACCGTAACTTTCGATATAATTTTTTAAATCCAAAATTTTTTCCAAAGTCCAAATTTCACCATTGGGAACATCGTGAAGAGATGTTACAATACCTTCTACTCCAATTTGCCGCAATGACGACAAAGTAATCTTGTCATTTTTCCCAAACCAACGCCACGTTTTTTCCATATTTATAAATATTACAAAATAAAAAATATTTTACCTAAATTATGCACGTCATCTGTTTTATCGCGGCACTTCTACTCCTTCAATAATCTGTTTTGCAACCATAGTTGCCGTCAGCCCTTCCATTTCGCGCTCTGGAGTTAGTAAAATTCTGTGCCTCAACACATAAGATGCAATAAATTTCACATCGTCAGGCGTGATAAAATCCTTCCCTTGCATTGCTGCGTATGCTTTTGATGCATTTAAAATGGCAATTGAAGCGCGTGGAGACGCTCCCAAATACAGATTTGCGTTGGTGCGGGTGGCAACCACAATTTTTGCAATATATTCCACGAGCGAATTTTCAGCGTGAATTTGCCGCACAAGTTTCTGATATTTAACAATTTCCGCAGCCGAAACAACCGCTTCTACCGCTGTTGTCTCATCTTCCGAATTCATTGTATTATGATTTTTAACGATGTTAATTTCTTCTTCAAAGGTTGGATAATTTATATCAATTTTAAAAAGAAAACGGTCTAACTGCGCCTCAGGCAGTCGATATGTACCTTCCTGCTCAATGGGATTTTGCGTGGCAAGAACGGTAAAAGGTCTTGAAAGTATGCGCGTTTGTCCATCAACAGTAATTTGCCTTTCTGCCATAACTTCAAAAAGCGCAGCCTGAGTTTTGGCAGGAGCGCGGTTGATTTCGTCAATAAGCACAATATTTGCAAAAACAGGACCTTTTTTAAATTCAAAATCGGTCAGTTTTTCATTAAAAACCGAAGTTCCGATAACATCGGAAGGCATCAAATCAGGCGTAAATTGAATTCGGCTAAATGGCGCACTGATACATTTTGCTGTCAGTTTTGCCAAAATTGTTTTTGCCACTCCCGGCACTCCTTCTATAAGCAAATGTCCGTCTGCAAGGATTGCGGTCAGAATCAAGTCGATTGCAAGGTCTTGACCTACAATCACTTTCTTAATTTCGGCACGAATGCGGTCGGTTGCCGCCTTGAGCGGCGACAAATCAATTCTGCTTTGATAAGCATAATTTTCAAGTTCCATTTTCTTCAAAATTTTGCGCAAAGATAATATTTTTTTGCTTGAAATGTGTTTTTTGAAAAAAAATTAAAAATTTAAACAGATAATTAAAGAAAAATTTCTTTAATTAAAAATAATGCAGTAATTTTGCCGCTCGAAAAAAATTCATTGTGAAATTTTTCGTAATCAAAAAAACGAATAATAATTCTTCAAAAAAAGATAAACAATTTTTAAATAATTTTTAATTTATTATATGGCTAAACCTCTTAATTTTATGACCGCCGAACATGCGGCTTCGTATATCAACGATGGCGATATTGTCGGTTTTAGTGGTTTTACTGCTGCAGGTGCACCCAAAGCAATACCTACCGCGTTGGCTGCCCGCGCAAAACTTTTTCACGAAGACGGACAACCTTTTAAAATAAGCATTTACACAGGCGCATCAACGGGCTGCTCGCTCGACAGCGAACTTGCCGAAGCCGATGCCATTGCATTCCGTACGCCTTACCAATCGTCGAAAGAACTGCGTGAAGCGATTAATTCGGGACGTACTTCATACGTTGATATGCACCTTTCGCATCTTGCACAGCAATTGCGTTACAGTTTTTTACCAAAACCAAAATTTGCCATTGTTGAAGCGTGCGATGTTACCGAATATGGTGAAATTGTGCCGACAACAGGCGTGGGAATTTCACCTACAATTTGCCAAATGGCAGATTATATTATTATTGAATTAAATCATCATCACCCAACCGACTTGCGCGGTTTCCACGATATTTATATCCCGACCGACCCTCCGCAACGCCGTGATATTCCTATTTATAAGGTATCCGACCGTTTTGGCTCACTTTCTATTCAGGTAAATCCTCAAAAAATTCTCGGCATTGTGGAAACAGACCGTCAGGATGAAGTCAGCGCGTTTGCTCCATTAGACGAAGTTACCGAAAGAATCGGGCAGAATGTCGCTGATTTTTTAGTTGCCGAAATCAATGCAAGGCGTATTCCAAAGCAATTTTTACCTATTCAATCGGGCGTTGGCAATATTGCGAATGCAGTTCTCGGCGCGCTCGGCTCAAATCCAAATATTCCACCTTTTGAAATGTTTACCGAAGTAATTCAAGATGCGGTTATTGATTTGATGGAAAAAGAAAAAGTGAAATTTGCAAGCGGCTGCTCGCTTACTATTACCCCAGAAGAACTTGAAAAAGTTTATTCCAATAAAAATTATTTTCGTAATAAAATAGGTTTGCGCTCTCAGGAAATTACCAACAACCCCGAAGTTATCCGCCGACTTGGTTTGATTACCATCAATACTGCGCTCGAAGCCGATATTTATGGAAATGTGAATAGTACGCACGTTCTCGGCACGAAAATGATGAATGGAATAGGCGGCAGCGGCGATTTTACCCGCAATGCCTATCTGTCGATTTTCACTACGCCTTCGACAGCCAAAAAAGGCGATATAAGTGCCTTTGTGCCGATGGTTTCGCATCACGACCATACCGAACACGATGTCCACGTTATGATTACCGAACACGGAGTTGCCGACCTTCGCGGAAAATCGCCAATTCAGCGTGCAATGACAATTATTGATAAATGCGTTGCTCCGAATTACCGCCAAATGCTGCGCGATTATGTTAATCATTGCCCTGTTTCGCACACTCCGCATAACCTTGCAGCCTGCTTTGCTATGCACACCGAATTTATCAAAACAGGAACAATGAAAAATGTAAAGTGGGAAAATTATATGTAATTTTTTCAACAGACAAGAAAAACGTCTCAATTTTTTTGAGGCGCTTTTTTTTGTTATCAATAATGTAATTTTGCAGTCCTGTTTGTCGCTACTCTATCTGTGAGTTGTCAATTGTAGCAACTAAATCTTTTAGTTGCTTTTTTTATCTGACTAAACTTACTTCAATAGCAGGATAATGAAT
>JGI20171J14444_1000073_pt1 | contig 35650 bp, 23 predicted proteins | sample TergutNc150P4_FD_14444 | JGI IMG/M metagenome (IMG submission 14444) | reverse complement strand
CTGTGTCGTTTTTTCTTCTCTTAAAGCAGGATATGCAGAGCCAAGGCCAAGGCAGTGAGCGTTATCAGCGGTAATAGAATCGCCAGTAGTTATATCCCACGCCCAGTATGTATATTCCTGCTTTGAGAACAGTACATTGTTTGCATTTTTTACCGTAACGTTTTGCAGCAATCCCTTAAACAGAAAATCGGAAGAGTTGTATTGCTGCTCTATTATTTGATAAACATTGGGCAAAGAATCAGCACCCACGTCGAACATATAATCATTGGGGTTAATAATTGCGGTGTTATTTGTCATTATTTTTGTGCGCACTGTATCGAAGCCATAGTCTTCGCGCTCAAAACGGTTGTAGCGGCGTGATTTATATTCAAACTCCTGCCTTTGCTTGCGTCCATCTGTAAAAATACCGCCTGTGGATGCACCTTTGGCAACAGTATGCTGCTCGCAGGCGCTCATCACCCACGAGCGCGAGGGATTATCAACAGTGCTGTTTTCAGACATTGCATATTCTATCTTTATCTTCAAATTTGCAGGCGAAGAGATGGATTTTAGCAGATTTGTCGGTTTGGGTATTGCGTAAATCACTTTAATCTTTCCTTTTTCGCCTGAGGTAACAATATCAGGGTATCCGTCGTTGTTAAAGTCCATCAGTTGTGCCCTTTCGGCAGATACGGAAGCAGAGCCGCCGCAGGCTAATGATATTAAGAATTTTAAAGGAATCATTCCAATGGTAAATCCTACTGTGAACTGTCCATTAATAGCAAAACTGTAATTATCGCTCTGGCTTATTTTTGCAGCGGTAAGCGGTTGCTCGCTGCCAAAACCGTTTCCTGTATTATATGCAACATATAAATTATCATTATCAGCTAAGTGTCCTAAATTAGCACCGGGAATAATAACATCAATAGCATTGGATATAATTGCTCTTGGATTTTCATACCTTAATCTGTCGGGCAATCCATCGTTATTAATATCCATCAACATATATTCTACATTGTTTTTAGAATATCCATTGCTCATTCCGCCTGATATGCTGTATGCAATTTCAAAGTCAACAGAACTGCTGGCAGGATTGTTTCCTAAAAACTCATCGAGATTTCCAAACTGCACTGAGGAGCCGCCGCCCCCTGATAAACTTGCTGACTTGCGTATTGAATTGCCTGTTATTGTTTGAGCATTGGCAAACTTGTATCCAAGATTATAATAAACTGTAATATTTTCTCCGTTTTTGACAACCTTATCGGGCAGTCCGTCTCCATTAATATCTACCCACGTTGTTGAAGTTTCGTCCGAACTGTATGAAAGATGTGCATTTGCAGATGTTGCTATTTTAGCCTGCTTGGGATTGGTTTCCGACGACTTGCGCACTGTCGCCGCTATCCACGAAGCATTTGCCGAAATTGTTCCGGCAGAAGACTGGTCAATGTTGCCTGTATTTATATTATACTTGATAAAATCATTAAAAAGTCCTCCCTGAGGCTTACTGTATTGAGCTGCAGCATCTCCAATCACATCAGGATAACGGTCGCCGTTTATATCCATATAATCGGAAATCAGTTCATAATCTGTATAAGACCCCGATACTCCGATGGAAACGCCCAAAGAAACACCTCCTCTGCCTGAATGTACCTTTGATTTGGATTTCTTCCAAACTGTTTTAGGCAAAGGATTGTCTATTGTGTAAGCAACAGGATAACCGTCTGTCTTTGCAAAAATTATTGCTTCTTCAATGGTTTGATATGCACCCATATTGCTCATTGTATCTTTCTTGATTGAGGCATTCTCATTATAAGCAACATAACGATTGTTTTTCATATCTGCAGACATTATAAAAAAGTTGCCGCTGAGCGGGTTTATTCCAAAAGGCGCTGCGTCTTCAGGCTGCAAGTTGGGTGAAACAACAACAGGTGTTGTTTGGGTTGTATCGGCAGCATTAAATGTTAAATAATTAAGATTAAGCAAACTCTCGTCTATATAACGCAAATTTTTATTTGCAGGCTTATAACCGAATTGACTCCAGCTGTTATATATGTTTTCAAATTTACGATATCTGTTATCAAAATAATTTGTATAAAGTCCGCTTTGCACATCGCTTGCAATAACTGTACCGCTGGCATTTTTCAAGTCTGTTGTTATCTTTGTTATTGCCTGCCCAAATTTTGCATTATCAACATAATAATCTATATAATAAATGCCGTTTATAGACGTATTGTCTGTTGTCAGATTAATATCTGTTGCATAATAAGATGAAGTTGCTAAAAAACTAAATACTGTGTCTTTCAAATTAACGCCTGAAGAATTTTTGAGCGTAACTCTTATTTTGCCTGCATTAATAGTACCAGGACTAAATTTTATTGTTGGACGTATTTTTGCACAGGAGTAATTATTAACTGATGCACTCGGCTGTTTTGCATAATGAAAAGTACGTTTGCTGACAGCGCAGGTAAAATGGTAATTATTATAATCAGGGTCATTAATATTGTTAGACACAGGAGCTGATACTGCTGTTCCTGCTTCATTAACATAACTTGCACTCAGATAATGTACCTCTGCTTTGGCTTTTATATTTGCCCAGTCAACCTTTCCGGGACATTCAAGCCTGAACGACAGTGAATCGCCCTGAGAAACTATAAGATTATTTATAATAGTGTCGGTATAATTTATTGCCTGCCCTTGTGCAAATGTATGTAAATATTGCTGTCCGTTTATCTTATAATAAAAAACTAATTTCTCTGTTAATGCAGGCGCAGTAATAGCAGCAACAATCTTGATCTTGCCGTTAAAGGGCATTTGCAATTTCTCATTCTGAACATTTAACAGAAAATTATCTGCAGCATTGTAATTATATAATGGAGCAGAGTATTGTTGCCCTTTATCATTTGTTACCTGCCCCAAATATCTAATACTTGCATACCACTTGACAACATCAAGCGCTCTTTGAGTGCAGGATTCCATTCTGAAATAAATTATATCGCCCGCATTCACATAAGTTTCAAGCTGATGACCTCTGTAAATATTATTATTTAAACTGTCGGCTTCTGTCAAAGATAATTTTGCACGCCACAAATTATCGGTGGCTCCGCTTTTTTGAATATTAAGTATTACTCCGTCCCAAATTTTGTTATCATAACGATATCTGTGCAAGTCATCTGTCAACCATGCATGCCCTACAATAGTAATATTTCCTGAATAAGGTGCAATCCAGCATCTTACACTCTGAATATCAGGCTCATAAAGAGGCTCATTGGCTGCATAAATTCTCCTTTCAACAGTAACGCAAGTATCCCCTGCGTGATCTGAATGTTTCGGATGTGGCAGATAATTACATACAGAACACTGTGATGCAGGCAGCATATAACAACTGTCTTCATATTGTATATAATAATCGCCTTGTTGAAAAACTGCTTCGTTTACAATACCGCTAAATGAAACTGTATCATCTTTACAGGTTGCTCCTTCTATTCTAATAGCAGTTTCTTTGGCAGGTAATTCCTTAAACGAAGGTAAATAATTATCGACAAGCTGGTTAAAAAACACTCTGTTGTTGCCTGCATCAACAATATCGGGCAGTCCATCGCCATTGACATCTGAAAAATATACAACGGTATTGGTCGAAGAAGGCGCATATTGATAACCCAATGTGATAACACATTGACCCTCAATTCCAAATCCATTGGACTTATAGCGTGTTACTGTAAAATCAGACAGACCGTCTATAAGATGAGAATTATTGTCAAAGTATGACGCCCCATTTGCGTCTATCTTATGCAAACGGTATTTTAAACGGTTTTGTCGGTCTTTGAAAAGTTTATCGGGATAACCGTCTCCGTTTAAATCTATAAATGTAATAAACGACTTGGCTGTTTCTTCGCTGTGAATATAATTGCCCCCAACAGACTTCTTTTTCCAAAAGATACCATAACCATAACCTGCGCTTAATGTACCGCCGACATCCCAGCTTTTTGTTATACTGCCCTGCAAAACAGGTCTGTTCATATTAATATAATAATTTAAATCAGGTAAAATTGCAGGTACTTGATCACTATGTACTTGTATTTCTTTTACAGTATTTGTATTGTATTGAACAAGGTCTTGATTATACTCAAACCAGTATTTTACAGGAAAATAATCATTGTTGTTGTGTAATGTTCCTACATCTCCATTTCTTGCATAAACATCTTGATTAGTAAATCCATTATTTTGATTATTTACAATACTTGTACTTGATTTGAATGTACTGTCGGCATCAAGTACATTGCTAAGCAGGGTTTTGCCGTAAGCCCCTGTTTTATACCCAAAATAATATGTCCTGAGCGGATGAGATAAATCATTATTATAAATTACCTGAATATTATCCAGCAATTTTGAGTTCATCTCAAGCATTCCTTTTCTTGCATTGCTGGTTACATCAGGTCTTGGTGTGGAAGCAAGATTAAAATATATATCATACTTGCCCTGTTCGTTTGTATTGACATTGCCTGTGTAGTTAATACGCGAAATATATAACTGCTTGCCTCCATTGACTGAGATTTGGTTATACATAAAATTCACAAAATTTCCGTAGGTATCCTCAATGCGGGTAAGCATCCATTTACCTATATCGCCTTCTGTGGTTGTCAAAACAGGAGTTTCATTAGTATAGCCCAAATTCTTTCCGTAAAAATATTTTGTGCCGTCTTTACCTGTTACTGTAAATTGATAATTTTTGGGACTTGTTCCTGTGCGTTCTATTTTCTGAAATGCTCCTTCAACACGACGGTAAAAGCGTACTGTACCTGTTTTACGCTGCTCAAAATTACGGCGGTAAGTCGGTTTTTTCAAAACAATCTTTTGATTGGCATCAAGGCTGTCAAGCACCAGCGTTTCCCCGTCAAGAAGATATGTTTCTGTCTCAAGGGTTGGGTTATACAAAGGCCCGCCCCAGCGGGTTTCTACCTCTATTGAAGAAAAACCAATATCCCAGCCCTGACCAAGCCAGCCGTTGCCCCCGCCGCTGTTGTAAGCGAGGTTAAGGTTCGGCTGCATTCCGCCTCTGCCTGCAGGCAACCAAAGAGGCATTGAGGTATTGGCTGTACCTTTGTTATTTGCCTCAGGAACAGAAAAATTTGCTATGCCGTTATGAGGATGCGCCGCCTGCAAGTCCTTTATCATTGTAGGAGTATATGCCTGTACATCAGGTAATTCAGGCGTTTTCAATATACCGTTGATATAATCGGTAAAGTGATTGGTATGAGAATAAATAATATGATTGGCATAATCAATACTGTCCCTGTCTATGCGCTGCCAACTTTTTGCGCCCTCATCATAATAAAACGTAAAAATATCTTCAGGGTGGTAGCCGTCTTTAAAATTCAATGTGTCGTATTTCAGTGCAATAACAATATCTTTTTCAAAATGAGTGCCGTCAGGCAACAGACGGTAACCTGCATCGCCAGAGGTTACATTGAACATATCGCTGCTTACAACTGCCATATCAATACTGCGCAATGCGCTGACAGACAAAGTCCTGCCTGCTGATAATGAATGAGCTGCACCTGTAATTCTTATATTTTCCAATGAAATATCAAAAGCGCTTTCAGGCGAAACTTCCTGTTCTATCAATGGCTTTATAGAATGAATGCCAATATCGGCAAAATTGTATTTAATATCCGAATTGTCAATATCTGCAAAATTATTATCAATATCTTCATTGCTTACTATCTGCAACTGCATATCTTTAATGGAAAAGCCCTGACGACTGTGTTTGGGCATCTGAAAACGAAAAATATTCCTGCCCTTTTCCAACCATAAAGACGGAATCTCCTGCAACTGCGTGGAATAATCGCTGCTGACAGTTATATCTTTGCCTTCAAACACAGGAGAAGAGTTTATCCTGCTGCAAAGCGAAGTATAATCGCTGACTCCCTGCAAACTGTAATGCAGAAACACGCGGGAATGACTGCCAATGCTGTCGGGAAGATAAAACTCAAACTGCATATTGTCATTGCTTTCGCCCGTCAAAGACTGACTCTGTGAAAACAGAGGAAGATAGAAAACGCCTTCTTTGGAAACAGTTGTTTCATTGTTGAGCGCAGGCGTTTGACTGTCAAAGACAATGCTATTGCTTTGCAGTACATTGCCAATTGCAATATTAGCGCTGTGCGAATTATCTTCAACTGCTGCAACAACATTTGAATTTGTTGCCGACTGTAAATGATTTTCTGCACGATACTCTTTACTTGTGCAGGATAAAAAAAGAGTTGTTCCCAAAATGGATAACAAAACATATCCGAATAATTTGCGTGATGTCATTGCGTTTGCCGTCATTTTAAAAAATTTTAATTATATGTTAAACAATATAGTATCTGTAAAATTGTTTTTTCTCACTTTTTTATTACCGTTTGCATTAATGTCATATCATCTACGTGAATATAAACAGTATAAGTGCCTGTCATAAAATGGCTCATAGGTATAATGCTTTGATTTAAACCTGTATTTCTTTGTTCGGCGGCAGTTTGGCACATCGGAATGCCTGCATTGTTATGAACAGAGAACCAGATAGTTGCATCGCGGGTAAGAGTGTAATTAATATAAAGATTATCTGTTACAGGATTGGGCAAATAACTTGCTTCGGTAAATACTGAACTTGCAGGATTTTGTGAAGCGTTTGATGTATTGCCGTTAGAATTTTGACCGAAATCATAACCAAAGCCCTGACTGTTCAAATCATTGGTATTATAACCAAAAGTAAAATAAAATGCGCCGTCAGCGCTGGAAGGCATCAAAATATTGGAAAAGGTAACATTGCCGTTTTCAACAATACCGGGAGTATAAATCCGCGTCCATAAAGGATTAAATCCCGCATCCTCGCTTACAAAAAGTTTCAGCGCTGCAATATTATTCTGTGGAGAATTTATAGCATTTAATTTAATATCAAGAGTTTGCCCGCTTTGCAAATGAGGCTGTACCTTCCATTGTCTTTGATAAAAACTGTAAAAATCATTACCTGATGAATAAACATCATATCCCAACTCGCAAGGGCTGTCGTTATGCCCCCATAAAATATATTCGCCATTGGAAAATGGAGTTTGCGCGATTTGGCGTTCATTGGCGATATAATTATGTAATGCTATTTTAACGCTGTCGCCGTAAATACGCGAAAAATTCTGACGCAGAGAAAGCAAATCGTCTCTGCCTATGCCTCCAACGCCCTGAGCAAAATCCTGATTCTTTAAATAATGCCACAGCGTATCGCCTTTGGAATTAACATAATCGCCGTGATATATAACAGCTCCGTATTTTAAAGACAAATAACTTTGCCATATATGACGCTCAACATCTGTAAAAGCGGTGTCTATTAGCAAAAACTCGGCTATTTTGCCACTGAACAAAAGGCTGTCGCATTTGCCTATATAAAAGGTATCAACAGCAGATGCAACAGCATCGTTTGACGGAACGATTTCCTTGAAATGAATATAATTGGTGGTTACGCAAACTTCTGCTGACGGAAGATAATTGTATTTGATGCGGCGCTGACCTTCCACGCTGTAAAACGAAGTAAGAGAACGGTTACCACTGCCGTTGGAAAGAGACCAAAGACCAATTTCCCGCAAATAATTATGCGCCTGCGGCTGATAAACAATCATAAACAGCGCTTTGGACTTGCCTGAAAGAACATTGGAAGTAAAAGAAAAATATCCCCCTGCGCTGTCTATGCATACCGCCGGATAACCGTTGATAATATCCGAAGAAGCCGAAGAAATAGCACCTGTAAAAGAAAGAGAACCGTGTAAACCGAAAAGAGAACTGCTGCTGTAACGGCTGGCATAACGAATGCTCGGCGAAGGCAAACTCTGACTGAGCAAAATTATCGAAGACAGCAATAATAAACCTGTTAATGATAGATGTTTCATAAGACATTAAGATTGTTTTTTAAACAGTAAATATTAATATTTATATTTTACAAAGTGCAAAGTTATAAAATATATTTTCAATTCACCAAATATTTTTTAAGAATTTTTTAAAAAAATTAAACCTAAATTGTTAATTCGCTGATAATAAAATAATTAGTAAAGTAAACAAAAATTTGTTTTATTAAAGAAAAAGAAACGCTTTTAAAAAGCAATAAATAGTATTTTTTGTACTTTGTCTTTTATTACTCAAAATTTATGGAACAAAAATTTTCCGACGTGTTTTTATCCCTATAATCTGTATATTGAGGAAAAATACAGATTTGCAACTGCGTGTTATAATGTTTATTCGTATTTAGAACTCCTTATCTTCATATTAGCAAAGTGGCGGAATTGCATTAAACAATTGCACAACCTAAAGATAAAACTGCCAAAAAAGCAGAAATATATTTGTTTGTGATATGTATTTTACAGATATATTTTGGGAAACAATAATTATACTAAGCAGTATTTTATTCTAATACCAATACAAAATTGATATTATGGAGCAACATTGCTCTTAATATCATAGACTAAAACAGACATTTTTCAAATGTAATAAGGTGACAGTCATTCTTCCAAAAACAAGTATTATATTTGCATTTGCAAAAAGCCTGCTAAAATAGTTAAAGGAATGTATTTTGTTACTCTTTTGTTACCGCTCACTTGTAATTAGTGGGTTTGTTTATTTATATTCAATGAGTATATGCTTTTATCCGCTTGTGAGGTTGTGAGAATTACCTTGTGCAACAAATAAGTTAAGCCCACACAAACCTGTGAACATTTAACTTATCTTGCTGCTATTTTAAACTTCTCACATTTCACAAGCAAGAATATAGCCAATGCTATTTTTATATTATATATTTTTTTGCGTACTTTTACGCTTTTTTATTCGTTTTTTTTTAATATTATCCGCTTTATACGCCAAATAATAATAATTTTTTATTTCGGCAAATTTCGCGCCAAAAAATTTTTCAGATATTCCATTTTTTTAAAAATGGAATATCTGAAAATCCCTGCAATACAACGCCACTGCGAGGAACGCAGCCCGAAGCAATCCAGAGATTAAACAAAATTTTACTTTACATACAAAAAATTTAAAAGTTTCCTTCAATCAAATTCTTCGGCTTACTTTTTCTGTCATTGTTTTTTTCCATGCAGAAAAATCGCCTTCAATAATGTGTTGGCGGGCTTGCTCAACCAAATTAAGATAAAACGCGAGATTGTGAATTGATGCAATTTGCATTGCAAGCAGTTCTTTTGCGTGAAACAAATGACGCACATAAGATTTTGAATATGAATAATCTACAAAGGAAGTTCCGTTTTCGTCAAGTGGTGAAAAGTCGTTTTTCCATTTTTCGTTGCGCAGATTTATAATTCCTTCGGAAGTAAAAATCATTCCATTGCGTCCATTGCGCGTGGGCATTACGCAATCGAACATATCCACGCCGCGCTCAATCGCCTCCAAAATATTTTGCGGAGTGCCAACGCCCATTAAATAACGCGGTTTGTCGGTCGGCAAAATTTCATTTACAATTTCAATCATTTCATACATTTTTTCGGTTGGCTCGCCCACTGCCAAGCCGCCTATCGCATTGCCGTCTGCATTTTGCGAAGCGATAAATTCTGCCGAACGCCGCCGCAAATCTGTATAAACGCAGCCCTGCACAATAGGAAAAAGCGATTGCTGATAGCCGTAAAGTTGCTCAGTTTCTTCAAAACGCTTCACGCAGCGCGTCAGCCAGCGATGCGTCAGTTCCATAGATTTTTTAGCATAATCATAATCTGCCGTCCCCGACGGACATTCATCAAAAGCCATAATAATGTCCGCACCGATACTGCGCTGAATATCAATAACTTTTTCGGGTGTAAAAAGATGTTTTGAGCCGTCAATATGCGAGTGAAAAATCGCGCCTTCTTCTTTTAATTTCCTGTTTTCTGCCAAAGAAAACACCTGAAAGCCGCCGCTGTCGGTCAGAATTGGCTTGTCCCAGCCATTGAATTTGTGCAAACCGCCTGCCTTTTGCAAAATATCAATTCCCGGACGAAGATAAAGATGATAAGTATTTGAAAGAATAATCTGCGCTTTGATGTCGTTTTTAAGTTCCTGAAAATGAACGGCTTTAACCGTTCCAGCCGTGCCTACAGGCATAAAAATCGGTGTTTGAATATCACCGTGAGCCGTTGAAATCAGCCCTGCACGCGCTTTTGAATTTTTATCTGTTTTTTGAAGTAAAAAAGTCATTGAAAATTATTTTTTGCAAAAGTACAAAACAATTCTCAATTGCCAATATGTCGATTTTTCTTTGTAATTTTTTTAGTTTTGCGACCTTTGCGAAAAATCTTTGCGTCTTTGCGGTAAAAAGATTTTTGAGACAGCCTCTTGTGAGTATGAAATTTTTTTATCCAACAGTTTTTTAATCTTTTATCGGCTCTAATTCGACAGTGAAATGCCGCATCATTTCGGCTTCCCAAATTATTTTTACCCCGCGAGTGATGCTTTGTCGGCGGTCGAAAACATTTTTGAGCGCAGCGGCAATAACGTCAATATGATTGTTGGTATAAACGCGGCGCGGAATTGCCAAACGCAGCAAATCAAGTCCGCCAAAGCGGTTTTCGCGCGTTACAGGGTCGCGGTCGGCAAGCAGATAACCGATTTCGCAGCCGCGAATGCCTGCTTCCAAATACAATTCTATTGTCAGAGTTTGCGCAGGAAATTCTTCTTTGGGAACGTGCGTCAAAACCTTTGGCGCATCAATAAAAATAGCGTGTCCGCCTGCGGGACGCTGATAAGGAATTCCATACTCATCAAGTTTTTGCGCTAAATATTCAACCTGCTTTATGCGCGTTTCCAGCGTTTCAAACTCGGTATTTTCTTCCAAACCCGCCGCAAGCGCATTCATATCGCGTCCGTTCATTCCGCCGTAAGTTACATATCCTTCATAAACAATGCACATAACTTTGGCTTTATCGTACCAATCTTTTAAATTTGTGGCAATAAAACCGCCCATATTTACAATCGCATCTTTCTTTGCGCTCATTGTCATTGCATCGGCATAAGAAAACATTTCACGGCTTATTTGCTTGATTGTCTTGTCTTTATAACCGTCTTCACGCATTTTTATAAAATACGCATTTTCGGCAAAACGTGCAGAATCGAAAACCACTTTTTTACCGTATTTATCTGCCAAGGCTTTGACTTCGCGCAGATTTTGCATAGAAACAGGCTGTCCGCCTGCGGTGTTATTTGTAATAGTAACAATGATAAACGGAATAATCGCTTGATGTTCAGCAAGTTCGCGTTTCAATTTTTCAATATCAACATTTCCTTTAAAAGGTGCTTCAAGTTGTGTGTCTTTTGCAATATCAACCGTGCAGTCAATAGCAAAAGCGTGTCGGCTTTCGATATGTCCTTTTGTGGTGTCAAAATGCGAATTTCCCGGAACGCGGTCGCCTGCTTTTATCAAAACCGAAAACAGCACATTTTCCGCCGCCCGTCCCTGATGCGTTGGCAAAACATATTCAAAACCTGTGATTTTTGTAATCGTGTCTTTCATATTGAAAAAAGATTTTGCTCCTGCGTAACTTTCATCGCCAAGCATCATTGTTGCCCATTGATTTTGGCTCATTGCACCTGTGCCGCTGTCGGTAAGCAGGTCGATATAAACCTGTTCGGCTTTGAGTTGAAAAACGTTGTAATGCGCCTCTTTGAGCCATTTTTCACGCTCATTGCGCGTGGATTTGTATATCGGCTCAACCATTTTAATTTTAAATGACTCTGCAAATGGAATTTCCATAATATATTGATTAAAAGTTAATTGCAAATAAAACACAAATTTAAAATGCGTTTGTTTTTGCTAAAAAACACTATGCAAAAATACAAAAAATTTTGAGTATAACGGACAATTTTTTTTGAATTGTATTTATTGTATGAAAATTGTGTAATTTTGTGCAAAATAATTTTTAACAAACATTTTGAAATGAGAAAAATTACAGGGTGGTTAATTACAATTTTGTGTTCTGTGATTTTATTATTTCTTTTTATTTGCTTTATAGATATTCCTAAAATGCCAAATTATATGACAACAACGCAAATGATAGTTGTTTTAATTTGTTTTGCAATCATTGTCATTTTACTGATTTTAGGATTAATAAACGGAATAAAAAAAATAAAAGGCATAAAGAAAATAAAGAAGATAAAGCAGGATAAAGTTACAGAGAGAATTGATTATGCAGGTACGCTCGACATCAATTTAACAGGGCAAATATCTTTTACAGATTATCGAAAATTAATGTTTGGATTGAGTTTCAAAAAACCTGTTTATTTCGTGTTCGTTTGTTTGTTTATCTTGTTTGTGTTGTCCTTTATTAATAATAAAGGCGAATCAAGCCAAATATTCCAAATGTTTCTTGGATTTTGGATATTTCTCATTCTTCTTATGCCAATTTCAATACTCGTGCAAACAAGAAGGGTATATCGTACAAATAAAATGTTTATCGACAATGAATTGGCTGATTTTAAGCAGTTTATTCAGTCGTTAGATTTCACGTTTGGCAAAAGTATTTTATAAAAAAATGGAAAACATAAAAGTAAGCATAATTATTCCCGTTTATAATACGGAAAAATATATAGAAGAAGCGATTAATTCTATTATTAATCAAACGCTTCGCGAGATAGAAATTATTGTTGTAAATGATGGTTCTACAGATAATTCTGCAAAAATTCTGGAAAATTTTGCACAACAGGACAATCGCATAAAAATATTGACGCACGAGAAAAATAAAGGACAGTCTGTTGCTCGAAATACAGGAATGGATATAATGCAAGGCGAATATATTTATTTTTTTGACAGTGATGATATTTTGGAACTTGATTGTTTGGAACTTTGTTACAATAAAAGCCAAGCCGATGATTTGGATTTTTTATTTTTTGATGCGGTTACGTTTTATGACAACGGTTTCATTTCAGATTTAAAATTAAACTATCAAAGAACAAAAAAAATAATTCCAAAAATTTACAATGGAGTTGAATTAATGAAAATCCTGTTAAACAGGAAAATTTACAGCGATTCGCCCTGTTTGAGTTTTATAAAAACGTCATTTATAAAAAAAAACAATATAAAATTTTACCCCAATATTGTTTATGAAGATGTTCTTTTTACCGCTTTATTGTACGTGCAAGCGGCGCGCGTAAGTTTTATTGACAGGAATTTTTTCCGCCGTCGAATACGGCAAGGCTCTACAATGACAACAAAAATATCAAAAGAACGATTGGAAAATTATTTTACAATCGTTTATGAGTTGGTAAAATTCAGAAATTCTTTAACAGATAAAAATGCAAAAAAAGTTGTAAATGCAAGGTTAAGAAATTTATTATTATTTATGGCAAAAAAACTTATGAATTTTGATGTTAAAACAATTTTAAGCAAAGGAATAAAAATTGTAAAACTCTATTTATCAACGTTTTTTTGTTGAGCATAACCAATAAAATATAATTTTTGTAGGAGGGAATATTTTCAAAAAATCAGTATTTGAATTTAATAATTCCTGCAAAATTTTATTTGACCGAATTTTTGAAAAAACATACAAACTTTTCATAAGCCCTTTATTTCGTACCTCATTACGAAAAGAAGAATATAATTTGCGTAATGCAAACTCGGCGTTAGCCTCTTTGTATTTTTCCAAAAGAGAATGATTTTTAAGAAATTCGTAGCGAATTTCTATATATGGAACAACCTTACCAAACGACACATAAGCGTAATCGCTGTATGCATTTGAAGAATTTGTTTGATGATGATAAAATACTTTTGGAATAGATGTTACTTTATTTGCAAAAAAGTGCGCTCGCAGATTAAAAACAGTGTCTTCCATTGTGATAATTCTGTTATCATCAAAGTAAATTTTATTTTTGAGCAACATATCGCGCTTAAAAATCTGATTCCAAATTGCGCCGATATTTGAAAATGATTTTTCTTGACAAGTGGAAATTCGTCCATTGAGCAAATATTCAAAAATTGTTTCTTTGAAAATATTGTCGTTGTCGTTATCAGGGAAGCGGAAATAAGAAATATTGCCATTAAAATGCTCGCAAAAATCGGAAATTACAATATCAAAATCATTTTCTTTTGCTTTACTGTACAGTTCATTAAACATATTTAATTCACAAAAATCGTCGTGGTCGCAAAAACCAATATATTCTCCTGTTGCTATTTTCAACCCTTCGTTGCGAGAAAAACCAATATGCAGATTTTCTTTATTTTCAACAATTTTTATTCTTAAATCTTTTTTTGCATACTCGCAGGCAATTTTATCGCTGCCGTCGGTCGGACAATCCAATACAAGAATTATTTCTATTTCCTGCAAAGTTTGATTGGTTAGCGAATCCAAGCATTGAGTTAAATAAATTCCTGCATTATAAACAGGGACAATTATACTTACTTTTGGTTGCATTATATTGGTTATTTTATAATTTTTTTCAAAAGAGGTCTCAATATTTTGCTTTCACACAAAGTACTGCCAATCAACAATTTGTGTTTATACGAATTCATATAACCATAATTTGTAGTTTGTTTTGCAGAATTTAATGGAGAATTTACGATATTTTGTAAAAAATTCGACAGTTCGGCAGTATAATTTTTTGGGTTTTCTGCCCAAACCTGTGATAATTTTTCAAAATATGCTTTGTCATTATTATCCAAAAATATAATTTCTTCGATAACTTCGTCCATTGTTTTATTTGGTGAAAAATGAACAAACGATTTTGTGTTAAAATCAAGTTCGACATCTGGATTGCCCCAATAAATTGGCATAGAATTTACAAGCATTGGTTGCAGCAGTTTTTCGGTGGTATAACCCGAAACCGCGCTATTTTCAAACGCTATGGTAAATTTATAATCTTTGATAAAATCCATTTTATTTGCAACTGGGCTGCCAATATTATTCAAATATCTGCCGCCCGAATCTATTTTTTTATACTGCGATAAGCGTTGAAAAAATTTATCTCGAATTGGGTCTGCCCTTTTTGCGTTGGAATAAACAAAATTGCAAAATTTACTTTTTTTCGGAAAATTTGTGTTTTTGGGAATAAACAATTGGTCGTAATCGTCCCATACCGCATAGAGCGGTAATCGAAAATGCCGCTTGCCAAAGTTTAGATGTACGCTGCTTATCCCGTAGTCGCAAATATTGAAATTGGGCACATCATTTTCGCCCGTAAAATATATTTTTACAGCATTTTTGTACTTGAAATGTTTTGTTCCATGCCACGAATAAAACAGATATTCAGGATTTTGTGCATCAAGAATAATTTTATAGTGCGGTTTCAATGCAGAAACAAAAAAATTATCTTCGTTATTGAAATTCCGCCAAAAATCTGTAAAAAATATTCTTATTTCTTTCATAAATCACAATTATTCAATTTTTATTTTTCCCCATCAGCGGGTCAAAACCTTTGCCATAAACTCCTCTGACCACGCTTTGCGAAATAAACGCATTAGAATCTATGGTTTTTATCAGGCGGAACATTTGCAGCGATTCTGTGCGCTTTGCCATTACCATAATCACTTTTGATGGTTTTTTAGAATACCAGCCCGTTCCTTCAAGCACTGTGCAGCCGCGATGAAGTTCGTCATTTACCGCATTGGCAATCTGTTCGTATTTTTCTGAAATAATAAAAATTTGCACGCTTTGCCGCATTCCATTAACTACCAAATCAACTGTATAAGCCATCACGCCCATTACCATAAGTCCGTGAATGACTTTAATCCAATCGTGCAAAACAAGGTAGGAAGAAACGATTATAATAAAATCGCTCATCACCATAATGCGTCCGAAAGCCATATTTTTGTATTTATTTATAATGGCAATAATAATATCAGTTCCTCCAGCACTTCCGTTAGCGTTGAAAATCAAACCCATTCCAGCACCGCACATCATAGCGCCAATCAACGCCGACATCAATGGTTCGTCGGAAATAATTGGTTCGGAAATAATTTTTTCTGCTACTGAAATCAACAATGTCAGCACAATAACGCTGTAAATTGTTTTTGTTAAAAATTTCATTCCCAAAATTTTCAGCGCAACGACGCAAAGAAATACATTGACTGTTAAATATGTAAATTGCACTGGAATAGCCCCGTGCGTAGCATATTCAATCGACAGCCCGATACCCATCACCCCGCCTGTTACTATGCCGACAGGTTTGATAAAACCAACCAGACCAAAAGTATAAATTATCAGTCCAAGCGTCATATAAGCGTAATCACGCAGATAGAATTTTTTTAAAATGCCTGTAGTTTTCATTAATGATTTTACGATTTATAATTGCAATAATTTTAATTTCTAAAAAACTATATTTACAATTTTTTTCGGCACAACAATAATTTTTTTAATTTCTTTTCCTTCAAGCCATTTTGGCGTTTGTTCGCTGTTCAAAGCCGTTTTTTCAACTTCTTCTTTTGGCATATCGGCAGGAAGTTCCAATGTAAAACGCACTTTTCCATTAAAGGAAATCGGATATTTTACCGAATTTTCCACCAAATATTTTTCCTCAAAATCGGGAAATTTTGCATCGCAAACAGAACCTGTTTTCTCGTTGTTTTCATTGAGAGAGCAGCAAATATGATAAATTTCTTCTGCAATATGCGGGGCAAAAGGCGCGAGAATTATCGAAAGCGGCTCTAAAATTGCGCGTTTGCTGCATTTGATTGAATATAACTCATTTACACAAATCATAAACGCAGAAACAGAGGTATTGAACGAGAAATTTTCAATGTCGTAAGAAATTTTTTTTATTGTTTTATGTAAAATTTTCAATTCTTCGTCTATGGGCAAATTATTATTAATCAATAATTTATCTCCATTATAAATCAAACTCCAAAGTTTTTTCAAAAACCGATGAACGCCGTCAATTCCGTTTGTATCCCAAGGTTTTGAAAATTCTAAAGGACCGAGAAACATTTCGTACAGCCGCAAAGTATCTGCGCCGTATTTTTCTATAATATCATCGGGATTGACCACATTAAACATTGATTTCGACATTTTTTCCACCGCCCAGCCGCAATGATATTTGCCGTCGTCTTCCAAAATAAATTCCGCATCGGCAAAATCTGGACGCCACGCCTTAAATGCTTCAATATCAAGTACATCGTTTGACACAATATTTACATCAACGTGAATTTCGGTTGTATCGTACTGATTTTTAAGATTACAGGAAACAAATTTATTCGTATTTTTTACACGATACACAAAATTACTTCTACCTTGTATCATTCCTTGATTTATCAACTTTTGGAACGGCTCATCATCTTTTATCACGCCCAAATCGTACAGAAATTTGTTCCAAAAACGGCTGTAAATCAAATGTCCCGTAGCGTGCTCTGTACCGCCGAGATACAAATCTACATTGCCCCAATAATCGTTTGCTTCTTTTGAAACAAGGGCTTTATCGTTTTTCGGGTCTTCGTACCGTAAATAATACGCCGAACTGCCTGCAAATCCGGGCATTGTATTAAGTTCGAGAGGGTATTTTTCAGAATTATTTTTCATTTTATCCAGAATTACAACTTTTTTATCTTGCGCCCATTAATTTTTTTAATATCGTTGAGGGCAAATTTTTAATTTTATTTACTTTTTGGATTGCTTCCTGCTTCGCAGTTCGCAATGACACAGTGCTCTTGGATTTCACGTCATTGCGAGCGGTAGAGAAGTAATCCAAAAAAACAGCAAAATAATGCATATAAATAATTTCTTAATTTTTTTTGCAAAAGTACCGTTTTTTTTGTGTTTTAAAAAAGATTTTTCTCAAAAAACACAAAACATTTCTCAGATTCTTATTTTTTTAGTACTTTTGGGGCGTTTTTTTTGAAACTAAAAATAATTGTATTTCATTGAAATACAAAATAATATGAAAAGTATAGAAAATAAATTTTTAACAAAATAAAAATAAATTCATTGATTAATAAAATAAAAAAATGAAACGTTATAGACTTTTTAACAACATTTTCGGGTGGGTAGCTTTTATTGTTGCCGCCATTACCTATTTGAGTACAATTGAGCCGACAGGTAGTTTTTGGGATTGCGGCGAGTTCGCATCAAGTGCATACAAATTTGATGTTGGGCATCCTCCCGGTGCGCCTTTCTTTATGTTGTTGAGCAAATTTGCCTCACTTTTTGCCTCCGACCCTTCGCACGTGGCAACGATGATTAATTCGCTCTCGGCTCTGTGCAGCGCATTTACGATTTTGTTCCTTTTTTGGACAATCACGCATATTGCAAGCAAAATTGTGATTAAAAACGAAGAAACTGATTTTACTACAACAAATATTATCGCAATTATCGGTAGCGGACTTGTGGGCGCGCTTGCCTATACTTTTTCCGATTCGTTTTGGTTTTCGGCTGTCGAAAGCGAGGTTTATGCGCTTTCTTCTCTGTTTACGGCGGTTGTTTTTTGGCTTATTCTCAAATGGGAACAGAATGCCGACAGCGCACATTCCGACCGTTGGCTGATTCTGATTGCCTACCTGACAGGTTTGTCGGTAGGCGTGCATTTGTTGAATTTGCTGACAATTCCCGCTATTGCTTTAGTTTATTATTTTAAAAGATATGAATCAACGACAAAAGGCGTTATTATCACAGTTCTTGCTTCATTTGCAATGGTAATTTTTGTGATGTACGGACTTGTGCAGGGATTTGTGCAGGTGGCAGCGTGGTTTGAATTGATGTTTGTAAATGGATTTGGAATGCCGTATAATTCAGGACTTTTAATTTATTTGATTTTGGCAATTGCTTTGCTTGTATGGACAATTTATTTGACGCGAAATCCGAAAAATCCCGCTCTGACAAACATAATTTTCCTGCTTACAATGAGTTTTATAGGTGTGCCGTTTCTGCTTGGCAATGCGTGGATAGGAGTTTTGGTTATCATTTTGGCGGCATTGGCTTTTTATTTTATTAAGAAAAAAATAAATTATCAATGGCTTAATACAATTACCTTAATGGCGGTGGTGATGCTTATTGGTTATTCTACTTTTGGAGTAATTATGATTCGGGCATCAGCCAAACCGACAATGGACCAGAACGCGCCTGATAATGTTTTTGCGCTCAAATCGTATCTTAACCGCGAGCAATATGGCGATCGTCCGTTGTTTTACGGAGAAGTTTTCAGCGCCAGAGCGATTGATTCCAAAAACGGTGCAAGTATTTATGAAAAAGCAGTTAAAGATTCTGAAAATCAAAAAGATAGATATGTCGTTGTTGGGAATAAGCGCAATTATGTTTATCCTGACGGAGTTACTATGCTTTTTCCGCGAATGTATTCAAGCAACAGGTCGCACGTTTCAGAATATAAAAGTTGGTCGAATTATAAAGGAAAAACTGTACATTTCCAATATAACAATCAAACATTTTCAGAAGAAGTTCCTACTTTTGGCGATAATTTGGCATTTTTCTTTAATTATCAACTCAATTATATGTATTTCCGCTATTTTATGTGGAATTTCAGCGGGCGGCAGAACGACATGGCAGGCAATGGAGAAGTTGATAAAGGAAACTGGATTACAGGTCTTCCATTTTTTGATAAATCTCGTGCGGGCATAGATAAAAATTATCCTGATGAATTAAAAAATAATAAAGCGCACAATGTTTATTATATGCTGCCGTTTTTGCTTGGCGTTTTAGGACTTGTTTATCAAGTTTTTAGAGGCAAAAAAGGGAAACAGACTTTTTGGGTTACAATGGCTTTGTTCTTTATGACAGGAATTGCAATCGTTATTTACCTTAATCAAACGCCATTACAACCGCGTGAACGCGATTACGCTTATGCAGGCTCATTCTACGCATATTGCATTTGGATTGGAATAGGAGTTTTGGGAGTTATTTCTTTATTAAGAAAAATAAAAATCCCAGCGACGGTTGCAGCGAGCGCGGCAACTTTGCTTTGCTTGATTGTTCCCGCACTGATGGCGCAGCAAAATTGGGACGACCACGACCGTTCAGGGCGTTTTGCAGCGCGTGATTTTGGCGCAAATTATCTTAATTCCTGCGAACCGAATGCTATAATTTTTTCAAATGGCGATAATGATACTTTCCCGCTTTGGTACAATCAGGAAGTTGAAGGCGTGCGTACAGATGTGCGCGTGTGCAATCTTTCGTATATTCAAACCAATTGGTATATTGACCAAATGAGGCGTGGAGCATACGAATCTGCTCCTCTGCAAATGAGCCTTGCCGAAAAAGATTATATCACTGGGACTAACGATTTTGTTTTAGTAAAAAATGAATATTGGGGAAAGCCATTAGATGTAGATAATGCATTAAAATTTGTCAAAGAAAAACATATTTTACCAACAGGTCAAATTTATATTCCGGTAAATGCCGATTCTGTTATTGCAGCGGGTGCATTGCCCGAAAGCCGCCGCGCAGAAATTGTTCCGCAAGTTAATTTCAACTTTAAAGATATGATGTTAAAAGGCGATATGGCTGTAATTGATATTATTAACCAAACAAAATGGAAACGCCCTGTGTATTTTGCCACAACTGTTGGAAGTCAAAATTATCTCGGTTTGGACAAAAATGGTCAATTTGTGGTTACAGGAATGGCGTATAAGGTTTTGCCAATCAACTCAAAAGACAGACTTTCGAGCGTTGATGTTGAAAAAACATACGAAAATTTGATGACAAAATTCAAATACGGCAACGTTGCTGACCCGAAAGTGTATTCTGATGAAACTGTACGAAGAATGATTTCTTCCCACAGAGTAACGTTTATACAGTTGGTTCAAGTGTTGCTTGCGCGGGGCGACAGTGCACGTGCGCGAAATGTCCTTGACAAGCATTTTGAGGTTTTTCCGCCGCAAACTACCGGATACGATAATCTCGTTTTTGAACTTGCCGCCGCCTATTATCAAATTGGCGACCACGCAAAAGCAAACAGTTACGTTGAAGATTTTCTCAAACAGAATAATCAATATCTGCGCTGGGGTTTTTCGCTCAACCGCAATCAGCGTGCGAGCATAGAGCGTGATTTGTATATCAATTTCAGTGTTTTGCAGCAGGCGTTACAAATGTTTGACAGGTATAATGAAAAAGCCTTGATTGAAAAATATTTACCTGATTATCAGAAATTTGCACCGTATTTTCAAGCGCCTGACGAACATTCTGAAGTTAGATAAAAATTCTTACCTTGCCCCTGTTTTCTCTTTATAGAGAGGCAGGGGTAGGGAAAAGAGGCAAAAAAATTAAGAAAAATGAAATTTTCAATTGTTATACCTGTTTATAATGTAGAAAAATATTTGCGTGAATGTTTGGAAAGCGTTGCCGCTCAAACATTTACCGACTTTGAAGTGATTTGCGTAAATGATGGTTCGACAGATAATTCGTTAGAAATAATTAATGATTTTAAAAATTCAAAATTTAAAGATTTAAAAATTATTAATAAAGAAAACGGCGGACTTTCTGCCGCGCGGAACGCAGGAATATGCGCATCTGAGGGCGATTATATTTTTCTTTTGGACAGCGACGATTTTATTGCGCACAACGCACTTGAAATTTTAAATAAAAATATTGACAATCAGGATTTTATATGGTTTTCGGGTAAAGTGTTTTTTGAAAATACAAAAAAGGAAATTATTGATAAACAATTTTGTGAGCCGAAAATTTCTGGCTGGGATTATTACAACAAATATGCGCTTATCCCGCGCAGATTTCACTTTGTTACAGCGGTTTTGCGGCTTTACAGAAGAGAATTTTTGATGAGAAACAGACTTTTTTTCAGCGAAGGTATTTATCACGAAGATAATCTTTTTACGCCGATTTGTTGTTATTGTGCTGAAAATGTGAAAGTTATCCCCGATGTTTTATACGTTTACCGAATTCGCGAAGGCAGCATCACGCAAAATGAAAATCCCGCAGCAACATTAAAGCGAACGCAAGATACGATTTTGATAATCAATGAATTAACCGATTTTTTTGAAAATGCGGATAATATTGATAAAACCACAGTTTATAGGCAAAATGCGATGTGGGTGTTCAATGCTTTTTATATTCTGTGTCATAATAATTTAAGCGACAAATGTGCAGAATTAAAATCGCTGCTGTGTTCGGAATTTAAAGCCACAATCAGCGATTTTGACATGAAACTCCTTTTCGATTTTATTGAAAAAGACAAATTTAAAAAGTTTTACAAATGGTATAAATTTGATTTTCACACAGTTAGAAATTATTGGCGGAAAATCAAAAAAAGAATAAAAAAATAAAGTCTTTGCCTAACATAATTCAAAATGAATAATATTATTGACAAGAACATTAATTTATCAGATTACAAAATTATAATTTTTACCCGTTCGATGAACGCAAAGTTGTTTGAATTATCTTCCGATTCAATTTCTTTGCCTTTCAAGCATATCAGAATGAAAAATACAACTGCGCTCGGCTATTTCTACGATTTATTGAAATATGATGTTGATTATGCGATTAACATTGACGAAGATGCTTTTGTGTTTGATAATGAGCGATTGTTGTTGTTGTTAAAATATTGTATTTCAAATAATTATGTTAATTGCGGTTTTCCTGATGGCGGCGTTTTAGATGTTAGGCACGAAAATCCTATTGTTACAAATCCATTTTTCAATATTTTTGATGTAAAAAAAATTAATGAAAAACTTGATTATCAATTGATTGAAAATTTTGACTTCAAAAAGTATGATTATGAATCGTATTCTCCCAAACATTTGTTCTCTGGTAGCGATTACAAATATTCATATAATCCAGACCCTTATTATCCGTTCTTTTTGTGGTTAAATATGAATTTTAAATGTTTGTATTTGAATGCAACCACCTATAAAGAAAACGACGGTTATACCACAATTTTAGAAGATAACCAAGGGAAACCATTTTTGTACCATACTTGGTTTTCACGTTTTTACGAGAAAAATCCGATTCACACCAAACGCATAAATAATGTTTATACACTCTGTACAGGTAAAAATGTTAGAAGTTTCAACAAATTTACTGACAGAATCAATGAATTATATGATTTTTTAGGAATAAAATATTCATTTTGGCGTTATGTATTCAGAAAACAATTAAAACGAATGCATTTAATTAAGTATATTTAACACATTTAATTTAAACAATTTCCCCACAATTATATTTGAAAATATTTTTAAAAATTTAATAAAATTCAAAAAAATCTTATGGTAAAAAAAACATCTTTTTGTTGCGCTTGCCTGTGTTGGTTTAAGCGCGTTAATTAGCGGCTGCTTCGGCGGCGGCGGTGCAGGGGTTAGCGCAAAAGTAGACCCGAAAGTCCTTGAAAACAAGAACGAAGTTCAAAAAATTTACGATGCAATTATCAAATCTATGGGTGCGCAGGCAAGTAAAGCCGACGAGGTTAGTATCAGCGTAGATAATCCTGCCGACAAAGGCAAAAAGGGCGATGCTTATCTGACTATTATGATTGATATGCAAGACCCGAAAAATCCCAAGCAACTTGTGCGTCAGTTATTTCACGGCGAGTTGGGCAGATGGTTGCCAAGGCAGGAAGTTACTGTTCAGGCGAGAGGAAACAAGGAAAGTTTTCGCCTTGAAGATGAACTTTTTGATTTTTCAAAAATCAGCGCCGACAAATTGTACAGCGTTATTCAAGAAGCGTACAATAAGAACAACAATGAACCTGAAAAATTCACTTATAGATACGTTCAACATGTAAATATTTCTATTTTAGGTTTTGATGTTTATGTAAAAAGCAAGTTGAACTCCAACGACCAAATAATAAACGATAATCTTCGTTGCGATTTAGATGGAAATCCGAGAAGATAATTTTCTTAAACTTTTTTTTATTACCTTTGCAACCGCCTGAAAAAATCAGGCGGCTGTTTTTTATATTATTAATAATCAATGAGTAAAGACGATTTTATAGAAGAAGAAAATAATGAAAATGCGCAGGCGGAAAATGATTTTTCTGCCGAAGATGCCGTTGAAAATCAAATTATTGAATTAAAAGAAAGTCATTATAAAATTCCGAAAATCGGTGATGTCGGAGCAAATCATCATCTTTCGGGAATGTACCAAAACTGGTTTTTGGATTATGCTTCGTATGTAAATTTGGAACGCGCTGTGCCCGATATTTATGATGGATTAAAACCTGTTCAACGGCGTATTTTATTCAGTATGAGGCGTTTAGATGATGGGCGTTACAATAAGGTTGCGAACATTGTCGGGCATACGATGCAGTTTCACCCGCACGGAGATGCTTCCATTGGCGATGCGCTGACAAATATGGGACAAAAAGACTTACTTATTGATTGTCAGGGAAATTGGGGCAATATTCTTACAGGCGATGAAGCCGCTGCGCCGCGTTATATTGAAGCGCGGTTGTCGAAGTTTGCGCTCGAAACCGTTTTTAATCCTAAAACAACCGAATGGAAAATGTCGTACGATGGGCGCAACCGCGAGCCTATCGCCTTGCCTGTAAAATTTCCATTGCTGCTCGCGCAGGGAACAGAAGGCATTGGAGTTGGGTTGAACTCTAAAATTTTGCCGCACAATTTTAACGAAATTATTGACGCCTGCATCGCGCATTTGCGTTGTGAAGAATTTAAACTGTTTCCCGATTTTCAAACGGGCGGCTCAATCGATGTCAGCCGTTACAACGACGGCGAGCGGGGAGGCGTTGTAAAAGTGCGTGCAAAAATCACAAAAATCGACAATAAAACGCTTGCAATCACCGAGATACCTTTTTCTACAACAACAGGCTCGTTAATCGACAGTATTATTAAAGCCAACGAAAAGGGCAAAATTAAAATCCGCAAAGTTGATGACAACACTTCGGCAGAAGTCGAAATTCTAATTCATTTACAGCCAAATACTTCGCCCGATAAAACCATTGATGCGCTCTATGCCTTTACTGCGTGCGAAATAAGCATTTCGCCCAATTGTTGCGTTGTGCAGAACAAAAAACCGAATTTTATGGGCGTTTCGCAGATGTTGCGCATATCTGCCGAACACACAAAGGATTTGCTCGAACTTGAATTGAAAATTCAACGCGACGAATTGCTCGAACAATTGTTTTTCACTTCTTTGGAAAAAATTTTTATTGAAAATCGTATTTATAAAGATAAGGAATTTGAAAGCGCAACTACCCAAGATATTGTTATCGCGCATATTGATAAGCGTTTAGAGCCGTTTAAAGCGGATTTTGTGCGCGAAGTTACAAACGAAGATATTCTTAAATTATTGGAAATAAAAATGCGCCGCATAACAAAATTTAATTCCGACGAGGCGAACGATACTTTAATTTCCATAAATAAAAAAATTGCAGAAGTAGAAAAAAATCTGAAAAATATTGTAAATTATGCAATTAAGTGGTTTGAATATTTAAAAGAAAAATTTGGGAAATCATATTTGAGAAAAACAGAAATCCGCAATTTTGAAAATATTGAACAGCAAAAAGTTGTTGAGGCAAACGAAAAACTTTATGTAAATCGCGCTGAAGGTTTTATCGGAACAGGCTTGAAAAAAGACGAATATATAAGCGACTGTTCGGATATTGATGATATAATCGTGTTTTTTACTGATGGAAAATATAAAATTGTAAAAATTTGCGAAAAACTTTTTGTAGGGAAAAATATTTTGTATCTTAATGTATTTAAGAAAAACGATAAACGGACGGTTTATAACGCTGTTTATCGCGATGGGAAAACAGGCGTAAATTTTGCTAAACGTTTCTATGTCAGTGGAATAACGCGCGACAAAGAATACGATTTTACGCAGGGAACGCCAAAAACAAAAGTAACATATTTCACTGCCAATCCTAACGGCGAGGCAGAAGTTATTCAGATAAAATTGCGCCCGAAACCGCGTCTGATAAAGATTAATTTTGAAAAGGATTTTTCCGAAATTGCGATAAAAGGGCGGCAGTCGATAGGAAATATTTTGACCAAAAATGAGATTTTGAAAATTACGCTAAAACAAAAAGGCACTTCAACGCTTGATGGACGCAAAGTTTGGTTTGACAACGATGTTTTGCGCCTGAATTACGACGGACGCGGAATGTATCTTGGCGAGTTTCACAGCAACGAGCAAATTTTGGTTATCAACGAAAAAGGCGATTATTACGCTACAAATTTCGATTTGATAAATCATTTTGAACAGGATTTTATCAGAATTGAAAAATTTGATTCAAACAAAATTTGGACTTTGGCTCTTTTCGATGCCGACCAAAAATTTTATTATCTCAAACGTTTTTCGTTGGAAAACAGCCAAAAACCGCAAAATATTTTGGGCGAAAATACGCAATCGCGCCTTGTGTTGCTTACAGACACTGATTTCCCGCGAATTGAAGTGAAATTTGGCGGTTCAGATTCGTTTCGAGAAAATCTTGTTATTGATGCCGAGCAATTTATCGGACTGAAAAGTTTTAAAGCAAAAGGCAAACGAATTTCTACTTATAATATTCAAGAAATCAACGAATTAGAGCCAATACGATTTATTTCCAAAGAAGAAGACGAAATATCGGAAACCCCTGAAAATGTTGAAATTGAAGATGAAGATGACGAAAATATTGAAATCGTTAAATCGCCTCAAACTCAAAAAAATAATGAAAATATGGCAGAGCAGGCAAGTTTGTTTTGAAAATTCAAAAACAATTGCTTATTTTTGTTTTTTATTTTTCTAAAAAATTATGATAAAAGACAGGATAGAAGCTCTTCGCGCTGAGTTGAACGAGGCAAATTTCAATTATTACGTATTGAATTTGCCGACAATTTCCGATTTTGAGTTCGACCAAAAACTCAAAGAATTAGAAATTTTAGAGCGCGAAAATCCGCAGTTTTTTGATGCAAATTCGCCTACACAGCGCGTTGGAAGCGATATAAATCAGCAATTTACGCAGGCGGCGCATCAATATCCGATGATTTCGCTTGCAAATACTTATTCTGAAAATGAGGTTACTGACTTTTACAACCGTACTCAACGCGCTTTGAATCAGGATTTTGAATTGGTTTGCGAACTGAAATATGACGGAACGGCAATTTCTTTAATTTATGAAAACGGCGCGTTAATTCGCGCAATCACACGCGGTGATGGCGAAAAAGGCGATGATGTTACCACTAATGTACGGACTATCAAGTCGATACCGTTAAATTTATATGGAAAAAATTATCCGCAAAAATTTGAAATTCGCGGTGAAATTCTGTTGCCGTGGACAGAATTCGACCGTTTAAACCGCGAGCGTCAGCAGCAGGAAGAGCCGCTTTTTGCCAATCCGCGCAATGCTGCCGCAGGAACATTAAAATTGCAAAATTCGTCTGTGGTATCTTCCAGAAAATTAGATGCTTATCTCTATTATCTGCTTGGCGAAAATCTTCCTGCCGACACTCATTTTGAAAATTTACAAACGGCAGAAACCTGGGGATTTAAAATTTCAGATGCGCTAAAAGTTTGTAAAAATTTACAGGAAGTTTTTAATTTTTTAAAATATTGGGATTCGGAACGCAAAAATTTGCCTGTAGCCACCGATGGCGTTGTTATTAAGGTAAATTCTATTGCTCAGCAAAATTTTTTGGGAATGACAGCCAAAAGTCCGCGCTGGGCGATTGCATATAAATTTCAGGCAGAACGCGCTGTAACACGCTTAAATTCAGTGTCTTATCAGGTCGGACGGACAGGCGCAATTACGCCCGTTGCAAATCTTGAACCTGTTTTGCTTTCAGGAACAATCGTAAAACGCGCTTCATTGCACAATGCTGACATTATCGAAAATCTTGATTTGCATATTGGTGATATGGTTTTTGTGGAAAAAGGCGGCGAAATTATTCCAAAAATTACGGGAGTGGACTTGGATTCGCGTATTTTGATAGGTGAAAAAGTTAAATTTATTAAAAATTGTCCCGAATGTGGCTCATTATTAACACGTTATCAAGGAGAAGCAGCGCATTATTGCCCGAATGAAAATCACTGTCCGCCGCAAATAAAGGGAAAGATTGAACATTTTGTTTCGCGCCGAGCAATGAATATTGAAGGTTTAGGCGAAGAAACGGTTAATTTGCTATACGACAATAATTTACTGAAAAATATTGCAGATATTTATGAATTAAAAGTTCCCGATTTGGCGCGGCTTGAGCGGCTTGGCAACAAATCGGCGCAAAATATAAAAATTTCAATAGAACGCTCAAAATCTGTGCCTTACCAGCGGATTTTATTTGCCTTGGGAATACGTTTTGTGGGCGAAACTACCGCCAAAAAACTTGCTTTTGCTTTCACGGAAATTGAACAACTCGAACAGGCAACAGCCGAACAGTTGATTACCGTTGATGAAGTTGGCGAGCGGATTGCGCAAAGCGTTGTTGCATATTTTGCCGACGAAAGTAATCGTGAAATTATTAATCGATTGAAAATGTGCGGATTACAATTTTCGCTTTCGGCAGAACAGCAGCAAGAGAAAAGTAATGCACTTGCAGGGAAAACCATTGTTATAAGCGGCACTTTTGCAAAAAATTCGCGCGATGCTTACAAAACGATTATTGAGCAAAACGGCGGCAAAAATTCAAGCAGCGTTTCGGCAAAAACCTCGTTTATCCTTGCAGGCGAAAATATGGGACCCGAAAAATTAAAGAAAGCGCAATCGCTTGGCGTTGAATTAATTACAGAAAATGAATTTCTTCAATTATTGGAAAATCAACGGTAAATCTTTTTCAAAAATTTATCAATAATTTTTATAAAAATATTTCTCTTGATTTTTTGCGTCCGCCGCAAATAGAAATGCACAAGTTTATCAAACAAATTTCGCGGGTCTTTTATCTCTTTGCCCGCAATTTCTGAAAGTTGTGCAAGCCATATTTTATCCCAAATATCAAGTTTGCGGAAAAATTTTATCCCTTTATTGTCGAATATTTGTGCAATTTCAATAAAATAATAATTACCATTATCTTTTAAAATAAGTTTTTCAAAATCAACGCCGTTATTTTTATAAAAATCATAAATATTACTTTCTATATTAATAGTTGCAGTTGTTTCTTCATTTTTCCAATACATACGATGTAATGAAATTGCCGATTTTTTTTCATCGTTGAAAACAGTAGAAATTTGATAAAACTTTTCCTTATTTTGTTGTCTTAAAATGTTGAACCGTGCAAAATGAATTACTTTTAAATCACTGATTACAATATAGTTAGAATTCTTTGGATACATTAATCGCGGTTCGTGAATATAATTGTCGGGATAATCGCCTGAAATTTTTTTACCATAATTACATACCCAATCGCCGTGTGCAATGCGTTCATCTTCGGGGATAGCAGTAAATAAAGAACCGTATAAATTTAACCATTTGAATTCAAAAACATCGTTTTTTTTAGAATTTATAATTTTTTCCCAACCATCTGTTTGCAAAAAATTACCCATAAAAAATTCATCTGCGTCTAATGCAAAAATGATTTTATCGCCTTCGATTTTATTTGCAGCATCAAATAATAATCGTCGCGTATGGGACATTTGCATTTTTGGCAGATTGTTGGCAATTACCGTAACTTTCGGATATTTTTTGTAAATTTCACGCGAGCCGTCGGTAGAGTTCTGGTCAGCAATGATTATATAGTCAGCCCACAGCGAAGTTGCCGTCAGAAAAGCGTCTAAAATCCACGCTTCATTGCGTACAGGGGTAAGGCAAATTAGTTTTGGAGTTTGCATGATTTTTTATGTTTTATTTTATTCTATATTTTCTTTCTTTGTTTATATAGGTATTTATATCAGTAATTTTTCTATTTGGCAATTCTTCCAACAAATTAAATAAAAATTTCAATTCTTTTTATAACTACAAAATTACACTTTATTTTTGATGTTTTTTTCATTGTTTTAAAAAAAATTATTGCGCATTTTTCTTAAAACCATAAAAATTCCTTACTTTTGCAAACTATTTTCAAAAGGTTGGTTTGATGAGTTTAGACGAAATAAAATATCCGATTGAGGCAGAGTTTGAATTATTCGAGGCGAATTTTAGAAACGTTTTTCGTTCAGAAAATGTTCTGTTAAAGCAAATTAACGATTATTTGCTTGAGCAGGACGGTAAAAAACTGCGTCCGATTATTGTTCTTTTGGCGGCAAAACTTTGTTGTGGTGCGTGTAGCAGTGTTACAATGGACGTGGCTGTGGCGTTGGAATTGCTGCATACAGCGAGTTTGATTCACGATGATGTAGTTGACAGTACTTTGCAGCGGCGTGGGCGTCCATCGATTAATGCGCAGTGGGGCAATAAAATAGCCGTTCTTGCAGGCGATTTTTTTCTATCAAATTCATTGTTTTTTGCCGCGCGGACTAAAAACCAGAAAATAATGACTTTGCTTTCGCAAATCGGCATCAACCTTTCCGAAGGCGAACTTTTTCAACTTTCCAAAGAAAATCACGCCGACATTACCGAAACAGAATATTTGAATATTATCCGAAAAAAAACTGCGTTGCTTTTTGCTTCCTGCGCAACAATGGGTGCGCTTTCGGTTGGCGCGGACGAACATAAAACAATGAAAATGAGTTTGTTCGGCGAATATCTTGGTACGAGTTTTCAAATCAGGGACGATATTTTTGATTATTCTGAAGATAAAAATATAGGCAAGCCTACGGGCAACGACATTAGAGAAAGGAAAATTACTTTGCCCTTGATTTTTGCACTTAAAAATTCTGACGAAAAGTCAAAAATGGAAATTGTTAATATTTTGAATAATAAGTTAGATAATAATGATGTAAAAAAAATCGTGGAGTTTACCCGTAAAAACGGCGGAATAGAATATGCGGCAGATAAAATGCTAATTTACAAACAAAAAGCCATTGAAGAACTTGCTGATTTCGAGAATGGCGAACTGAAAAATTCTCTTATTGCCTGCGCTGAATTTGCTGCGCAAAGAAATTTTTAAAAAATTGATTAAAAATAATAGTCTAATATATTTGTTTTTTATAAAAAAATTTTAAAAAAATGAGGTTTGTTAAATTTGTTTTTATTGTAAATATATTATTTTTAAATATTTATATTGTTTCTGCGCAATCGGTTGTTGCATTTACAAAACGTACAATCAATTTGGGTAAAATTGCGCTTGAAGACGGAACTGCCATTGCAAATTTTGATTTTAAAAGCGTAGGACGCGATTATTTGATGATAAAAAATGTTTCGCCCGACCAAGATGATGTTGATGTTATTTGGGATAAACGAATTTATCAAAAAGGCAAAGAAGGCGTTCTTACAGTCAGTTTTGAGCCGCAACGCGAGGGCGTTTTTAAACGAAAAATTACAGTCGAAACAAACGGAACAAAGCGCAATTCATTTATATTGATTCTCACAGGCGAGGTTATAAAAACAGGCAAAGAGCCTGTTGTAAAAGATGAAAAAAAAACAATAATTTCAGCCCATAAAACTTCTTATCCAACAACTTTTAAAATGTCTGCGGCATCAGACAAACATGAAGATGCGAACAAAATTGATGTCAAAGAGACATACCAACAGTTGATTTTTTCGGTTTTTGAACATGGTTTTGCTATGACTACGCGAGTGATTGATTTTAACAGAATCCGTAAAGGCGACAAAGTTACCCGCACTTTTAAAATAAAAAATAATACAGGCGAAAAGCGTGATATTTATTTTGCGCCGCTTTTTGAATATATTGAATACAAGGCAACGCCAAAAACATTGAAAGCGGGCGAAGAAGGAGAAATCAGCGTAACTTTTGATTCTAAAAAATGTCCGATTTGGGGTACGCATCAGAAAGATTTTTTTCTGGTAACCGAAGTTGGCAGCACTGCCAAAAATTCGCCTGTGATATGTTTTCAAGCCGATATTTTTGAAGATTTCAATTCTCTTACTGACGAAGAAAAACGAGTTGCTCCGCGTGCAACTTTTGAAACAACATTGATTGATTTGGGGAAAATTGACAGCGGAACAAGACAAAAAATCAAATTCAAATTTTCAAACGAAGGGAAAAATCCTTTGCAAATTCGCAAAATAACTCCTGCAAGCGACAACTTGAATATTGTATATTGCGATGGCAAAGTGGCGACAGGGGAAAAAGGAGTCTTGGAACTTGAACTCAATCCGACAAAATTTAGCAAGGGGAATTACACCGATAAAATAATTTTGCAAACCAATGACCCGCATAATCCCACAATGGAATTGAAAGTAAATTGGACAATTTAAAAATTGAGGCTTGTTTGAATTTATTTCAACATCATTATCATTTTCAGTGCGATGTCGAAAAACACAATTTTAGCATTTGCGTTTTGGTTGATTTGCCGCTGGGCAAGCGAAAATTCGTCCATCATTTTTTCTACATTTTTTTCGTTGATAAAACGTGAAAAATTTTTAGCAAAATTTTCTTCTGTAGCCGTCAAATAGTTGATTTGCGGCTGGCTAAGGTTGAAAATATAATTTTCGCGTACCATTTGCAGCGCGTAATTAAGGAATTTTTTCTGCTGCTCGCGCCCAACATTTGCCGCCGAAATTTCGTCAGCCCACACGCGCAGTTCTTTTAGCGCGGAATATTTTTTTTTCGCGCCCACGCACCACGCATAACGCATCAAAGATGTAAAACGCTCAAAATTTGCAGCATTTTCTTCGTCGTTTGCAGCAATTTTAAACGCATCAAGTAGGCTGCCGTTGGCAATGTGAGCAATACGCAAAGCATTTTGTTCTGTTAAATTAAAATTTTCGTTTACCAGCAGCGCAGCGGCGATTTCCGATTCTGCAAGCGGCGGAACATAAACAGGCTGCGTGCGCGAAATAATTGTCGGAAGCAGCAAATTCGGTTGATTGCTCACAAGCAAAAAAACAGTTTTTTCGGGCGGCTCTTCCAAAATTTTAAGAATTTTATTTGCCACAACATCGCCGTACATTTTTTCGGGCAGCCAAATTAACATAATTTTATATTCCGATTCATAACTTTTCAGGTTAAGTTTGCGGATAATTTCTTCGCTTTCGTTGGCAAAAATATAACCCTGTTTTTTGCTGCCGTCTGAGGAAAAATCCAGCCAGTCGTCAAATCCAAAATATTCGTTATTGAGAATCATTTCACGGAATTTAGGCAAGAAATCATTGCAAATCCACGTTTTGCTGCCTTCAGGTTTGATGTAAGGGAAAGCAAAATGAAGGTCGGGGTGAGCGAGTTTTGCATATTTCACGCACGACGGACAAACGCCGCAAGAATCTGATTCTGTGCGGTTTGTGCAGGAAATATATTGCGCGTAAGCCAACGCCAAATGCAATTTTCCTATTCCTTCCCGCCCCGAAATCAATTGTGCGTGCGCAATGCGCTGCTCTGTGACGCTTTGAATAAAACGTTGCTTAATTTGCTGATGTCCGATTATTTGAGAAAATAACATTAATTTTTCCTTTTGTTAAAAAAAATAATTTTTAAATTATAAACTATAAAAACTTCACATTCTCATTATTTTTGCGCCGATTGCGTTCAGGCGTTCGTCTATGCGTTCGTATCCTCGGTCAATTTGGTCAATATTTTGAATTACGCTTGTTCCTTCGGCGCTCATTGCAGCAATAAGCAGCGCAATTCCTGCGCGAATATCGGGCGAAACCATAGTTGCTGCGCGAAGATGGAGATTGCGTCCCTGACCGATTATGGTGGCACGGTGAGGGTCGCAAAGAATGATTTGCGCACCCATATCAATAAGTTTATCCACGAAAAAAAGTCGGCTTTCAAACATTTTTTGATGAATCAGTACGCTTCCTGTGGCTTTGGTGGCAACAACCAGAAATACGCTCAAAAGGTCAGGCGTCAGACCCGGCCACGGAGCATCAGCAATTGTCATTATTGAGCCATCAATAAACGATTCTATTGTGTAATTGTTTTGACGTGGAATAAAAATATCGTCATTTTTATTGACAATATTTATTCCCATTCGTTTGAAACTTTCGGGAATAATTCCTAATTGATTAATAGCAACATTTTTAACTGTCAGTTGCGAACCTGTCATTGCTGCCATTCCTATAAAACTTCCTATTTCAATCATATCGGGCAAAAGCCTATGCGTGCAACCTCGCAGCGATTTGACGCCTTCAATGGTCAGCAAATTTGAGCCGATTCCGCTAATTTTCGCACCCATTGCATTTAACATTATGCAAAGTTGCTGCAAGTATGGTTCGCAGGCTGCGTTGTAAATCGTGGTTGCACCGTTGGCAAAAACCGAAGCCATAAGCACGTTGGCTGTGCCTGTAACCGATGCTTCGTCGAGTAAAATATATGCGCCGCGCAAATTTTTTCCCTGAATTTCAAAAACTTTTCTGTCGCTGTTGTAATTGAATTGCGCGCCGAGTTTTTCAATGCCGACAAAATGTGTGTCAAGCCGCCGCCGCCCGATTTTATCGCCACCGGGCTTGGCAATTTCCGCTTGCCCGAAACGCGCCAAAAGCGGTCCAACAATCATTACCGACCCGCGCAAAGCCGATGTCTGTTTGTAAAATTTTTCGGTTTTAAGATATTCGAGATTAATATTTTCTGCCTTAAAACTGTATTCATTGGGCGAAATTTGCTCAACTTCCACACCTAAATCGCGCAATAAAACAATCAGATTTATAACATCAAGAATATTAGGTACATTGGCTATTGTAACTTTTTCAGCCGTCAGCAGCGTTGCACAAATCACCTGCAACGCCTCATTTTTCGCGCCCTGAGGTGTTATCTCACCCGAAAGTTTGTGTCCGCCTTCAATAATAAATGATGACATAAGAATTTATTATTTAACAATTGTGCAAAAATACGGAAAATTTTTGGTGTTTTTAAAAAAACGGTTAAATCTTTTTTTGAGGTACTACGAAAAAAAATAATGAAAATGTTAATAACCAATTTAATTCCATAGCGGAAATTAAATTGCATCATTGAAAAAATATCAGCATTGAGGCTGTCTCAAAAGTCTTTTTACCGCAAAGAATATATTCCTTAAATTCAAAACTTTGCGCGCTTTTACCTAACCCCATTTTACCTTGCGGTTAAGTTTTTTATACTTTTAAGAGAGCCTCATAAGCGTTTCGCTTTACAAATGCTTATTTTCACCAGCCGCAGCACAGCAAATGCAGCAGGACTGATAATATTAATATTAAAGATATAATTATTGTATGATTTCTAATTCGTTTCAATCTCTGCCTGTAAAAAAAATTTAAAATATCCTTTGTTTGTCCAATATTAAATATTTTATGAAAACAATAACCACCAATTAAACCAACCCACATTCCAATAATAAATATTATGCTAAGTACTATAAACATTTGAGAATGTTTAACAAATGATATTATTAGTAAACTAAAAATTACTCCATTATACATTCTATATATATCAGATATAACTGAATTTTTTGGAGAGTGCCAATCTTTTTATATAAGGAAAACCGAATTTTTTGTAAGGAAAATTACATTCTATCAGTAAAATTACTGATAACATTATACCTGAAAACATTTTGATATACCTGAAAAAATCAAAAAAATGCCATAATACAATACTGACAAATAATATCAGATATTGTATTTTTTCAAGTGCTGTTATTATATGCATAATTTTTCGGTACCTCATTGTTTGTTTATATTTGTATTGATATCTTATTGAAAAATTTTCTATATAACATCATTGCTTTTTCCCTGTGTATTTGTATTGATAATATGGATTATAGATAATATTTCCCCATAAAGATGCTGTGCCTGATACTATTGCTCTTAAACGGAAATCAGTGTTTAAATTGAAATTAAA
>JGI20171J14444_1000063_pt1 | contig 37468 bp, 38 predicted proteins | sample TergutNc150P4_FD_14444 | JGI IMG/M metagenome (IMG submission 14444) | reverse complement strand
TTTTCAATCAGAAAAGAAAAAAGATTTGTTAGATATGCAATAAGGAATTTCATTTGTTGTTTGTTTGTCGTTTTTTATAACATTAAATTTAATGGTGTAAAATTACATCAAGTTTTATTGTGCAGCATAAATTTTTATGTTGTTTAACATAAAAATTTAATGCAAACGTTTTCAGAGGTCTTTGTTTGCAGGATTTGTAATGCGAAAAAACAAAATCGGATTAAAAAACCATGCATAAAAATAATCTCTAAAATTTTCAAGCAAACTCTTTGAAGTTATCAATAAAGAATAAAAATTTTTTCTAATTTTGCAGCACAAACATTTTTTATCAAATTATGGCTATTTATATTGTACTTTTTATTGTGTTTTTGATGGCGGTGGGCTTTTTTGCGGCAGCCGAATGCAGTTTGGTGCAGGTGCGCGGTTCGCAACTCGAAGATAAAATTATGGCAGAAAGCCGTTCGGCTAAACTTGCCAAAAAAATTATTGACAATATTGACAAATATCTTACTGCAATTCGTATTTGTATTGTTATTTCGTTTATTTTATGCGTTTTATATGCTGTAAAGGCGTATCCTTTTGTTTTTACAAGTTTTGACACGGAAGTTATTACTTTTTTGGACATTACGCTTTTTGTGCTTATAATCGCTGTTTTAACTTTAATTTTTGGAATAATTGTTCCAAATTCGATAGCGGCGCATTTTTCTCAAACAACTGCGCGGATTGTAGCCCTTCCTGTAAGGTTGTTATATCTGATTTTAAGTCCGTTAGTTTGGTTTGTTAATTTTATTTCAAAAATTTTGCTTTCGATTTTTGGAGTTGAAATTTTTTCTGAACAGGAAACTTACACACAGGAAGAATTAAAATATCTGATTGAGCAGGCATCGGAGCAAGTGGTTGATAATGAGGGAGATACGCAGGAAGAAAATGCAAAATTAAATATTATTAAAAATGCTTTTGAATTTTCGGAGCGCAATGTACGGCAAGTTATGGTGCCGCGCACACAAATGATTGCTATCGACCTTGAAGATTACGACCGAAAAACAATCGAATATGTTATTGACGAAGGGTTTTCACGCATTCCGTGTTATGAGGATAGCGTTGATAATATTGTCGGAATGGTGCATTTGAAGGATATTCTCAAAGAACTGCGCAAAAAGGAAACTGTTGATTTGAAATCAATTTTGCGCACGATTGCATTTGTGCCTGAATCTAAACCTATTGTGTTGTTACTTAGTGAGTTTCAGCAAAATCATCAACAAATGGCGATGGTTGTAAATGAATATGGCGGCATTGAAGGGTTAGTTACCATGGAAGATATTCTGGAAGAACTTGTCGGTGAAATTCAGGACGAATCGGACAACGAAATGCCTTTTGTGCAGCAAGTTGGCGAGAAAACTTATCACATTCTTGCTACCGCCGCTATTTCCGACATCAACGATTATTTGCCGCATCCAGTTGACCGCGAAAAACAATATGATACTTTGGCTGGATATTTAATTGATAAATTTGGTAAAATTCCGCTTTTGAAAGACAAATTGACATCAGATAATTATGAATTTGTAATTTTAAAAAAATCAAAAACATCAATTATTTTAGTTCAAGCGCACGATTTAGTTGTTGAAAATGAGGATTGAAGTCTTTTTATTCAAAGTAAATTAAAAATTTTTATAAAAATGAAAAACATTGAAATAGAACGTAAGTTTTTGCTGAAAAATGATAATTATAAACCATTGATTACCAAATCATTCAAGATAAGGCAAGGTTATATTTCCAGCGGACAGGGACACAGCGTACGCGTACGCAGCAAAGGCGACAAAGCGTATCTGACAATCAAAGGCGCAACCAACCAAAACGGAATTTCGCGCTTTGAATGGGAACATGAAATTGAACTTGATGACCTTGATGGACTGTTTTTGTTGTGCATAAACGGAATTATTGAAAAAACGCGCCATATTGTACCTTCGGGCAAGCATATTATCGAAATTGATGAATTTGAAGGCGATAATAAAGGTCTTGTTTTGGCAGAAATTGAATTGGAAAGCGAAAACGAGCCATACGAAAAACCCGAATGGCTTGGAAAAGAAGTTACAGGTAATAGACAGTATTACAATTCTTTTCTGTCAAAATTTCCGTATAAAACTTGGGAAGCAGATTTTTTAATTTGAATAAAAAAACAATACTGTTGTAAAAATTTCATTAAAAAATTCACAAATGAAAATTCACAAAATTGAGGCGGGAACGTTTTATTGTGACGGTGGAGCGGTTTTTGGCGTTGTACCGAAGCGTGTGTGGCAAAAACGCTATCCGTGCAATGACGATAATTTTTGCAAAATGGCGATGCGTTGCCTGCTTATTGACACAGGCAAGCGGCTTGTGCTGATTGATACAGGCGCGGGAACAAAACATTTGGAGCAACTTAAATATTACAATATCAGCGATTTGGTTGATTTTGAAACTGAACTTGCAGCATTGGGTTATTGTTGTGCCGATATAACTGACGTTGTGCAAACGCACTTGCATTTTGACCATTGCGGCGGCGGGACGTACTTTACAGACAAAGAAAAAACAGAAATTCGCCCGACTTTTCCCAACGCAACTTTTTGGGTTGGCAAAAAGCAGTGGGATAATTATTTGCACCCAAATGTGCGCGAAGCCGATTCGTATTTCTACGAAAATATGTTGCCGTTGATGGAATTGCAGCGTATTCGCCTGATTGACAGCGATTATACGCTTTGTCCTGAAATTAATCTGCGCCTGTTCGACGGACATTCGCGCGGACAAATTGTTCCGTACATCAAGTTTGGCAATGTATCGCTCGTTTTTTGCGGCGATGTAATTCCGCTTGCCGCCAATATTCCTGTTGCGTGGGTTTCGGCTTTCGATTGCTGCCCGCTTACTTCAATGAACGACAAAATTCGTTTGCTTGAAGAAGCCGCCAAACAACAACAAATACTTGTGTTTGAACACGATGCTTACGTTGAATGTTGCAAGGTCGGCGAAGTTAATGGAAGAATAAAAGCATTGGAAATGTTAAAAATTGAAGAATTAAAATTCATCATAAATAATTAGCAATCAGATTACAAAGGACATAAATTGCATTTATTACACAAAAAACAATAAAAATAATTCCGTAAAAATTTGAAGTGCGCAAAGTTACAGGATGCGAAAAAAATACGGCAAAAAGCGCGACAAGTATCGGCAAAAACATATAAAATGCTTGTGGAAAGCAAATTAAAATTATTAATATTGAAATAAAAAATATTAAAATAAAATTCAGATTTGTCCGCGTGCGAAAATTGTTGAGCAAAGCATTTGTGTAGATTCCAAAAAGTGATAAAATCCACATTATAAATATTATAACAAAGAAAATACTGTGGAAATTAATTAAATTTTTCCAAACCAACAGCCATTTTAATCCGATATTTTCAAAAAGCGAAATGAAAAATTGAAAATAATTCTGATTTAAAGCAAAGCAGAAAATAGCAAAACAGAAAATAGCGGGCGTAATCATTCCGATAAGCGTTGCTAAAAAAACCCGCAGCGACATTGCCCGCAACTGTGCAATGCCTAACCAAACAGGAACAAAAAGCAGCAAAAATTCGGGGAAAAGCAACCAGCCGATGCACGCAATAAGAAAACTGCTCAAAAAGGCTGCTTCAGTCTGTTCTGTCCTGCGGTACATTTTCAAAAAATTGAAAAATGAAATCAGCAAAAATGTCAACGCGAGGTTTGCAGTAATGTTGTAATGCACTGAATTAAACGCGCTTATCAAAATAAAAAAAGTCAGAAACAGCACGAAGGTTTTTTCGCGCACAATGGTGAAAATGTTATTGAGTTGGTAAAGCAAAATGCTGTTAACGAATGACAGAACAAGGCAAACAATGGTTGTAATGATATTTGAGGCAGGTAAAACTGTTTGCAAAAGCCGTGTGAGCGGCAGAATATTCTGATTTTCGATGTATGCGGGCAAAATTTTGGCAGGCACAAACCACAAAAGCGCACAACCAACTACCCACAAGGCAACCAGCGGGATAGGCGGATTTATTGTTTTGCGAAGTAGAATTTGCATCAATTTTTTTTGCAAAAGTACCGTTTTTTTTTGGGAAAAAATATTTTTTGAAAGTAAAATATTGATTTTTTGCCTCAAAAGTTGTACCTTTGCGCCCGATTTTTTCAAAAATAAATCATATTTTATGTCAAAAAATAGACAATGTTCGTTTTGCGGACGAAAGGAATCTTCTGTAAAAATGATGATTTCGGGCTTAAATCAAACATATATTTGCGATGACTGTGCCAGTCAGGCAGCCCAAATTGTAAAAGAAAACGAAATACTGTTGCGGCAGCAAAACAACGTGTACAATAAAAATTCTGTTCCCAAACCTTTGGAAATTAAAAAATTCCTTGACCAATACGTTATTGGACAGGACGATGCCAAACGTTTTCTTTCCGTTGCGGTTTATAATCACTATAAACGTTTGATGCAAAATGTTGACAATGATGATGTTGAAATTGAAAAATCGAATATAATAATGGTTGGCGCAACAGGTACAGGTAAAACTTTGCTTGCCAAAACCATTGCACGTAAACTTCACGTTCCTTTTGCCATTGTCGATGCAACGGTTTTAACCGAAGCAGGATACGTTGGCGAAGATGTTGAAACAATTCTTACCCGATTGTTGCAAGTGGCTGATTATGATGTAGAAGCAGCGCAACGCGGCATTGTTTTTATTGACGAAATTGATAAAATTGCACGTAAAAGCGACAATCCTTCACTTACGCGCGATGTTAGCGGCGAGGGCGTTCAGCAGGGTTTGCTCAAATTGCTCGAAGGGTCGATTGTACAAGTGCCGCCCAATGGCGGACGCAAACATCCTGAACAGAAAATGATTGCTGTTGATACGCAAAATATTTTATTTATCTGCGGCGGCGCATTTGACGGAATTGAAAAGAAAATTGCACAACGACTTAATACTCAGGTTGTTGGATATGAAGCATCGTTGCAAACAAACCATATTGACCGCGATAATCTTTTGCAGTATATTGCTCCGCAAGACCTCAAATCGTTTGGATTAATTCCCGAAATAATCGGACGTTTGCCTATTTTGACCTATCTCAAACCGCTTGGACGCGATGCTCTGCGCAAAATTCTTACAGAACCTAAAAATTCTATTATAAGGCAATATACCAAACTTTTTGCTATGGACGGAATTACGCTCACCTTTGATGACGATACGCTGGAATATATTGTAGATAAGGCTATTGAATTCAAACTTGGCGCACGCGGACTTCGCGCCATTGTGGAAACAATTATGATTGATTCAATGTTTGAAATGCCTTCTTCCGATAATAAACAGTTTAAAGTAGGCATTGATTACGCCCGCGAAAAAATAGAAAAAACAAGCGAACAAAAGTTGAAAGTGGCGTAAAGGAAAATGTTTTTTTCAAAAATTCCACTCTAATTAATCCACTCAAATACCGTTCAACCACATTTGCAATGCGGCAATTGTTAGCATGCGCGCCTATTTGCAAAGTTATGAAAATTTGAAATATCCGCTCAGTATTGTTGTGGAGCAAAAAAAGTGATTTTACTGTGAATGTATTATATGGAAAAAACACTGTATATATTAGGATATATTATAATTTTATTGCCTATAATATTTTTTGGTATTGTAAATTCAACTCACAAATACAACTTTCTTCTGAAAAAATTTTAACTCATTTTTCTGTCTGAAAGTTGTATTTGTGAGTTGAATTTACACTTAATATTTATACCAAAAACAGTTTTTTTGAATATACTATCTATTGTTTTTTCGCATTAAAAATATTTAAAAAATGAGTATGTAAATTTTCAGCCTGAAATTTCACATAAATTCAAATATCAGCATTAATGTTAAACATTTTGTATCTTTGCAAAAAATTATTAGATATTTACAAAAAGAATGAATCTGTTTTATATTTTAATCGGAATTATCGTTGGTGGGTTTTTGGCGTGGGTTATTACTTTTCTTTTTATGAAAAATAAAACTTTTTCAAAAAAAGAAAAAACGGAACTTGAACAGAAAATCACAGATTTTACTGTAAATCTGTCGGCGGCTAATGCGATGTTAAATGCTGAAAAACAAATAGTTGCAGGCAGAGAAGCGGAAATTGACGTTTTGAAAAATGATTTTAAAAACCAAACTGCTGATTTAATAAAAGAAAAAGAAAAGACATCTCAACTCGCCGCCTTGAATAATTCTTTTGAAGAAAAATTTGAAACGCAAAAAGCAGAAATTGAAGCGCTTCGCAAACAGTTTAATACCGAATTTGAAAATATTGCCAATAAAATTTTAGAGGAAAAAACGCAAAAATTCACTTCTTTGAATGAGGAAAAAATGTTGGGCATTCTTGCGCCGCTCAAAGAAAGAATTCAAAATTTTGAGCGAAAAGTTGAAGAAACTTACAGCAACGAAACGCGCGAAAAGGCATCGCTGCGCAAGGAATTGGAGCAAATTATCAATATCAATCGGCAAATGAGCGATGACGCGCAACGGCTTACACTCGCTCTCAAAGGCGACAAAAAATTGCAGGGCGATTGGGGCGAGATGCAACTCGAACAACTTTTGGAAAAATCAGGATTGTTGCGCGGAGTTCATTATCTCAAACAGGAAAATTTTAAAACCGACGATTTTACCGACCTTCGCCCCGATTATGTTATCAATCTGCCTGAAAATAAGCATTATATAATCGACAGTAAAGTTTCGCTTGTCAATTATGAGCAATTTTTTAATGCTGAAAATGATGATGAAAAAAATATTTTTCTCTCCAAACTGATTAAGGATATTGACAATCACATAGATTTTTTAAGCCGAAAAAAATATCAGGATTTGACCAATTCGCCCGATTTTGTTTTTATGTATTTTGCGTTGGAAACGGCTTTGTTCGCCGCTTTGCAAAACGACCTGACATTGTTCGACCGCGCTTTGAAAAAGAATATTGTTTTGGTTTCAAATACCACATTATTAGCGAGTTTGCGCACTGTTTCGTTTATTTGGAAACAGGAAAATCAGAAAAATAATGTACTTGAAATTGCAAAAATCGGCGGGCAACTTTATGATAAATTTGTAAGTTTTGCCGATAATATGATAAAAGTAGGGCAAACGATGGATTCTGCAAAAAAGACCTATTCTGAGGCAATGAATCAGTTGGTTAAGCAAAATGCAAACGGCTCTTTCAATGCAGGGACAATTGTAGGAATGACCGAAAATCTGAAAAAACTTGGGGCAAACGCCACAAAATCGCTGCAACAAACGCTGATAGACAGAGTTGAGAACGAGGAAAATTAAAACCGCAAACGCACGCCGTTTTCATTTACACTCAAAAGACTTTGAGTTCCAAAAATTACAGGCAAATTATTGCAGGTATGCCCCGCAGGAAAGTTAAAACAAACAGGAAAACTGTAGTTGCACACCGCATCGGCAATTATTTCATAAACAGTTTTTAGCATTAGCGGGTCTTCTTCGTATTCGGTAAATTGCCCAACTAAAAGTCCTGATAATGAAGAAAATACGCCGCTTAACCGCAAATTTTGCAGCATACGGTCGATGTGGTAAGGTTTTTCTCCAATATCTTCTATTAACAGAATTTTTTCTCTAAAATCGGGCTCAAAGCCGCTGCCGCGCAGCCCAAAAAGCACGGAAAGATTTCCGCCAATAATTTTTCCCTGCGCATTGCCCGCACGGTTAAATTCGTGATTGTTAATATGATATTCAGGAAAATTTCCAAATAAAATATTTTTCAAAAGCACAGGCGGCTCGCTATCGGGCTGTTCGCAGAGACTTTTTGCCATCGGGCTGTGAATTGTGGCAATATTGAAATGGGAAACCGCACTGTGTAAAACGGTAATATCGCTAAAACCGACAATCCATTTCGGGTTTTTTCTGAAATGCGAAAAATCAATTTTGTCAATAATTTGCACAAGTCCGTAACCGCCTCTGCTGCAAAATATTGCGCGTGCATTTTCATCATCAAGCGCGTTTTGCAAATCGGAAATCCGCTGCTCTATCGTGCCTGCAAATCGTCCTTGCCGTGTGCGAGCAAACTTTCCTTCCGATACACGCAAACCCCACAGGCTCAGCGTTTTTTCTGCACCATCAATCAGATTCTCATCAATCGCGCCCGAAGGCGACACAATCCGAATTTCATCATTATCTTTAAGGAACAATGGAAGCATCTTTGAATTTTATTTTATTGTAAAAATTTTAAAAAAACACCATAATCAAAATACCCAAACTTACTGATAATATAACGGCAAGCATAATGTAACCACAAACATTATTGATGCGCATTATTGTTTTTACTTTCGGATTTGCCTCATCTTCAAGTTCTTCTTTCTTGTACATCATAAATGTTCCCGTAAATAATCTTCCTATTCGTCCAAAATCTGTTTCATATCTATCAAAAATACCGTAAAGAATAATCTTCACAAGCCAAGAAACAGCAAAAATTATGGCAGTTAACAATAATATATTTTCTTCCATTTTTTATTTTTTTATACAAAATTAAAAATTTAAACATATTTCTAAAAATTCAATGTCACGTAATAAAAAATAGGTCTTGTTAAATTAATATAGTTTTTGTATGTATTTGCAAATGTAACTATTTGATAATCAAATATATTTTTTTTGTAAAATTACACCAAATTTACAGTCATTTTAAATTTCTGCAAGAATAGTACTTTTTTCTGTAATGACAAAATTTGACCAAAAAAGTTTTCAACAAAACTTAGTTCATTGCGGTGTGCTGTCTCTGAATGGCATATAACGTCCTAAATCTGCGCCAAGCAATAAATATTATTCATCTCACTTTTTGCCCGATTGCTTTGCAGGTCATTTCATCAATTTCTACAAGCCAGATTTTTACATTATGCACAGCAGGAGCAGAATATTCAAATTTACGGTCAGAATAATGAGCGCACAAAACATTGAGATACTTGATTTTATCATTTTCATTTTCAACAAAACTTACCGCGCCTTTGCAAACAACGCTTATCGCCTCCGTACTGTAACTGCACGCAACTTCCGCATCTTGCCAGCGGGTTTGAGTTCCGCAATTCATTGCAATGCAAACACGATTATTTTGCGCAAGATATTGCAAATGAGTGCCTTCTGGTGCAGAATGCAATATTATTTTTCCGTCAATGTAACCGAAATTCATTGGCAAAACGTATGGCGTACCATCAGATGCCGACATTGCTACAAAACAAATTTCGCATTTGGCAATAATCTTTTCAATTTCCGATTTTTCACTGATAAAATATTTGCGCATTGTTTAAGTTTCAAAAATTTTAGCATTTAAAATAAAATGCTAATTATTAAATGGTTAAATAAATTATTTCAGTTGTTCCAAAGCAATTTTTATGCGTTTGAACGCTGTTTTAAGTTTATCGTCGGAAGTTGCATACGACATTCTGATACATTCAGGCGCACCAAAAGCATCACCTGCAACGCAAGCGACATGCGCTTGGTCAATCAGATACATTGCAAGATCGGAAGCATTGAGTATTTTTCTGCCGCCAAACGATTTACCGAAAAATTCTTTACATTCGGGAAAAATATAAAACGCTCCCTGCGGACGATTTACTTTCAGCCCATCAATTTTACTCGCCAAATCAACAACCAAATCTCTGCGGCGTTCAAAGGCTTTCCGCATTTCTGCAACGCAAATTTGGTCGCCTTCGTAGGCTGCCTGCGCGGCTTTTTGCGAAACGCTGCACGCGCCCGAAGTGAATTGCCCTTGAAGTTTATTACACGCATCGGCTATCCATTTTGGCGCGGCAATCCAGCCGATACGCCAACCTGTCATTGCATAACATTTTGATACTCCGTTGATTACAACTGTCCGCTCGCGCAAATTTTCAAACTGAGCAATGCTTTGATGTTTGCCTACGTAATTTATATGTTCATAAATTTCGTCCGAAAGAATTATTATATTCGGGTAATGCTCAAGCACTTGCGCCAATGCCGCCAATTCCTGCTGCGAATAAACGCTGCCTGTTGGGTTTGATGGCGAGCAGAGAATTATTGCGCGAGTTTTTGGCGTAATCGCCTCCTCGAGTTGCACTGGCGTGATTTTGAAATCATTTTCAATATTTGCCGACACAAAAACAGGAGTTGCATCGGCAAGTTTTACCATTTCGGGATACGAAACCCAAAACGGCGCAGGAATAATAACCTCGTCGTTTTTGCCCACAATCGACAGAAATATATTGCAAACCGACTGTTTTGCCCCATTTGAAACCACAATTTGCTCTGGCGCAAAATCAAGTTGATTTTCGCCTTTGAGTTTTTGGCAAATAGCCTGCCTGAGTTCTAAAAATCCGGGAACGGGCGAATAAAACGAATAATTTTTGTCAATTGCTTGCTTTGCAGCGAGTTTGATATGGTCGGGCGTGAAAAAATCGGGTTCGCCAACGCTCAAATTAATTACGTCAATGCCGCGTGTGCGCAATTCCGCGCTTTTTGCCGACATTGCAAGAGTTTCCGATGTAGAAAGTTCTGATATTCTGCGTGATACTTGTAACATTTTTAATATTAAAATATAATAAAGTACAAAATTTAAGGTTATAATTTTCTGTTTTTTTTGAAAGTGCAAAATTACGAAATTTTAATTAAGAAACTGTTTAAATTTTTAATTTTGTATAAAAAATGAATTCTTATTAATTTCCAAACAGACTCTGAATAAAATTTTAGTTTTTACGAAAAAAAACATTAATTTTGCATAAATGAAAATTTTATTCAAAATATTATTTATATTTTTGATTTTCAATAGTTTAAATAGTGTAATTGTGGCGCAAACCGTTGAAAAACGAAAAATTCCAGAAGGCGGCGCGTTGCTCAAAATTGAAATCACGCCCGAAGGCGATACTTTGTTTCTGGCAGATATGGCAGGGCTTCATGTTTTCCCGCGCACAAGTTACAACGCCTCGCGCAACGAATTTTACTGGAAAACTGTCCGCGATGTAAAAAAAACATTGCCTTTGGCAAAAACCGTTGGAGAAGAAATGGCAAAAACTAACCGTATTCTCATTACTTTGAAAACCGACAAAGAGCGCAAAGAATATCTTAGCGCCTTTGAAAAACAAATATTTAATCAATATGAACCTGTAATTCGCAATATGACGCGCAGTCAGGGAGCGATGTTGATAAAACTTATCGACCGCGAGTGTCAATTAACTTCTTACGACATTATACGCATTTACAAAGGCAGCGTAACGGCGTTTTTTTGGCAGGGAATTGCCAAAATTTTCTCAACTGACCTGAAATCCGAATATGATCCGCAGGGCGAAGACAAGCAACTTGAACGAATTATTGAACTTGTGGAAGCAGGGCAGTTGTAAATAATTTATATTCAAAAAATTCAAACAGAATATAACGGCATTTTGTAAGATTACATTTTACAGCAATTTAATTAAACAAGAAAATATTTAACTTTTATAATAAAAAAATTATGATAAACCTTGAACCAAAAGCAGTTTTTCGGTTTTTTAATGAAATAACGCAAATTCCGCGTCCTTCTAAAAAAGAAGAAAAAATAGGGCAATATCTTGTTGATTTTGCAAAAAAACGTAATTTGTCGGTCAAAACCGATAAGGTTGGTAATATTTTAATTTCCAAATCGGCAGCAGCAGAGCGGCAAACAGCAAAAAAAATTGTATTGCAGGCGCATCAGGATATGGTGTGCGAAAAAAACAGCAATGTAGTATTTAATTTCGATACTGATGCTATTCAAACGTGGATTGACGGCGATTTTCTCAAAGCAAAAGGCACAACCCTTGGCGCAGACAACGGAATCGGTATCGCAATGGCTTTGGCAGTACTTGACAGCACAGATATTGCGCACCCCGCGATTGAATGTCTTTTTACCGTTGATGAGGAAACGGGCTTAACAGGCGCATTTGCGCTCGAAAACGATTTTCTGACAGGCGATGCACTGATTAATCTCGACAGCGAAGACGATGGAGAAATTTTTGTCGGTTGCGCCGGCGGAATTGGCACAACTGCCGAATGGACTTTTGATTTGGAAAATCTTCCTGCCGATTTTTACGCTTTCAGAGTAAGCGTCAGCGGTTTGCAGGGTGGGCATTCGGGCGACGATATTAATAAAAATCGCGCCAATGCTAACAAAATTCTTAATCGTTTTCTTTGGGAAGTAAACGCGCGAACTGACTTGCGTCTTGCTTGCTTTGACGGAGGAAATTTGCACAACGCAATTCCGCGCGAGGCAGTGGCTGTGGCGGCTGTGCCAATGAAAGAAAAAGAAAATTTACGGATTTGGTTTAACGTTTTTTTGTCGGAAATAGAAAATGAATATTTGCGCTACGAACCAAATATGAAAATTGAATTGGAAACGGAAAACGATGTAAATCAAATTATTGACAAAAATATTTCCGATAAATTTTTAAATGCAATTTATGCTTGCCCAAACGGAATTATAGCGATGAGTCCTGATTTGCCGAATTTGGTGGAAACATCAACAAATCTGGCTTCGGTAAAAATGCCGCAACCTGATAGAATTCAAGTGGTTACAAGTCAGCGCAGCAGTTTGGAATCGGCAAAATACGATATTGCACATCAGGTGCAAAGCGCATTTGCCCTTGGTGGCGCGGCAGTAGAAATTGCAGACGGCTACCCCGGCTGGCAACCAAATATGCAAAGCGAAATTCTGAAAGTTACAGAAAAAAGTTATATTCGTCTTTTTGGCGAGAAACCGCTTGTACGCGCCATTCATGCAGGTTTGGAATGCGGACTTTTTAAAGAAAAATATCCTGCGCTCGATATGGTTTCTATCGGACCACAAATGTATGGCGTACATTCACCTGATGAACGGTTGAGCATTTCTTCAACACAAAAAACGTGGCGCTGGCTGATTGATATTTTGGAAGCGGTGGAATGAAAAGAAGATAGAAGATAATATAAATTAGAAGGTTTTTTTGTAAAAAAATTGAATTTTGAATAAAAATAATATGCTTAAAGGAAAGAAAATATTATTAGGAATTTCGGGCGGAATTGCCGCATATAAATGTCCTGAACTTATCAGGCAGTTGATAGCGCAAGGTGCGGAAGTTAAAGTAGTTGCAACCAAAAATGCTTTGGAATTTGTAACGCCAGTATCGCTGCAAACGGTTTCGCGCAATCGAATTTATTATGAGGTTTTTGAGCCGATTGGCAATTTTAATCCCGAACATATTTCGCACTCCGATTGGGGTGATTTTCTGCTTGTTGCCCCCGCAACAGCAAATATTATTGGGAAATTTGCTTGCGGAATTGCCGATGATGCACTTTCTACGCTCTTTTTGGCGTTTGAAAAACCTGTCTTTATCGCGCCTGCAATGAACGACAAAATGTATGCTCACCCTATTGTTCAGCGAAACATGCGGCAGTTGGCGGAATTTGGCGTGCAGTTTATTGAGCCTGCATACGGCGAACTCGCCTGCGGAACAACAGGCAAAGGGCGTATGGAAGAGCCTGAAAATATTGTAGCGTATTTGAGCGAAAACTGCCGATGGTTCTAAAAAAAATATTTTAAGCAAAAAAAATGAAAATACTGATTACAGCCGGACCAACTTACGAACGCATTGACCCTGTGCGCTTTATTGGCAATTTCAGCACAGGAAAAATGGGATTTGCGCTTGCGCAGGCGTGTGCAGAACGCGGTTTTGAAGTTGTTTTAATTGCTGGCGTGGTGCATTTGCAAATTCAACATGCCAATATCAAGCGAATTGACGTTGAAAGCGCGGCGCAAATGTACGATGCTGTTATGGAAAATTTTCCTGAATGCGATATGGCGATTTTTTGCGCTGCAGTGGCTGATTTTACCCCAGAAACCGTTTATTCACAAAAAGTGAAACGCAAAGATAATGACTTGATTATCAAACTCAAACCAACAAAAGATATTGCGGCGGCAGCAGGAAAGACAAAGCGCGAAAATCAGTTTATTGTAGGTTTTGCACTCGAAACAAATGACGAAGAAAGCAATGCAATTGCAAAAATGCAGCGCAAAAATTCTGATATGATTGTGCTTAACTCGCTCAACGATAGCGGCGCGGGTTTTGGCTGGGATACCAATAAAGTTACAATGATTTCAAAAAACGGCGACAAAACGGCTTTGCCTTTGCTTTCAAAAAAAGAAGTTGCCGAAAAAATAATTGATGAAATAATAAAAATTAAATCTTAAAATCTTATGACAATTTTCAGTAAAATTGCAGCAGGCGAAATTCCTTCGTATAAGGTAGCCGAAGACGAAAATTTTTTCGCATTTTTGGATATAAATCCATTGGCAGCTGGGCATACGCTCGTTATTCCGCGAAAAACGGAAAATGATTATTTGTTTTCGCTTGATAATCAGACATATACCGATTTGTTGCTTTTTGCAAAACGTGTTGCAGCGGCGTTGGAAAAGGCGATTGAGTGCAAGCGGATTGGTATGATGGTACTTGGAATGGAAGTTGCACACACGCATATTCACCTTGTTCCGCTGCAAAACGAAAGCGATATGAATTTGGCAAAACAGCGTCCAAAATTCACAGAAAGCCAAATGAGCGAATTTGCAGAAAAAATTAATAAAAATTTTGTGTAAAAGATTTTTTATTTAAAAAAAAACTTTTATCTTTGTCGCGTTAAATTTTTTTAATATAAACCAAAAATAGTAATTATTATGAAGACAAATGCACCTAGAGTTATCACTTTGCTTATTGCCGTTATTTTGGCAGTATTGGGAATTATTGGTTTTTTAGGATTTACTTCAGTTTTCGGCGTTTGGGCTTTTTGGCTCGTAGTTGCCGGATTTGTAGTTCTCCTTGCAGGTTCAGTTCTTAAAGGACTGTAAATCAGTATCTTGTCAGAATAAAAAGTGAGGGCGTTTCAGCAATTGGAACGCTCTATTTTTTTTTTGTGGTTTATAAAGAAATGCAAAGGAGAGCCACTAATTTTTCACCAAATCATTTTATACAATTGTTCGTCGAGTTGATAAACATCGTTGCAAAAAGCAACATCGCCGTTTTCATCGACAAAAACTGTGTAATATTCCAAAAGAACAGGAATTTGCGGTTTTATCGCTATATTTCTTATTTTTAAAGAATTAGGAGAATTTTGTTTCAAGCGTTTTCCTTCTTCCGAAATCGGTTGGCGTTCTATTGAAAACAGGATTTTATCGCGCAGTAAGTCGAAACTTTTGTCGCTCATTTCCGGCAGGCAAAAATATGCAAGTTCCAATGGTTTTTCCACGCGCACGCAGCCGTGAGAAATACTTCGTTTGTGCAGTTGAAACGCGCTTTTTGCGTTGGTATCGTGCAAATAAACGGAAAAATTGTTGAGCATATTAAATTTTATGCGTCCAAGCGAATTGAACGCACCAGAATCCTGCACAATAGAATAAGGCGAAAATTTTTCATTAATCGCCCGCCAATTTACAGAATCTGGATTTACCTCATTGCCCGAGCGATACACTTTCATATTGTTGCGCCTGATGTAACTTGCGGGTGCGGCTTTCTGCGAAATTTCTTTGATAATAATGCTTTGCGGAACGCGCCAAAACGGATTTAAAGTAATATCGAAAATTTTTGAATGAATAAAAGGCGTAAAATGTTCAGGTTCTTCGCCAACGCAAACTTTCATTTTCAGCGCGGCAGAATCGGCACGGAAAGCGGTAAGCATCTGATTTGCTACATTTACTCGGATAAATCGGTCGCCAAGCGCAACTTTTGATTGCCAGCGCATTCGTTCCAAATTTACATCAATTTTTTTTACCAAATCCTTAAAAGGTACGTTTAATTCTCGAATTGTGTTGTTCCCTATTTCCGAATCAACCAAAAGTCCGCGTTTTTTCTGAAAATTATTTATCGATTTTAATAAAAGCGAATCGAATTTGTGATAATTTAACGCGCTGTCGGCAGCGTCAGCCGAAATTTCATTTGTAATAAATAATCGTTTTGCAATCAAAGGAATAGACGAATGTTTTTGTCCGAATTTTATGGTTTGTTTTTCTGGTAATGCAGGAATTTTTTCAAAAACAGAATCCTGCAAATTGACATAATAATTTCGCGCTTTTCTGATAATTTCGTAATTTTCAGAACCTTGCTCAAGCGATTGAATATGCACAATTAAGTTTTCATTTATATTATTAATGCAATTTTCTACAAAATCGGGCGCGGGTTGTTCAATATCAAAATAATAGTTCGTCAAATTTGCGCTTTTGGGATTTACCGCGCCAAAACGCAAAGCGGAACACAATTTTACATAATTTTTGACAACAAGATAATCGAACAATGCCAAAAAATCTGCGTGAATATCTATATTTTCATTAATTTTGTTGGCTAAAATATTCATTCGTTCAAAATCAAAATTTCCCTGCCAAAGTCCGTCCTGTTCAATTTTAGCAAGTTGTGTGCAAAATTCATAATAAGGTTTTGTAATTCCGTTTTCATCGACAAAAAACGGAGCAAAATCATGTTTTTCGTACAAGGCAAGAAGAGTTGAATCCGCAGCATTTGCACTGTCGGCAAGGAAAATTTGCATCGCAGCAGCGAGTTCCTGCTTATCGTAAAGACTTGATTTTGAAGAATTTTGCGGATTTTTATTGCACGATAAAAATATTAGAATAATACCAATTACCGTCAAAATATTGTTTTTGTTTTTCATAATAATTAAAAAAATGCATAGATTTATTTGAAATATTTTGCAAAGATATGAATAATTTCTAAATTTCTGATTGACTGTTTTCTGATTTACATCTTCTCAAAAAAATCACTCATACCGCATTGTTTTTGCAGGAGAAATTTTTGTAACCAAATACGACGGAGCGAGCATAACAAGAAGCGAAGCAACAAGCGTTACCGCATTTAAAAGTATGATTAGAAACCAATTGAGCCTTACAGGAACAAAAGAAACATAATATGCCTGAGGGTCGAGCGGAACGATGTGAAAAAAATACTGTAAAGCGCACAAAGTCAGCCCGATAACATTGCCCCATAGCATTCCTTTGCCAATAAGAAAAAACGAATGATAAAGGAAAATTTTCCTCACCGACCAATCGGTGCAGCCAAGCGCTTTGAGCAATCCAATCATTGATGTGCGCTCCAAAATCAATATCAGCAAGCCCGAAATCATACTGAAACCAGCAACGGCAAACATCAGCAGCAAAATTACCCAAACATTCATATCGAGCAACGCCAGCCAACTGAAAATTTGCGGATTTAACTGTTTAATTGTGCGCGTGAGGTAAGTTGCGCCTTCTTCGTTAAATCTGTTTGCCGTAAGCAGATAAACTTCGTTGCCAATGCGGTCGATGTTATCAAAATTGTCGATTAATACTTCCAACCCGCCAAACTGATTTTGCGTCCAGTCGTTGAGTCGTTGAATTTGACGTATATCGCAGATTACGAACATTTTATCGTAGTCGGCAAAGTTTGTGGAATAAATTCCTGTAATTGTAAATTTGCGTGCCCGCACTTCATTTTCGATAAAATATGTAAGAAACGAATCGCCGAGTTTGAGATTTAATGTTTTGCATAAATCTTTGGAAATCAAAATATTATTAGTTAAAGAATCTTTTGTGTTAATCAGTTTTCCTTCAACAAGATTATTTTTGAAAAAATTCCAATCAAAATCGCTTCCTATGCCTTTAAGGACAACTCCCTGAAATTCATCGCTTGTTTTGATAATTCCGGGCTTTGTGGCGAAAATTTGTATGTGGCGAACGCCTTTTATTGCTTTAATTTGTTCAAGTACAGCATCTTCCATTTCAATAGGCTGCATTTGATAAGTATTGTTGTTATCGAAATTCGTTATCTGAACGTGTCCGCCAAAACCGATAACTTTTGAACGAATTTCGCTTTTAAAGCCAATCACAATGCTGATAGCCAGCAACATAACAATTAATCCAACAGCGATGCCTATCGTAGCGATGCGCACCGCAGGACGCGCAACGTTTTTTTCGGCTTTTTTGCCGAAATGAATTTTTTTGGCTATGTTATATTCAAAATTCATTTTTTTTTAAAAAACAGAATGCAAAATTAAGAAATTTCTTTTTTAAATGAAAAAAATCTGTAATTTTGCATTCACAATGATTGAAATTTTTAGCATTTTTGCAAAAGGTATAATTATAGGGCTTTGTGTATCAGTGCCTTTGGGTCCCATTGGAATGCTTTGCGTTCAACGGACACTTCATCGTGGGCAATTGCACGGCTTGATTACTGGGCTTGGCGCGTCAGCTTCGGATTTGTTTTACACTTTAATTTCGCTGTTTTGTTTGTCGTTCATTATTAATTTTATAGATAAAAATGAAATTTTAATTCAAATTTTGGGCAGTTTGATAGTTTGCGCTTTCGGATTATTTACTTTTCGCAGCAATCCGTCGGCTCAACTAAAGCCGAATGAAAAACCGAACAGCAATTTTTTGCGCGATTTCTTTTCTTCTTTTGCCCTGACGCTTTCCAATCCGCTGATTCTTTTTGTATTGATTGCACTTTTTGCGCGTTTCGATTTTCTTTCGGACAATCATTCTTTTATACATATTTTGTCCGGATTAACGGGAATTTTAATGGGAGCAACAGCGTGGTGGGCTTTTCTTACTTTTGTTGTGAGCCGTTTCCGTTCAAAGTTCAACATCAGAGGACTGAAAATTATTAACAGAATAACAGGTTTAATTATTATTATAATAGGAATTATCGGTATTGTTTCAATTTTTTAAATTTTAAAATTTTTTAAAAAAAATTATGGCTCATATTCTAATTATTGACGACGAAAAAAGCATCAGAAGTACGATGAAAGATATTTTGGAGTTTGAAAAACACAAAGTTACGCTGGTAGAAAACGGTTTGCGCGGAATAGAAACGCTCGAAAGCGGCGGATTCGACCTCGTGTTTTCAGATATTAAAATGCCTGAAATGGACGGCATCGAATTTCTTACAAAAGTGCGTGAAATGGATATTGAAACGCCTGTGGTGATGATTTCAGGACACGGAAACATAGAAACCGCCGTTGAATGCATCAAAATAGGCGCATTTGATTTTATAGAAAAACCTATTGACCTGAACAGGCTGCTCGTTGTGTTGCGCAATGCTTTGGAAAAGAAGAATTTGGTGAGCGAAACGCGCAGCCTGCGCCGCAAGGTTGAAAAACAAAATCAGATAGTTGGACAAAGCGCGGCGATAAAGAAAATGATAGAAATGATAGAGCGCGTTGCCCCGACAGATGCGCGGGTAATGATTACAGGCGGCAATGGAACAGGAAAAGAACTTGTGGCGCGTATGCTGTACAAATTGAGCAACCGCTGCGATGCGCCGTATGTGGAAGTAAATTGCGCGGCTATTCCATCGGAACTTATTGAAAGCGAATTGTTTGGACACGAAAAAGGCTCATTCACTTCGGCTGTCAAGCAGCATATAGGGAAATTTGAGCAGGCGGACGGAGGCACAATTTTTCTTGACGAAATTGGCGATATGTCGCTTTCGGCACAAACAAAAGTATTGCGCGTGTTGCAGGAATCGGAATTGATGCGCGTTGGCAGCGATAAGGCAATAAAGGTTAATGTGCGCGTTTTTGCTGCCACAAATAAGGACTTGAAAAAGGAAATTGAGAAAGGAAATTTCCGCGAAGACCTTTTTCACCGCCTCAATGTAATTCCGATTCACGTTCCCACGCTCGACGAACGCAAAGAAGATATTCCATTGTTGATAAATCATTTCAATCAAACTATTTGCGATGAACAGGGCATTGCTCAAAAAGATTTTGACAAAAAAGCGGTAGAAGTGTTGCAAAAGCGCACTTGGACAGGCAACATCCGCGAATTGCGCAACGTTGTCGAACGGCTGATTATCCTTTCGGGCAATCCGATTACTGTAAAAGATGTGAATGATTTTGCAATGTTTTAGTAAGAGTTTTTAATAACTTTTTAGTACTTTTGCACTCCAAAAATTAATGATTAATTAAAACCTGAAATTTTTTGCTTACCATATTTCAAAATATTATCAGATTTATAGTGCTTGTATTAGTGCAAGTGTTGATACTCAATAATATACAATTTTTGGGATATATTAATCCGTATTTGTATATTTATTTTATTCTGACATTGCCGATACGCGTTCCGCGCTGGGCTGTATTGATTTTGGCTTTTGTTTTAGGTTTGATTATTGATATGTTTTCAAACACAGCAGGTTTGCACGCTTTTGCAACAGTTTTTGTGGCTTTTGTTCGTATGCCCACTATTAATGTTTTGACTTCTATTGACGAAAGTTCTAACCCAGAACCGTCTGTGCGTTCTTTTGGATGGATGACATATTTACGTTATGCAGGATTTTTGGTATTGATAAATAACGCTTTAATATTTATTTTGGAAGCATTTTCTTTTGTGAATTTTGGAATTATTGCCATTAAAATTTTACTCAGTTCTGTGGTAACGCTTTTGCTTATTTTGATAATTCAGATGTTTAAGAAGAGGTAAAAAGAAAAAGCCTCCCATAACCCCTCCAAAGGAGGGGAACTTTCCTCTCATTGAGGATAGGCTTGACTATTAATTAACTTAAAATTATATAAATTGATAAACGATATATTTCAAAACAGACGATATGTGATTGTAACAGCGATATTGATTGTTGTTGCAATTTTTGGTTTGCGGTTAATATCGTTGCAAATTATCGAAGGTAAATACAAAGAAGGAGCAGACAGTAATGCTTTTTTGCGAAAAACGCAATATCCGCCGCGTGGACTTATTTATGACCGTAATGGGGAATTGCTCGTTTACAACAAGCCAGCCTATGATGTTATGCTTATTATGCGCGAACTGAAAAACATGGATACCGCCTCTTTTTGTAGTGATTTGAGAATTACAGAAGAATATTTTCTGCAACAAATGGCTGCAATAAAAGACACGAAAAAAAACAGAGGATATTCTTCTTACACGCCGCAAATATTTATGACTCAACTCAATGAGGTTGATATTGCACAAATTAAGCAAAATATTTACAAATATAATGGCGTTTATATTCAAAACCGTACTTTGCGCGAATATGTTTTTTCTTCGGCTGCTCATCTTTTGGGCAGCATTGGCGAGGTTTCCCGCAGCGATATTGAGAAAAATCCTTATTACAAGCAGGGCGATTATTCAGGCAGAGATGGTGTGGAATATACTTACGAAAAAGATTTGCGCGGAGAAAAAGGCGAAGAAATTTTGCTTCGCGATGCAAAAGGGAGAATTAAGGGAAAGTATGAAGACGGAAAATTCGATGTTTCTGCCAAAGCGGGCAAAAATCTGACACTTACCATAGACATAGAATTGCAGCGACTTGGCGAAAAACTTATGGCGGGGAAAATGGGTAGTGTTGTAGCCATTGAGCCGAAAACGGGCGAAATACTGTGCCTTGTTTCCAATCCAAGTTTCGATCCTTCTTCGCTTGTAGGGCGGCAGCGCAGCGAATATTACAGTAAACTCATTGCTAACCCTAATAAACCGCTTTACAACCGCGCTACGCAGGCGCAATATTCTCCCGGCTCAACTTTTAAGGTGGTTCAGGCGCTTGTAGAATTGCAAATGGGCGGAATTACGCCGAAAACGCTTTTTTCATGTTATGGAGTTGCTTCCCAGCCGATTAAATGTACACACTCGCATGGTTCGCCGGTGTCGCTTTTGAGCGCAATTGAGCAAAGTTGCAATCCGTATTTTTGGCAGGCTTTCCGCAATACTTTGGAAAAAGACGGATACGGACAAAATAATGTTAATTTCAAAAAATCGTATGAACAATGGAAAGAACATATTAATCAGTTCGGTTTTGGCGTGCGATTTGACGATAGCGACCTTTATGAACAATCCAAAGGTTTTATTCCTTCGCAAAGTTATTATAATAAATATTATGGAGAAAAGGGCTGGATTGCACTAACTATTCGTTCATTGTCAATAGGGCAAGGTGAAGTGCTTGTTACTCCGCTGCAATTGTGCAACGCAATTGCTGTTATAGCCAATTCAGGTTATTATATTTCACCGCATATCAACCACGCCGATTCTATGAAAACGCATATTCACAAAGTTGATGTGGAAAAAGAATATTTCTCTATTGTGCGTGAAGGAATGCAGCGAGTAATGGAGCGCGGAACTGCTCGCCACTACAAAATTCCTAATATCGCTATGGGTGGAAAAACAGGAACAGTGCAAAACAATCATGGTAAAGACCACGCTGTGTTTGAAGGGTTTGCTCCTTTGGAAGAGCCGAAAATATGCATTGTGGCGTTGGTTGAAAATTCTGGTTATGGCGCAACTTGGGCTGCGCCTATTGCGAGTTTGATTATGGAATATTATTTAAATAGAAAAATTGAACGTACCGATCTTTACAACCGAATGTCGAATACTGTGCTCAATAAAAGCGCGATAAACATTGCAGAATAATTTGTTTTTATAAAAAAGAGTATTATCTTTGCAAAAACAAATTTGATTAAATGGGCAAATCTTTATTGTCAGATAAAGTTTATTAATTAAAACAACAATGAAACATTTAATACTTTTTTTATTGGTTTTATGCTTTGCAGCGTGTCAAAGCGGCGTTTTACTTGATTCGGAGGCAGATATTGTGAATGTAATTTTACCTTCGCAAATGCTCACAGGCAAACCTGTTATTACAAATAATGAAGTGCGCATACCTTCGCTTGCTGTTACCGCCGCTCAAATAGAGCAACTAAAAGAACAGTTGCTGTCGCTTGAACCGCAATTTGAACTTACGCCCGGAGCAAAAATTTTGAACGCTACAACTCCGCGCGATTTTACGCACCCACAGGAATATACGGTTGTTTCCGAAGACGGAAAATGGACGAAAACCTATAAATTTTCGTTTGTTTCGGAACGTTTGGATATTAATTTCTTTGATTTTTCAAATTTTGATACTGCTAATAAATATGTTGAATTTTACGAACTTTCCGGTAGCGAAAAATTTAATATATGGGCAAGCGGCAATGTGGGGTTTGCTATTACAGCAGGCGATGCCGCTGCTGATGCTTACCCAACTTTTGCCACTGCAAGCGGAAAAGTTGGCTATGGCGCAAAACTTGTAACCCGCTCAACAGGCAGTTTGGGGGCAATGGCAAAAATGCCTTTTGCTGCAGGAAATCTGTTTCTCGGTAATTTTGATCTTTCCTGTGCAATGTCAAGACCGCTCGATGCTACGCAGTTTGGAGTTCTGACAACGATGAATAAACCTGTAAAAGTTGGACTTTGGTGCAAATACCACGCAGGCGATGTTTATAAAAACCAACAAGGAGAGGTAGTACAAAAAACAGACAAGCCAAACATTTATGCCGTTCTTTATCAAGCAAAAACCGATACTCAGGGCAAACCTATAAAACTCAACGGAAACAACGTTATGACAGACAATTCAATTATATGCATCGCGGTTTTAAGTGAACAGCAGGCAGATTTTATTAAAGTAAATAATATTGAAACAGACGATTATAAATATATTGAAATTCCTTTTGAAGACCGCGCTGTGCAATTTGACCCCGAAAAGCAAATGAACGGAAAATATTATTTTACAATAGTGTTTTCTTCAAGTTTTTACGGCGATTTTTTTGAAGGCGCAGTTGGCAGCACTCTTTGCGTTGATGAAGTGAAGATTTTTTGATTTCACCAAATTTAATTTTTCATTTCATTAATTTTTTCTACATCAATATCGTTTAAATTTCTGTAAATATTAATGATAATTGCAATGGCAACAGCCGTTTCGCAAGCGGCGATTGCTATGGCAAAAATTGTGAAAAACATTCCTTCCAAATGTTCGGGATACAGATAGCGGTTGAAAACTGCAAAATTCAAATCCGCGCCATTGAGCATCAATTCAATAGAAATAAGCATCATAAGCAGGTTTTTGCGCGTCAAAAAACCATACACGCCCGCAAAAAACATTACCAATGCCACCGCCAAATATGCTATCATTGGAATTTGTCCCGATAAAAAATCTATAATATAATTGAACATAATTTTTTTTACTGAAAATAATTTTTAAATCTATAAATTTTAAAACATTAACACAATGTTTTGTCATTAAATTATCTTTTTCTTGCAACCATCACCGCACCCACAATGCAGGCAAGCAACAAAATACTGATTAATTCAAAAGCGAGCAAATACTGAAATTTATCTGTTCCCATAAGTTGCGTTCCGAGTTGCTGTGTCGGCAGTTCGGTTTGGGCAACATAATTAATTACCTGATTTATATTAAAATAAATAATCGCTCCGCAAAGAGTAATTCCCACTAAAGCCGCAATTAAAGCTACGCCGCGTTTTTTCCAATTCTCTTTTGGAACAGAAACGCCCGGCTTATGCGTAAGCATAATTCCAAAAATAAACAGCACCATAACGCCGCCCGCATAAACCGCAATTTGTACAGCCATAAGGAAATTATAATTAAGCAAAAGGTAAAGTCCCGCCACACAAAGCAATACGAATAGCAAAAATGTTGCAGCACGAATAATGTGGCGCGTTGTAACTGCCATTATTGAGCAAACAACAATCACAAGCGCTAAAATGTAAAATATAATTTGTTGTACCATAATTTTTTATTTACTGTTTAACTTCTTACAATATTACAGGTTTGTTACGCGGCTGCTTCCTCCGCTTTTTTCTTTTCGCGCAGTTTCGACCCCTCGCCATTAAGTTGTTCAACGAGTTTTGAGCGGGTAAAAACGGCATTTTCATAATGATTGGAAAAAACAATCGCATCTGATGGACAGCTAATAACGCACAAATTGCAGAATGAACACGAGCCCAAATCGTATATATGTTTATCTAAAATTCGTTTCTTTTTGCCGTCAGCAGCATCAATCATTTTTGAAATCACAGTAATTGAACCGTTTGGGCAATTCATTTGGCAAATTCCGCAGGCAGTGCAGGCATGTTCGTTGTTTTCGTCGTGCGGCATAGTAAGTTCGGCACGCCAACGCTCAGAAATTTGCAATGTCTTGCGGTTTTCGGGGTATTGCTCGGTAACTTTTTTTCTGAAAAATACTTTCAGCGTTACCGACATTCCCAGCGCAAGCGATTTCAATCCTCTGAATATTCCTTTAAAATATTGTATCATTTTTTGTAAAGATTTTTGGACTGCAAAATTAACAAAAATTTTTGTTATAAAATTCAATTTAAAAAAAACTAAATCCTCTGTTGAAAACTTTTTTTGCTTTTATGCGTTATAATTCAAAATTTTAGCGTATTTTTGCATAAAATTATATTTTTCATTAAAAAATTAATTTTTATGTCAGAACAGCAATCGTTTTTTCCTTTAGATGCCGAAACAACCGCTACTGTCAAACGATANGAAGATTTTCGTTCAGGTAAGGCAGCGGGTTATTTTGAGGTTGATGAATTATCGGATATTATTGATTATTATCTTTTTAACGGAATGACCAAAGATTGCGACGGTGTGCTTGAACTCGGCAACAAACTTCACCCAAACAGCAGCGAACTGAAAGTCAAACGCGCAAAAACCTGCTTTGCCGCAGGCGATGTGCGCAACGCTTTAAGAATTTTGGATACGCTCAACAACGATTTCGATTACGAAACAATTATTTTAAGAATAGAACTTTTGCAAAAAATCGGCAGAGGAAAAGAAGCGCAAATGCTTGCAAATAAACTTTTTGCCGACGAATCGGCTGACGACCACAACGACAACGACCTTGTTTGTTTAGATTTGGCAAACGCATTTATTTCCCAAAATAATTATGACATTGCAATGAAATGGTTGCACAAAGGCGAGCAGATTAACCCCGAAAATATTGATATTCTGCTGGAAAAGGCTTTGGTTTTTGAGCAGTGCGAAGATTACGAAAAAGCGGAAAAAATCTACAATAAAATTATTGATATTGACGCTTTCGTGGCGGAAGTTTGGTTTGATTTGGCGCAACTGCATTATTTAAAAAACGATTTCAACAAAGCGCTCGAATGTTATAATTACGCTGCCGCCCTTGATGAGGACGATATGATAACAACGCTGCAACGCGCTCATGTCCTTTACCAACTCGACCGTTACCAAGAGGCGATAGAACTTTATAAAACTTACAGCGAGGCAACAGGCGATATTTGGCAGGCAAATATTTTTATAGCAGAGGCATACGAGCAAATGGACAAATACGATGAGGCAATTGATTATTTTGAAAAATCGCTTGAAAAATATCCTGAAAACTACGACGCGCTGATAGGAATAGGCACTTGTCTTTTGGCGCAGGAAAAATTTGAAGAAAGTATCGTTTATATCGACCGCGCACTTGATGTTCAAGAAGACGAGCCTGAAGCGTGGGTTTATTTAGCCAAAGCCTTGGTTGGGTTAGAAAACGTTGCAGACGCGCTTTTGGCTTACACAAAATCGCTTATGTTAGAGCCAAAACAGCCCGAAACGCTTATGGACGTGGCAAATTTGCTTATGGAAGATGACCAAATGGACAGAGCGCTTGAAGTTTATCTTGCAGCCCGCAAACTCGATTCTTCGCTTGAATTTATTGACCTTTTTATCTCAATCTGTTATTTCTGTTCGGAAAACAACTCAATGGGCATTGTATATCTGCGTTCGGCAATAGATGCCAACCCAAAAGCCAAAGAACTTTTTTTAGAAATTTGCCCTGAATTTAAAAAGTTTTTGAAAATGATTTAAAAGTTGGTGAGTTTGTTTATTATCAAGCGATATTTCATTTTACAACAATTCTCCTGCTCCTTGTCGGACGATAATTGGCTCGTCTGTTGTACAATCGACTATGGTTGAAGGGATTAAGCCACCTTCACCGCCATCTACAACCAAATTTACGAGCGCACCGTATTTTTCGTCAATAAGTTCAGGGTCGGTAATATATTCGGTTGTTTCATCATTATAAAAAATGGAACTTGTCATCAGCGGGTTGCCAAGTTCTTTGATAATAGCAAGGGCAATCGGGTTGTCAGGCATTCGCACCCCAACGGTTTTGCGATTTTTGAAAAGTTTTGGCAAATTGCTGTTTCCTTTTAAAATAAAAGTAAACGCCCCTGGTAAATTTTTTTTAATAAGTTTAAAAGTTACGTCCGACATTTTTGCATACTCGCTTATTTGACTAATTTCAGAACATACAAAACTCAAATTTGCCTTCAACAAATCTTTATTTTTGATTTTTGAAATCTGTTCTATTCCATTTTTATTAAACAAATCGCAGCCAAAAGCATACACTGTATCGGTTGGAAAAATAATCACGCCGCCATCGCGCAAAGTATCAACTACTTTGCGGATATGCGCCGTATTAGTATTTTTTTCGTAAATTTTTAATAACATATTTTATCTTGCATCAATAATCGCCTTAAAATCAGCGGCTTTGAGCGAAGCCCCGCCAATAAGTCCGCCATCAACATCTGCATTGGCAAAAAGCGATGCCGCATTTTGTGCGTTGCAACTGCCGCCGTAAAGAATTGACGTGTTTTCGGCAACTGCTTTTCCGTATTTTTCGGCAATTAAACCGCGAATATAAGCGTGCATCTGTTGTGCCTGTTCTGGTGTGGCGGTCAAGCCCGTTCCTATAGCCCAAACAGGCTCGTAGGCAAGTACAATTTTGCCAAAATCTTCCGAAGAAAGATTGAAAACCGACTTTTCCAACTGTGTTTTTACAACTTCGTTTTGTGTGCCTGCCTCGCGTTCTGCTTTCACTTCACCAATGCAAAAAATTGGTTTTAAATCATTTTTTAATGCTAAAAGCACTTTTTCTTTCAGAATGTCGTTTGTTTCACTGTAATATGCGCGGCGTTCCGAATGTCCCAAAATCACATATTGCGCACCTGTGGAACGCACCATTGCAGCCGAAACTTCGCCTGTATATGCACCCGATTCCTTATCCGCGCAATTTTCTGCCGAAACGGAAATCGAACTGCCTTTAACCGCATCTACAACACTTGCCAAATGAACAAAAGGCACACCCAAAACAATCTCGCAATTTGGTTTTTCTGTAAGTAAATTCTTAACTTCCAAAGCTAGTTCAACACCTTGTTGCAGGGTTGTATTCATTTTCCAATTTCCTGCTACGATATTTTTTCTCATATATTTTTTATATAAATTTCATTTAAAAAAACGGCACAAAGGTACAAAAAAGTTAAGAAAAAAAACGTAGAGGTTGAAAATTTATTATTTTCAAAATATGGAAAAGTTTTGAACAAAATGCAATATGCTTTCAACTTGGATTAAACGGCAATTTGCTGAAAAAGAATTTTTATTTTGGTGGTGTTTTAAAAAGTATGATATGTAATATGTACGATATTAATTTTTGACAATCATAAAAAGAAAGTTTTTTGTCTTATAATCTGACAAAAAGTCAGTAATTTTTTTATGTAAAATAAATAAATATGTCATTTTTGTAAATATTTTATGTAAAAATCCTATGGCATAAACTTTGAAAAAAAGGTTTATGTTTTTTTAAATAATTAATCAGAATATAAATAATTGAATATAATAATCTTATGGGAAAAATAATAGGAATTGATTTAGGAACGACAAATTCGTGCGTTGCAGTGATGGAAGGCAACGAACCAATAGTAATCGCAAATTCGGAAGGCAAGCGCACAACGCCTTCGGTAGTGGCTTTTGTAGATGGCGGCGAACGCAAAGTGGGCGATTCTGCCAAACGTCAGGCAATTACAAACCCAACTCGTACCGTTTATTCTATCAAACGTTTTATGGGTGAAACTTTCGACAAACTTTCAACTGAAATTGCCCGCGTACCGTATAAAGTAGTGCGTGGCGACAACAATACTCCTCGTGTGGATATTGACGGACGCATGTATTCGCCACAGGAAATTTCGGCTATTATTTTGCAAAAAATGAAAAAAACAGCCGAAGATTATCTCGGTCAGGAAGTTACCGATGCGGTTATCACCGTTCCTGCATATTTTAACGACTCGCAGCGTCAGGCAACAAAAGAAGCGGGCGAAATTGCGGGGTTAAACGTAAAACGTATTGTAAATGAACCAACTGCGGCTGCTTTGGCTTATGGATTGGACAAATCCAACAAAGATATGAAAATCGTTGTGTTCGACTGCGGCGGCGGAACTCACGATGTTTCCGTACTCGAACTTGGGGACGGAGTTTTTGAAGTAAAATCCACAGACGGCGATACGCATCTTGGCGGAGATGATTTCGACCATCGTATTATCGAATGGCTTGTGGCTGAATTTAAAAATGAAAACAGCGGAATAGATTTGAGTAAAGACCCTATGGCTCTTCAACGCTTGAAAGAAGCGGCTGAAAAGGCAAAAATTGAATTGTCGAACACTACTTCTACCGAAATTAATTTGCCGTATATTATGCCTGTTGATGGCATTCCACGCCATTTGGTACGCACGCTTACACGCGCAAAATTTGAGCAACTGATTGACGATTTGATTCAAAAAACTATTGCTCCGTGTAAAACCGCGTTGAACAAAGCAGGTATGACAACCAGTGATATTAACGAAGTTATTCTTGTGGGCGGTTCTACACGTATTCCTGCAATTCAAACTGCGGTGGAAAAATTCTTTGGAAAAGTGCCGTCAAAAGGCGTAAATCCTGATGAAGTTGTGGCTGTTGGTGCAGCAATTCAGGGTGGAGTGCTTACAGGCGAAGTGAAAGACGTTTTGTTGCTTGATGTAACGCCGCTTTCGCTTGGTATCGAAACAATGGGCAGTGTGATGACCAAACTTATTGAGGCAAACACCACTATTCCAACTAAAAAAACGGAAACATTTACAACGGCTGTTGATAATCAACCAAGCGTAGAAATTCACGTTTTACAGGGCGAACGTCCGCTGGCAAATCAGAATAAAACAATTGGACGTTTCCATTTGGACGGAATTATGCCTGCAATGCGCGGCATTCCGCAAATTGAAGTTACTTTTGATATTGATGCAAACGGAATTTTGAATGTTTCGGCAAAAGATAAGGCAACAGGCAAAGAACAAAAAATCCGCATTGAAGCAAGTTCGGGCTTGAGCGAAGCCGAAATTAAGCGTATGAAAGACGAAGCGGCTGCAAATGCCGAATCGGACGCACGCGAAAAGGAACGTATCGACAAACTCAACCACGCCGACAGTTTGATTTTCCAAACAGAAAAACAAATGAAAGAATTTGGTGACAAAATTCCTGCTGACAAACGCGCACCTATCGAGGCGGCTATTGCAAAACTCAAAGAGGCGCACAAAGTGCAGGATATTGCAGGCATTGACGCTGCCACAGCGGAACTGAACACAGTTTTCCAAGCCGCCTCGCAAGAAATGTACAATGCGCAAAACGCAGGCGGCAACAGCGGTGCACAGGGAAATCCATTTGAAAGCGCAGGTTTCGGCGGCAATCCAACTGCCGACCAGCAACCGCAACAGCCAAACAATGACAGCGGGGTTACTGATGTGGATTTTGAGGAAGTGAAATAGAATAATTTAAAAATCACGAAAAAGCGGTAGAACAATATTTTACCGCTTTTTTTTGTTTTTTTACAAAAAATATTCTTCCTTCTGTCATTTTTCCATTTTCTTTGCGACTAATATTTCAAACATCAAAATTCTGTAAATGAAAAAGAACAATCTCTTGGAACAGAACTTTATATCGCTTGTAAAGCAGTACGAACGAGTGATTTACAATGTTTGCACGTTTTATATGTCCGAAACATCGCCGCTCGAAGATTTGTATCAGGAAATAGTGCTGAATCTTTGGAAAGTGTTCCCAAATTTCCGCAACGAAAGCCAAACGAGCACATGGATTTACAGAATTACGCTGAATACCTGTATTTCTGACTTGTGCCGCAACGCAAAACTTCGTCGAAATGTACCGCTTTCGTTTTCGGAACACATTGTGTTTGAGCAAGATGCGCAAAGTAGCGAAATTCAGGAACTTTATTCGCTGATTTACAAACTGAACAAAATCGAACGTTCCATTATTTTGCTTTGGCTCGAAGAAAAATCGTATCAGGAAATTGCCGATGTAACGGGCTTTTCGGTGGCAAACGTGGCAACGCGGCTAAAACGCACAAAAGAAAAATTAAAAAATATGTCTAATCAATAAAAAAGAAAATTTATGAACTTGGAAAATTTAAAATCGGAATGGTCGGCAATGAACGACCGAATGGAAAAACAGGAAATTCTCAAAGAGAAAATGTTTTGCCAAATACTCAATACAAAATCGGATAAGTCGCTCAATCGCCTTATGGCGTATGAGGTTGTATCGCTGATTGTAAGTGTTTTATTTATTCCTGCTTTGATTTATATACATAAATTTAAAACAAATGCATGGCAAGTTAATGATACAGCAATGTCTTTTTTGCGCACGGTAGTAATCGGCTCAATTGTGTGTATGGTAATCTGTGTGGTTTGGTATGGAATTAAAGTTTTTGTTTTGTTGAAAATTGATTTTACTAAATCACTAAAAAACAACTTATTATATATAAAAAAATATGCTATTTATATCAAATACGAAAAATTGATTGGGTATTATTTTCTAATACCGTTGATAGTGGTTATTTCTACGTTTTACTTTTTAAAAATGCACATTTCTTTATACTTGTGGATATCTATTTCGTGTATTGGAATTGCAGCGATGCTTTTTACAATATATTTTTATCGCCTGTACCACAAAAACATTTCAACAATTCAACAAAATCTCGAAGAATTGCGGGAATTGGAAGAAAAATAAGCATCGAAACTTTTCTAATGATTTACCAGTGTTAATTTTGCATTGATTGCGAAATAACTGGTAAATCTGTTTTAGTTTTATTCACTTATTTCTTCCGAATTTTCTTTTTCTGATACCTCTGGCGCAAATTCTACTGTATCATCGTAATAAAGTGAATCGTTTGGCTGATAATATGCTGATGCACATTGATATTGTTTCCAGATTTGTTGCTTTGGTTCGGGGAATTTATCTCTATATTTTTTCAAAGATTCATCAGCCATAACTTTTTCCATAAAATATCCGAAAATTGGCAATGCTGTGCGGCTGCCCTGCCCAAGTGCGCCGGAACGAAAATGTATGCTGCGATATTCTCCACCAACCCACGCCCCGCCGACAAGATGCGGAGAAACTCCCACAAACCACGCATCAGAATAATTTGATGAAGTTCCAGTTTTCCCGCCAAACTGCGTTCCGTTATCGTGAATTTTGTAGCCCCAAAGCGCAGCAGAAGTGCCACCTGCTTCGTGCAAACCGCCCTGCAACATATTTGTAAGCAAAAAAGCGGTTTCATAGGTGATTACCTGCCTTTGTGTCGGCTTGTAGCGAAAAATTTCGTTGCCGTCTTTGTCTGTGATGCGCGTAACGAGTACAGGTGCGTGTTCTTTCCCGTTATTAATCACTGTGCTGTAAGCGTTTACAAGTTCAAGCAAACAAACATCAGAAGCGCCGAGCGCAGTAGAAGGCTGTTTTACAAGCGAAGATTCGATGCCCATTTTGTTTGCCGTTTGGATTACGCTCGAAATTCCGACTTCTTTTGCAAGTTTTACAGCAATTGTGTTAATAGAACGCGCAAAAGCGGCTTTCAAACTCAGTTCTACACCTGAATATGCGCCATTGGCATTGTGCGGCATCCAAACATCAATTTTGCCGTCTTGCCCGACAGTTTCCCAAGTTATGTAACTGTCGGTACGATAATCGCAAGGAGAAGCGCCGTCTTCTATTGCGGCAGCATAAATAAAAAGTTTGAAAGTAGAACCCGGCTGCCGTTTGGAAAGCACTTTGTCGTATTTCCACGAATTAAAATTGACATCACCAACCCATGCTTTTACAAAACCGTTTTCAGGTTCCATTGCCACAAAACCCGCGTGCATAAAACGCACCATATAAGCAATAGAATCAAGCGTACTCAAACTGTCGGTTATCTGTAATTTATTGTAATCAAATAATTTAACTTTATGTTTTTGTTTTAAATAATAAAAAATAGAATCTTCATTATTAGGAAATTGCCGATGCAACTGCTTATAGCGCACTGTTCGTTTTGCAATATCTTCAATAAAATTATTTATTTCCACTCCGCGCTCATCTCGCCATGGATTTTGATTGCCCCAAAATGTGTTAAAATTTTTCTGAACAGTTTGCATTTGTTTATTAACCGCCTCTTCGGCGTAACGCTGCATTCGCGTATCAAGTGTAGTATAAATTTTTAGTCCGTCTCCGTAAAGGTCAATGCTGTTTTGCATGCACCATTGTTCGAGTTGTCGTGCCACTGCCTCGCGAAAATACGGTGCAAAGTCTGTTGTTGCAGTTTCGTCGGCGTTGGCAAGTTCCATCGGCAAAAGCCGCAGCGAATCAAGTTGCTGGCGCGAAATTTTTTTTTGCTTAAACATATTTCCCAAAACAACATTTCGGCGTTCCAAACTGTTTTCAGGGTTAATAATCGGATTGTAGGTTGAAGTAGCCTTGAGCAGCCCGACAAGCGTTGCCGCCTGCTCAATTTTAATATCGGCGGGCGTTGTATTAAAATATCTGTGCGCCGCTGTTTTTATTCCAAAAGTATTACTGCCGAAATCCACAGTGTTGAAATACATCGTCAAAATATCTTTTTTAGAATATTTTGCTTCCAATTTGATTGCAAGAATCCATTCTTTCGATTTCATAATAAGGATTTTAATTCCCGGAATTTTTCCCAAAAGTCCTGTGGAATATTGCGAGCGTACTTTGAACATGTTTTTTGCAAGTTGCTGAGTGATAGTGCTTCCTCCGCGTGCCTCGCCGCGAGTAGCATCAACAACAGCCCCCAAAAGTCCATGAATGTCAATGCCGAAGTGTTTGTAAAAACGCACATCTTCGGTAGAAATTAATGCATCGACAAGGTAAGGCGAAATTTCGTGGAAATTAACAGGCGTGCGATTTTCGCGATAATATTTTCCTATAAGTTTGCCGTCTGTGCTGTAAAGTTCCGATGCAATGTTTTGCTGCGGGCGTGCCACGTCTGCCAGAGTGGGCGATTTGCCAAAAAGCCACAGAAAATTAAAATCAACCATTAGCAAATACAGCAACAAAGTACAAAATAATGTTGCTGCAATGATAAGGATTTTTCTGTACCAGCGACTGTTTTTGTAATAATTTAGGTATTTTTTAAAACCTGAAAATATTTTGTTTTTCAGCCAAATAATGCTGTTCCATACAAAAAACAAAAATTGCGCTATAATATTATCATTTTTCATTTTATTATTATGAAAAATAGATTTTAATTTACTTTTGCTACAAGAACATTTGTAGAATGTACTTCTACAACAATAATTTCTGTGTCGTGCTCGAGAAATTCTCCGCGTGTTTTTGCCTCAATTGCGTTGCCGTCAATCATTACCTTGCCCATCGGCGCAAGGCGAGAAAGCGTGCGTCCTGTATCGCCAACCTTAATATTCAGCCCTTTTAGCGGGTCAATTTTGCTTTTTATTTCGGTTTTAAGTTCAATTTTATCAAGCGTACGCGAATGCATAAATAGCCCGATAGCAGCCCCTGATAAAACGACAGACGAAATTAGAGTAATGTTGCCCGCTTTTATTCCCAAGCCGCTGTAAGCAAAGAAAATAGCGCAAACCAGCAAAACGCCCGCAGCAATGCCTGCAATGCTTATGCCGGGAATAATAAAAAGTTCTATAATCAAAAAAACTATGCCTAAAACAAGCAGAATGACGATTAATGATATGCTTACTTCCATAAATTCTGTGAATTAAAAATTATTTTTGCAAATGTACATAAAATTTTTGAATTATACACAGACTAATAAATTTTTACAAAAAAATATTTAACCTTTTTTTACAACAATTTCCCTCCCGCTGAGGCTGTCTCAAAAGTTTTTTTACCTCAAATACGCAAATATTTTTCGCAAATGTCGCAAAGAATATATTCCTTAAATTCAACACTTTGCGCATATTTACATAAACCCATTACGCACCTTGCGGTTGAAATTTTTGTGCTTTTGGTACAGCCTTTTAATAAACCAAAAAACCTTATGTGGGCTAAATTAATTTTTCCACGAGAGATTCTCGAAGAATTGTGATTAATTTTGTACTTTTGTACCGAATCTTGTTTGTTGCATATTATAATCAATTATTAATCAGTTACAAAGATACAAAAAACAAGGTTTTTGTAAAAGTATGTTATAAATAACTAATATTCAATTCGTTAAAAAAAACGTTTTCTTGAAAAATGTCATATAGTAATATATTATTGAATAAATAAAAATTTTTATATGGAAAAATCATTAATACGCGTGCGAATGTCGGCGCACGATGCTCACTACGGTGGCAATTTGGTTGATGGAGCAAAAATGCTACAACTTTTTGGCGATGTGGCAACCGAACTTTTAATTATTAACGACGGCGACGAAGGGCTTTTTTGCGCTTACGACAATGTTGAATTTCTTGCGCCTGTCTTTGCCGGCGATTATATTGAAGCAACAGGCGAAATTACAAAAATCGGAAATTCTTCTCGTAAAATGACTTTTGAAGCACGCAAAGTTATTGTTCCGCGTACCGATTTGTCGCCTTCGGCAGCAGATGTGCTTGCAGAACCGATTGTGGTTTGCCGCGCTTCTGGAACTTGCGTTGTACCAAAAGAATGTCAAAGGAAATAAGTTGTTTTTGATAAATTGATGGTTATAAACGCATTATGTAAATTATTTAAATAAAAAAATGAGCGTTACAGATAAAATAAATTTGGCAAAAAATACTGCTTTTTCTTTTGAATTATTACCGCCATTGAAAGGCAATGGCATTGATTCTGTATTTCGTACAATTGATATACTGCGCGAATTTGACCCGCAATATATCAATATAACCACTCACCGCAGCGAGTTTGTATATCGCGACAAAGGCGACGGCACTTTTGTTCGCCTTGCCGAGCGGCAGCGACCGGGAACTGTTGCCGTTGCAGCGGCGATTCGGAGTAAGTATAATATTTCGGTTGTGCCGCACATTCTTTGCAGCGGATTTACTCGCGAAGAAACCGAATATTTGTTAATTGATTTGCAGTTTTTGGGAATTACCGATCTTTTGCTTCTTCGCGGCGACAAGGCAAAAACCGACACTGAATTTATTGTTAGCGGAAATGCCCACGCTACCGACTTGCAGCAGCAGGTAAATCAGTTTAACAATGGATTTTTTGCAAACGGCGAGGCGATGAAAAACAAAGAAACACGATTTTCGTATGGAATGGCTTGTTACCCCGAAAAGCACGAGGAAGCGCCAAATATTGATGCCGACCTTGCATGGGCAAAGAAAAAAGTAGAAAATGGAGCGGAATATTTAGTTACGCAAATGTTTTTTGACAATGAAAAATATTTTGCTTTTGTAGAAAAATGCAGAGAAAACGGTATAAATGTTCCTGTAATTCCCGGAATAAAACCGATTACGCTGTGCAATCAATTAACTGTTTTGCCAAAAATTTTCAAAGTTGATATTCCAGATATATTTGCCCGCGAACTTGCAAAGTGCAAAACCGACGAACAGGCAGCCGAAGCGGGAGTGGAATGGTGCATTGCGCAGGCAAAAGAACTTAAAGCGCGTGGCGTGCCGAGCATTCATTTCTACAGTTTTATGGCTACCGAAAGCGTACGAAAAGTAGCCAAAGGAGTGTATTAAAAATATTGCAAATTTTAAAAAAATTAAAAAAATCTCGTACATTTATTTTCCATTGTTTTACTTCTTAATACTAAACTCATAATTTTAAAATGTATATTCTGCTTCTTTTTATTTTTGTTTTTACAATAATTATAATAATTTTTGTTTTAAAAATGGCTATTTCTTTTATTTCAAAAGTTATTAGTAGTTTTCGTGCATTGTTTGGCAGCGGAAACTCGGCTGCCAAGCAGAATACATCTCATACATCAAAAACTAAAATCTTTGAAAAAAACGAAGGAGAATATGTAGAATTTGAAGAAATAAAGTAGAGTTTTATAAGATTAATATTTCCAATCAAACTTTTCTGTTTTGAAAAGTTTGCTACAATGAAACAATATTCTTTGTTAATTTTTATCAAAATTAAATGGCATAACAAAAAATATAGTATTTTTGTTGTGTAATTTTTAAAATTTAAAAGATAATGAAACTTAAAAATCTATCACTTGCAGTTATTATTTCCGTCATTTGGTGTACAAATCTGTCGGGGCAAAAATTATCAGAAGGTTCTCTCAATTTTTTGAAAGGTGTGAAGCAACTTGATGTTGTTTTTGATTATAGCAGCGTACTTATTCAAGGCAATACAGAGGCGGACACTTACTTGAAAAACGGCGAAGCGTGGGCTGAACAGTGGGAAAATGCAAAAATTAATACTTTTTACAAGCAATTTATTGGGCATTTGAACAAAAATGTTAATGCGCAAAAATTTCTGTTGCAATGCGGCAATTTTCCCGAAGCCGAATATTATGCGGTAATAAAGTTCATTTCTTTTGGGCGAATTTGGGGTGTTGAATGCGAAGTGCTTTTTTATAGAGGCAGTGAAACAACGCCATTAGCGGTTATAACAAAA
>JGI20171J14444_1000060_pt1 | contig 37691 bp, 37 predicted proteins | sample TergutNc150P4_FD_14444 | JGI IMG/M metagenome (IMG submission 14444) | reverse complement strand
CGCACCCTTTAAACCCAATAAATCCGGATAACGCTCGCATCCTCCGTATTACCGCGGCTGCTGGCACGGAGTTAGCCGATGCTTATTCGCAAGGTACATACAATACACCACACGTGATGCACTTTATTCCCCTGCAAAAGAAGTTTACAATACATAATACCGTCTTCCTTCACGCTACTTGGCTGGTTCAGTCTCTCGACCATTGACCAATATTCCTCACTGCTGCCTCCCGTAGGAGTCTGGACCGTGTCTCAGTTCCAGTGTGGGGGACCTTCCTCTCAGAACCCCTAAACATCGCGGACTTGGTAAGCCGTTACCTTACCAACTATCTAATGTTGCGCGTGCCCATCTTCAACCGATAAATCTTTAACAAATATTGCCATGCGGCACCCCTGTGTTATAAAGTATTAGGCCGTCTTTCAACGGGTTATCCTTTTGTTGAAGGCAGGTTACACACGTGTTACGCACCCGTACGCCGGTCGCCGCCAAAGTATTGCTACTTCGCGATGCCCCTCGACTTGCATGTGTTAAGCCTGTAGCTAGCGTTCATCCTGAGCCAGGATCAAACTCTTCGTTGTATGAAAAATCTTTTTTTTAGCTCAAAATGATTATCCTTTTCCTTAAATTTATTTAAGAACTTGACGTGGTATAGAAAATTTTTTTTCCCTTTTTCTTATACTACATTTTTGTTGTTATGAAATATTTTTCAAAGAACTCTATGAATTTGTTACTTGTATTCCTTTTATATCTTTTACAAAATCTCAAAAAAAAACAGTAACGTTTTCTCAAAAAAAAATCATCGCAATGATTTCCCATTATTTACCCCGACACCATATTGCATCTTTAAAACAAATTGCCTTTTGTAATTCGGGGCTGCAAAAGTACTGCTTTATTTTTTATCCTCCAAATATTTTTTGAAAAAAATTTCAACTTTTTTGCTAAATAACTGAGTGTCAATAAGAAAAATTTTTATTTTTTTTGAAAAAATGAAAAAAAACAAAAAAAGCCCCGAAAATTTGGGGCTTTTTTCAGCAGTTTTACTCAATTTTTATCACTTAATATTAATATCAAACTCCATTCGAGCTTGAATAATGTTTTGATTTTCGACATTTTTCAGAGTTTTCAGCAATTTGTAATTCTCTGCACCAATATATTCCTGCGCAATGCGGGCTTTGGTTTGCTCGCCAGAAAGCGATTTCATTAATCTTTCAACAAAAGATTCTTTGGCAGGATAATTCACTGTGTTATACTCTTTTAAATTAACTTTTTGAGCGGCAAACTCAATAGCATCCTGCAAATTGCCTAATTGGTCGACAAGTCCGATTTTCAAGGCATCTTCGCCTGTCCAAACGCGCCCTTCGGCAATTTTTTTGATAGAATCGACCGACATTTTGCGTCCATCGGCGCAACGTGTAACAAATGTTTCATAACCGCGATTGATATACGCCTGCATCAAATCGCGTTCTTCTGATGTAAATGGGCGATTGAGTGAAATCATATCGCTGTGTTTGTTGGTTTTCACACCATCGAACGTTACGCCAATTTTCTTTGTAAGTCCCTGAATATTAGGAATCAAACCAAAAATTCCTATTGAGCCTGTGAGCGTATTAGGCTGAGCAAAAACATAATCGGCTTCGCACGAAATATAGTAGCCACCCGATGCTGCATAATCACCCATAGACACGATAACCGGCTTTTTCTTTTTCAGTTCGGATATTGCCCGCCAAATCTGTTCTGATGCAAACGCGCTGCCGCCGGGAGAATTTACACGAAAGACAACCGCTTTTATAGCATCTTTTTCAGCAATTTTTTCAATCGCCTTATTCATTTTTTCAAACGTAATAATATCCGTTCCATCACCCGTATCAACAATATCGCCTGCGGCATAAAGCACAGCAATTTTATCTTTGCAAAGTTTTTCTCCAGCAGGAGCAAGCGTCATTTTGCTATGATTGACATATTTAACCTTTTTATCGGCTGCATTTTTCAAATAACTGTTAATCACAGCATCAACGCCATCGACATACATTATGGTGTCAATCATTTTACAATTTAAAACATCGCTTACTGGCATTACAAAAAGCGCTTTGTCGGCAAAAATTTTGAGCGAATCCGTCTGAATATTACGGCTTTGGCTCACTTGGCTAACAATTGTGTTCCAAATTGAATTAACAAAAACTGTAACCTGTTCTCTGTTTGCCTCGCTCATTTTATCGGCAATAAACGGCTCAACAGCCGATTTGAACGTGCCAACGCGCAAAACCTGCATTTCTATTCCAAGTTTTTCGAGCGCACCTTTGAAAAACGGAATTTGCGCATCCAAACCCCGCCAAGAAACCATTCCCTGCGGATTGGCAATAACTTTATTGGCAACTGAGCAGAGATAATATTGCCCCTGCGAGTAGTTGTCGCCATAAGCAACGATGAATTTTCCGCTTTGCTTAAAATCGTCGAGCGCATCGCGAATTTCCTTTAACGAAGCGAAACCGCCGCTGAACATTCCACCTGCTTTGAGGTAAATTCCTGCAACTTTGTCATTGTTTTTGGCTTTTTTAATATTTGCCAAAATCTCATCTAAACCAATTTTTGAATAGTCTGAACCCGACATTTTCCCAAAAATTTCGGAAAAAGGGTCTTCTTCATAGCGTTCTACGAGGGTACCGTTGAGGTCGAGTTCGTAAACCGATTGAGCTTCAAGCTTGGTGGGTGCGCTGCCTGCTGCCGACATCGCACCAATCATTCCAAACATAATTATCAAGCCCAAAACATTCATAATTACAATCGCTACTATTGTAGCCAAAACATACTTAAAAAACTGTTTCATATCAATTATTATTTTATTTTAACCCAAATTCTCCACAAAAAAAGAGAGAAATGGATTGTGTTAATATTATTTTAACTATTTATCTTTTTATGACAAAATATTTTCAAATTAAAATTTGAAAATATTCCTCCTTTTTCTTTTTTGGCAAAGCATTAATTACTTCACTTACAGAATGTTGCACAAGTTCAACAATAAGCGCATCGGGAATATCGCTTTGAATATTAACCGAATTCCATTTGAGCGTATCTGCCGTGTGATACGGCTTTGTAACGCCTTGATAACGCTCGCGTAATTCCACAGAACGCTCTGGTGCACATTTGAGATTGACCAAAAACTTTCCATCGTGTGGAGTAATTGAGTAGTATGCAAACATTTTACCCATAATTTTATATACAGGCGTATCCTCGTCAAATGGCAGACATTCTTCCACTCCACGCACCGCCAAGCAACATTCACGCAATTGTTCGATATTCATATTATTGATTTTTGATATTTGAGGACTTCTAAAAATCCTATTTTTCCGTCATTGCGAGCGAAGCGAAGCAATCCAGAACCTCTCCCCCTGCCCCTCTCCACAAGAGAGGGGGCTGTATTGCTTCGGGCGATAGCCCTTGCAATGACGTTTTTAGATGTTCCCTATTCATTACCTTTATTATTTATATTCTATTGCTAAATTCCACATTATAAACGAATAAATATCTGTTTGTTCGTCAATAGTTTTGGAAACAGGTTTTCCGCTACCGTGTCCTGCCTTGGTGTCAATTCGGATTAATTTTGGTGCCTTACCTGTGTTTGCCGCCTGCAATGCCGCCGCATATTTAAACGAGTGTGCAGGTACAACGCGGTCGTCGTGGTCGGCAGTGGTTATCAAGATAGCGGGATATGGCGTTCCGTCATTTTTGATATTGTGCAAAGGCGAATAATTTTTCAAATATTCAAACATTTCCTTTGAATCTTCGCTCGTGCCATAATCTGACGCCCAATTCCAGCCAATTGTAAATTTATGGTAACGCAACATATCCATCACACCGACTTCAGGAATCGCTACTTTGAATAAATCGGGACGCTGATTAACCACCGCGCCGACCAACAATCCGCCGTTTGACCCGCCAAGAATTGCAAGTTTTTCTTTTGAAGTAAATTTTTCGGCAATAAGATATTCCGCCGCGGCAATAAAATCGTCAAAAACGTTATGTTTTTGCATTTTAGTTCCTGCCAGATGCCACTGCTCGCCATACTCGCCGCCGCCGCGAATATTGGCAATCACATAAACGCCGCCATTATCCAAAAACGGAATGCGATAGGTAGAAAACGACGGACGATAAGTGATGTTGAATCCGCCGTAACCGTAAAGCAAAGCAGGATTGCTGCCGTCTTTTTTCAAACCTTTTTTATAAACAAGATACAAAGGCACTTTTGTTCCGTCTTTTGAAGTGTAAAAATGTTGCTCAGTTTGATAATCGTTTGGCGAAAATTGAACTTTCGGCTCAATATAAACATCTGATTTTTCGTTGCTTATATCGTATTTATAAATTGTATTTGGAAAAGAAAAAGAATTAAAAGAATAAAAAATATCCTCATAATTTTTTTCGGCGGAAAAACTTACAGAGCCGTAAGTAGGCAATTTGATTTCAGAAAGTATTTTGCCGTTCAAATTACACAAATACACCTTGCCTGTAGCATCTTTATCGTAGGTTGCAATAATCAATTTGGCTGCAACTGTTTTGTTTTCATCAAAAAATTTCTTATCTGTTGTATTTGCAAATTGCACATCAACAAGCACTTCGTCTTTTTGTTCAGGAATAATTTCAACCCAATTTTTGATATTCGGATTTTTAATATCGCCTGCCATCAAACGATATTTTGGCGCATTATAATTTGTCAGAATATAAAATTTATCGCCAATCATTTCTACAATATTATATTCATAATTATCGTCAGAGGCAATTTCTTTATAATAATAATTGCGGATTAATTGCCCTATTGGCATAAAATTATCGCACATAAATAAACGATTACCATTATTTACACCGCTTTCATAAATAAACAATTCTTTTTCGTCAACAGGCACATAAGCGTGATAAAAGCGTTTTGGGAAATCTTTATTTTCATATATAAGTTTGTCGTATTCCTGTTTTTCTCCGATGCGGTGATAATAAACTTTATGATTTTCATTTACATTTGAAAATTCCTTGCCTTTTTCACTTGGCGCGTCATAAGCGGAATAGAAAAACCCTTTTGCATACCACGAAACAGAAGAAAATTTTGCCCATTTGATTGTATCTTCGGTTAATTTTTTCGTAGCCAACTCCATAACGTAAATATCCTCCCAATCGCTGCCTGAGCGGGAAACGGAAAATGACATAAATTTTCCATCATGAGAAAACTCAACACTTTTCAACGCCACCGTGCCGTCTTCCGAAAGTTTGTTTGGGTCAAGCACCAGTTCCGCTTTGCCGTCAAGCGAATTTTTTACATATAAAACGCTCTGATTTTGCAGTCCATCGTTTTTGAAAAAATAATACTTTCCGTTTTTGATAAAAGGCGTACCGAATTTTTCGTAATTGACAAGGTCGGTCAAGCGTTTTTTCAACTTGTTGCGATAAGGAATTTGCGCAAGATAATCCTGCGTAAGTTTGTTTTCTGCTTTTACCCACGCCAGCGTTTGCGCCGAAGTATCGTTTTCGAGCCACGCATAAGGCTCGGCAACAGTATCGCCAAAATAAACGTGGAAACTGTCGCATTTTTCAGCGATTGGGTATTGCATAGGAGAATTTTCCCCTACAGATTTTCTTGAATTGCAGGCAAACATAAAAATTGTTGCTGTTAAAATTAAAAATAAAGATATTTTTTTCATTACAAATTTGAATTTATTATTTCACCTCCCCCCTGCCCGGCCTCCTCCTAACCCCCTCCACAAGAGGGGGAATTATAGGAGAGGGGAGTTGGGATTTTTGAGATAAACGTTTTTTTACTTTGTTATTATTTTATTTTTTCTTGATATTATTGGGAATTTATAAAAATTCTGTTTTTTTGTCATTGCGAATGCCGTGAAACAATTCATAACATTGATTTTTAATAGATTGCTTCAAGTTAAAAGCCCTCGCAATGACGTTTTCAAAAATTTTCCTGTTCTAAACATTCCATATTTTAGAAATATGGAATGTTTAATATCCAATCCATTATTTATTTAAAAATCAGAGATTTAAAAGCCTGCGATTTGCAATTTTTTGACTTTTTTGTCCAATTCCCATTTTCTGATTCTAATCTTCAAACTTCAGTCTTCAACATTCCATCTTCTTACATTATTTCAAATATTCTGCCAAGAAGCCTAACATACATTTGTAAAAATCAATAGAATTTTCTTCATGGTGAAAACCGTGTCCTTCGTTGTATTTTACCATATAAGGTACATTTACACCTTTGTTGCGCAGAGTTTCAACAATCTGGTCTGCCTCGTTGATATTTACGCGCGGGTCGTTTGCACCCTGAACAACAAACAGCGGCGATTTGATTTTTTCAACCTGATAAACAGGCGAAACTTCTTTTGCAATTTCCGTTTCCTGCTCATTGTCGGTATCGTACCAAACCTGTTTTAACATTGCCGTGTACGGTTTCCAATACTCCGGCATTGATTTCATAAAGGTAAAAATATTTGAAACGCCTACATAATCTACTCCGCAAGCATACAAATCTGGGGTTTTAATCAGTCCCATCAAAGTTGCGTAGCCTCCGTGTGATGCGCCGTAAATCGCGATTTTATCCTTATCAACCCAGCCCTGCGCAATAACATATTTTACGCCATCTTCCACATCGTCCATACATTTTCTGCCGACCTGCTTAAATCCTGCCTTAAGAAATTCCGTTCCATAACCGCCCGAAATTCTGAAATTCACCTGCAAAGTTGCATAACCGCGCGAAGCAAAAAGTTGTGGTTCGGCATTAAATCCCCATGAATCACGTACTCCCTGAGGTCCGCCGTGCGGATTGACAACAAGCGGAACTTTTTTACCTTCCAAAGCGGCTTTGGGCAAAGTGATATAACCGTGAATTGTCAGTCCGTCTCTGCTTTTGAAAGTAATCGGACGCATTTCCGCCATATCCTGTTCTTTGAGTTGCGGCATCAAATCGTATAAAAGCGTGAATTTCTTTGTTTTGGCATCATAAGTATAATAAATTCCATACAATTTGTCGCTTTCAACAATCATCAGGAATGTATTTTCATTGTCGTCATTATCAACAACATATACTTGACGGTCGTCAAATTCTGTTTTAATACGTTTTGCCAAATCTTTGTAGAATGCGCTTTGTGGTACAATTACAAATTTTTCGCCTTCGTAAGCAAAATAATCAATTTCGTAATTGCGCTTGCGCGAGCGTCTAATACTCGCAACGTCAAAATCCGAATTTGAAAAAACTTCTTTTACAATTTTATTATTCTTAAAATCGTAAAGTACAATCCGCGATTTATCGCTGCCGACATTGGTTGCCACATACGCATAATCAGGATTTTTGCCAGAATAATCAAAACCAACTATTGAAAAACCTTCGTACCATGTTCCGTGATAAATCATTTTAAATTCATTGGTTTTCTGGTCTTTATACCAAAGTTCCGCCTCAATGCCGTTAACTATTTTTGAATATGCACGCAAATTACCGTCCTTATCAAAATCGTAACCCTGAATAGGATTTGCAATATCTTTGTTTTCAAACAATTGAGTTAATTCTCCTGTAACAATATTAAGTTTGTACGGTTCAAAAACCTGCGGATTGTTTTTATTCATTTGAATAATAACAAAATCTTTCTGTTCTTTAAGCATATTTAAAATGCTCGCCTGTATATTTTCAAACGGCGTAAGGTCAATGTTGTTTGTTCCATCAATATTTACGGCATAGATGTGATATTTTTCGTTTCCACCCTGGTCCATCATATATACAAGTCGCTTTTCATTTACCCAGCCGTAACCACGAATCAATTCGTCTTTTTCTTCAATAACTCGCTTAACCTTGCCTGTGGCAATGTTTTTAACATAAACGTGATTTTTTGTTGTGCCGTCTTCCTTTTCCTTATACGACATAAATTTGCCGTTAGGTGAAATCTGAAAATTTGAGGCTTTGGGTTTTGAAAAATAATCTTCCACTCGGTATTTGTAATCGCCTTTATCCAAAGCTACAAGTTTTTGTAAATCTTCGTCAGAAGTTACCAAAGTGGGATTTCCCGGAAGTTTTGCCTCAAATTTTGCTAAAACCAGAGGAAATTTCATTCCCATCTGTTCAAAATTTCCGTTGATGGTTTCACCTGCCAATTGCCCGACAAATTTTGCCTGCAATGCTGCGCTTTCGATAGTTAATTCGCTGTTTTCAAAAACAGTTTTTTCCACAGGAATACCCGCTGCACCTTGCATAGGCACATCAAGCGTAGTTGTCAGCACACCATTTTGGTCGCTGATATGGAAAATTAATTCCAATTGCATACCCTGTACGTCGAGCGTACCTTTCCAATCGCCTGCAATTTGTGCAGACACATTCATTGTCATCATAAAAAATAAAGATGATAAAATTAATACTTTTGCTTTCATTTTTTTAAGAATTTATTTGTTTGTTAGTATTTAAATTTTTTTAAATTAATTATTTGTACTGTTTCTTCAGTTTGATTAGTTTTCTTTACCATACGTATTACAGCAATAACCATTGCAATAACAGGAAACGACAGGGCGAGTCCCATTTTCACCACATAAGTAGGCGACAAAAATTTGTCGAACATTGACATAGAAGTCATCAGCATTGACCCGCAACACAGTATTAGTGTTATTGAATTACTTTTTTTCATTTCTGTAAATTTTTAAAATTGTTATTAATTATTTTTTTCGTTATAATATTGATATTTAATTTGTTAAAGTCCTATTTCACCTCTCACCCTGCCCCTCTCCAAAAGAGAGGATAGTTAGGATATTGTTTTTTGTTTTGTTTTTCGCGTTTTCGTGCGTTAACCCTTCGTGCTTTCGCCCTTTTACCTTTCCAACTTCAATCCTCAATCTTCAAAATCCGTTTTCGTTGAATTCCAAAATATCGCCGGGTTGGCAGTTCAACTCTTTACAAATTGCCTCCAGCGTACCAAAACGTATCGCTTTTGCCTTTCCTGTTTTCAAAATCGACAGGTTGGCAGGGGTTATATCAACTTTTTCGGCAAGGTCGCCAAGCGAAACTTTGCGTTTTGCCATCATTACGTCCAAATTTACTATTATTGCCATATTTTATCTTAAACCGTTAAATCATTTTCTTCTTTCATTTTGCGGGCAATGCTCATAATCAATTGAAAGAACTTCAACAAAAAGGCAACAATTATCATTACATATACTATATCGTAACGAAATATTCCTTTGTCGGACAATAAGCCCACAGCAATTAATTCCGCTATCCCTATAAAACCCAAAATTTCGTATGAGATTTTTATGATTTTTTCGTTTTGGATTGTAAGAACTTTTCCCGCTTTTACGTTTTTAGTCAGCAAAATAAACATCACGCTGCAAACAATAATTAGAAGTAAAATTGACAAATCCGCTACCAAATCATACCAAGCAAATTGTGAATCGGCAAATTTTATAATATTGTGCGTCAAATTCATCATTGACGCCACCACATAAATAACAATTGCTATAAGAGCAATGTTGCAAAACTTAATTAAATTCTTTGTTTCCATTTTATTTTACATATTAAATTATTAAATCGTTAAATCATTTTCTTCTTTCATTTTAGTTGCAATTTTAAGAATTTCGGCAAAAAGCAAAGTTGCAACACCCATAATCAGATACATATACGAATCGCCCATTGAAAATACAATTTTATAATTTTGCAATTCAATCAAACTTTTCGCCGTAGCATATTCTCTGATATTGAGAAACAGGATAAATACAAACAGGGCAACAAGCAAATAACCAATCCATTTCAACAGGTTGATATTTTTCAGATTAAACACGTTGTTGCGCACAATTGAGCGTATAATTATCACAATCAAAATCGGAATGGCAATTAAAATAAACAGAATTGCAAAAGCCACAATACCACTTAAAATAACAAACAGCTCTTTTCCTATTGAAGGTTCTTGCGGTTTGATTTTCACCGCAAACGTGCTGACTTTGGCTTTGAGAGTTTCGCCGCTTGCGAGATTTTGCAAATCGTCGTTGTAACGCTCGCCTTTGGGCTGCACGTCGAACTGCATAATATCGTATAATCTGCCCGCCCGCTTTCCTGTTTTTTGTACGGAATTAAAACCGTCTCTAAACCCGTCTGTAAATTCACCCATTTGAGATGGTAAATTGAAGCCCAAAATAGCAATATAAATAATGCCGAAAATCACTCCAATAATTTTTAATCTTTTATTCATAAAAAATAAATATTAATTGTTATACAAAAATTATTTATCGAAAAACGATATGCAAAAGTATAACATCTTTTGCAATTGCAAAAATATTTTTGCAAAAAAAATAAAAAAAATTTCACAAAAATATTTAAGATGCTGAATATCAGCGAGAAAAATTTTAGTTAAAAATTATTAATTTTTTATTGCAGGCGGAATTTTAATTTTGCTTGCCACAAAAAAACAGCAGAACTTGCTAAAAAAGCAAATTCTGCGTCTTTTATGATTATATTTTATATAATCGTTGTTTTGCGCTATCAACCAAGCATTTATGCAGGATGAATCGCTTCCGAAGGACAAACATCGGCACAAGAGCCGCAGTCGGTACACAAATCAGCGTCAATTTGGTAAATGTCGCCTTCCGAAATCGCCTCTACCGGACATTCACTTATACAAGTGCCGCAAGCAATGCAATCTTCTGTAATTACGTAAGCCATTTTATTAAAATTTGAAATTTTATTATTAATACTAAAATTATAAAGTGCAAAATTACACTCTTTTTTTAAATTACACAAAAAAAAATCAAAATTTGTGCCAAAAATTTTTAAATATACTAATGCAAAATTTTGCGCCTCATACGTCAGAGTAAAATAACCCTTGTTGTAAATGAAAATGGGTAAACTACCTAATTTTTACAGTTTACCCATATTTTGTTTATTCAATATTTATTTGTACTTTTGTAAACGAGATAATAAATATAGAATTTTAATATGGTATCATGAGAACTTTTTCTTTTTCTTTAATTGCTTTTTTGAGTTTATCATTTGCGGCGCATGCGCAAAAAGTTAATATTACAAACAATAAAACTGTTATGATTGAAAAATCGGGCAGTTCAGTTAATTTTATGGTCGTAAAATCGGACAAATGGGTATATACAAAAAAATGGTCAAACTGTTGCTTGTAGTGTAAAAGACGGTAAGGTTTACAAAAAGCAGGTCGTTATTGACTCCAGCACAGAACAAAGGATTTTTTTAGGTATAGCTGACCAATGTGATAATAAAGATGCAATAGTTCGTATTCAGACAGGAACATGGGGTGTAGGTACTGTAATGCTTGAAACTGTTAGTTGGAAATAAAAAAACGGTATTGTTAAATTAATATAGTTTTTGTATGTATTTGCAAATGTAACTATTTGATAATCAAATATATTTTTTTTGTAAAACTATACCAAATAAACTAAATATGAATAAAACAGACATGATTCAAAAATATGCATTTATAGCATTTTTCTTATTCAACTTTTTTTTCTGTAATTTGAGTAAAGCGCAAGAAGAATATGGTTCTCAATTGAAGGATAGGGTTATATTGTCATATCAAAAGACAATAAATCAGACGGATACTATTTATCTTGCTATGTTTTTAAAATTTTTAAATCAAGATTCAAAACAAGAAGAATCGGCTATGTTTATCTGAAACCTGGTGATAACCATATAACTCTGTATGCAGAATGGGCAAAGGAAGGAGGAGTATCAATTAGAATGAATAAAACCGAAGTTAGAGAAATTGTAGTTACTGCCAAAACAGATGGGCATTATTCTTTGGAGTATTATATACCCGAAAGCAATTACATATTTGAAGTATATGAGAACGAAAGATTATTTAGAAAATAAATTTTCTACGTAAAATGATGCCGAAATTCAATAAGTTTTCATTTTTCAGATATAAATCTAAAATATCGAAAATAGAAATAAATAAATTTTTTATATGAAAAAAAATATTTTAACAATTTTAATTTTTACAGTAATGGCAAATTTTGCTTGTGCTAAACATCAAACGGCAGATGCGGCTACTACTCCGACAGATTCAGCCAAAGTCAAAACATTTCAAAAAATCAATATCAACGAACTGAAAATAAACCCAGATTCGCTTTTCAGTCGTGGTTGGTTTGTGGTTGCAGTGGGCGATTCTACAAGTTTCAACGAAATGACAATAAGTTGGGGTGCGCTGGGAACGGTTTGGGCGTTGCCTGCGGTAACAATTTATATCCGCAATACGCGCTACACTTATCAATTCCTCGAACGCAATAAATATTTTACACTCTGCGCTTTCCCTGAAGAATATCGCGAAAAACTTGAATTTATTGGCAGTAAATCGGGGCGCGACATCGACAAAGTGGCTGCAACAGGTCTTACGCCGCGATTTACCGAACTCGGAAATCCGTATTTTGAAGAGGCGTGGCTCGTTATTGAGTGTGAAAAAGTTTATTGGAACGACATTGACCGCAAAAATCTTTTTGCAGATGCGCAGAAAATGTACACTTCCCCCAGCGAAACCCACAGAATGTATGTTGGCGGTATTGTAAATGTTTGGGAAAAACGGTAACAGCATTAAAATTTACCGTGTTGGAAGAATAATTTCAAACATTTATTTGTAAATTTATGTTAAAATTTATAATTTATTTTTTTGTTTAAAAATTTATTTGTAAAATTGCACTCTCAATTTTAAATATATTTTTTTAAGCAAAAACAATTTCAGATAAAAGATATAGATAGATATTTTTTAAATATAAAACCTTAATATTATTATTTCATGGAAAAAATAGGATTGTTAGTCGCTTACTTTTTTGTTGCTGTGGTTGCCGTTGTTATTCTACTATTTTTATTCAAGTTAGGGCGCAGTTATTTTCGCTATCGCAAACGCATGCGCAACGAAAAGATGAAAGGGCGAGAAAACGCTGTTGAAGATACCAAAGAAGAATAACTTTAATCGGCGTGTTTTTGGCGCGAATGTTGTTTGTTGTTATTGTTGTGTTGTTTGTTTTTAAGACGCGGATATGCGCCTTTATTGTTGTTGTTGCGTGAGCGGTTTTTAAATCTTGGATTTGTAGATTTTCCTCGCGGCGGTTTGGGGTCGTAAGCGGGCGTTTCTCCAATTTCTGGCGAAACAGGAATTTTATAAATCGTTTTTTCCAAAAAATCTTCAATGTGTTTGAAACGAAACTGCTCTTCCTGCGAAACCAGCGTTATTGCCATTCCTTCGGCTTCGGCGCGGGCTGTGCGCCCAATTCTGTGAACATAATCTTCAACATCGCGCGGCACTTCGTAGTTGATAATCAAAGTAATATCGTCAATATCAATTCCGCGTGCAACAATATCTGTCGCCACAAGAATATTTATATGTCCGTTGCGAAATTCGTGCATCACGTGGTCGCGCTCGTGTTGCTCAAGGTCAGAATGCATCGCTTCGGCTTTCAAACCGTTTCTTTTTAAAATCAAAGCCAATTCTCTGACTTTCTGCTTTTTCCCTGCAAAAATAATTACTTTGTTCGGCTCTTTAGTAGAAAAAAGTTCTTTTATTATCGGCAATTTCTGACTCTCATAACAAATATAAGCCGCCTGCATAATACTGTCGGGCGGGCGGGAAATTGCGATTTTGATTTCTTCGGGCGATATTAAAATCGTTTTTGCAAGTTCGCGGATTTTTGGAGGCATTGTTGCCGAAAACATAACTGTCTGACGGTCGGCAGGAAGATGTTTTACAATGCGCATAATATCATCAAAAAATCCCATATCAAGCATACGGTCGGCTTCGTCAAGAATAAGATATTTTACGCCCGAAAAATCAATTTTGTGCAAATTAATATGTGAAAGCAAACGTCCCGGCGTTGCAATAACTACATCTGCTCCTTTTGTAAGTCCGTTTTTTTGCACGTCCCACGCTTTTGAGTCGTTGCCGCCATAAACCGCTACCGACGAAATTGGTACAAAATAAGAAAATCCTTCCATTTGTTGGTCAATTTGCTGTGCAAGTTCGCGCGTGGGAGCCATAATAATTGCATTTATTTTATTTTCTGCATGATTGTCGGTAAGCAAATTGTGCAAAAGCGGCAAAAGAAACGCAGCCGTTTTGCCTGTGCCTGTTTGTGCGCACGAAATAACATCTTTATGTGCCAAAATCACAGGAATAGTATGTTCCTGCACGGGCGTTGGCTGCTCAAAGTTCATAGCCCGCAAACCGTCTTTTATCGCCTCGTTAAAAGGAAATTCATCAAAAGTCATAAATAATTTTTTGCAAAGGTATTGAATTTTATTATTTTTGCAAAAATAATTTTTACAATAAATATGAGAATAGCATTGATTGGTTATGGTAAAATGGGCAAAACAGTTGAGAAAATAGCTACAAATCGCGGTCATCAAATCGTTTGCATCATTGATGAAAATAATCAGCAAGACTTTGATTGTGAGCAATTTAAAAGTGCAGATGTTGCAATAGAATTTACTGCGCCTGCCTTTGCCGAGCAAAATGTGCGTAAATGTTTTGAACGAGGTTTGCCTGTTGTTTGCGGAACGACCGGCTGGACAAATCATTTGCCCGCATTGCACAAAGAAATTGAAGAAAAAGGCTATACGCTCTTTTGGGCATCAAATTTCAGTTTGGGAGTAAATATTTTTATTGAAATAAATAAATATTTGGCAAAAATTATGAATGGATTTCCGTCTTACAATGTTATGCTCGAAGAAGTTCATCATATTCATAAAAAAGATGCGCCAAGCGGCACAGCGATAACTTTGGCAGAAAATATTTTACAAAATATTGAAAGAAAAACCTCGTGGGTAAAAGATACGGCGCAATCGCCCGACCAGATGCCAATTTACAGCATTCGAGAAGGAGAAGTTGTGGGTATTCACAGCGTTCTTTACGAATCGGAAATGGACAGTATTATGCTCACGCATGAGATGAAAAGCCGCGATGGACTTGCGCTTGGCGCGGTTGTGGCAGCAGAATTTACTTTGGGTAAAAAAGGTTTGCTTTCAATGAACGACTTGCTGAAATTTTAGTGCAGTCCGAAAATCATATTTCCTAAAATAACGATAAGAACAATTGCGCTTATTGCTATATAAAGTTTATCTTTCTCTATTACAAAAGAAATAAGCGACATCACAACGCGCAGAACAGGAGTTGCAATAAGAACAATCACTCCAAGTTGAATAATTGCCGCCCCGTCGAATTGTGCAATGCGTGGAATAATTGTAGAAAGTTCGCGCAAATAAGTTGCCGTACCTGTAAAAGCGGCGTTGCTGTTTTGTGCAATTGCAATTGTAATTCCGTGATGTTGGAACAGATATATCACTCCGCCGACAACTGTCAGCGTCATTGCCGCTATCACTCCTGCACGCAACGATTTGCCTATTAATGTTTCGGTTGTCATATTGTTAATTTTTTGTTTGAAAATTTGGTATTTTATTATTTTAAAATTAAAAATTATTTTGAAAATCAACTCAAACTTCTGTATATCATTTGCATTGCCAGAAAAGCGAGCAGAATTGCAAAAATTATTCTTAATATTTTTGTATTTACTTTCATCAATATTTTTGAACCAATAAACGAGCCGAGAAGTACTCCCGGCACTATCGGCATAGCAAGCACAGGGTCAATATATCCGCGCTGCAAGTAAATTACTGCGCTTGCTGCTGCTGTTACTCCAACCATAAAGTTGCTTGTGGTTGTCGAAACCTTAAACGGAATTTTCATCACAGTATCCATTGCAAGCACTTTAAGCGCACCTGAGCCGATGCCCAAAATGCCTGAAAGTACGCCCGCAATCCACATTAGCGAAAATCCGCCTGCAACATTATGAACATTATAATTTTTTGTGCCTTGTTTGGCAGGAAACGAGCCGTTGAGTTTCATTCGTACAGCAAGCGGGTCGGCAGGAGAAGTGTTGCCGTCAGTATTCTTTTTACGCACTGTCATTACTGCTGAAAACACAAGCACGATGCCATAAATCAGCATAATAACATTAACTGGCAGATACATTGCTACCAACGCCCCGACAACAGCACCAACAGTTGTTCCAATTTCTAAAAACATACCGATGCGTATGTTGGTAACTTTTTCGCGCAAATATGCCGTAGCCGCGCCAGAAGAGGTTGCAATAGAAGTAACTAACGCCGAACCAACAGCAAAGCGCATATCAAAGCCCAAGCCCAAAGTAAGCAGCGGAATTATAATCACTCCCCCGCCCAAACCTGTAAGCGAGCCAAGCAATCCTGCACAAATTGCTCCTGTAAAAAGTATTAATGTGAGAAGTTGAATGTCCAATTTATTGACAAATTACGATTTCGACTGTAAAAATACAAAATTGTTATTAAAATAAAATTTTTAAAAACTTTATAACATTCCTATCACTTTCGGCGCAAAAATTATCACTCCAATCACCGCCGAAACTATTGCACAAACAAGCACCGCGCCTGCTGCAATATCTTTTATTTTGCCTGCAAGGCTGTTATATTGCGGACACATAAAATCCACAATTTTTTCTATTGCAGTGTTTATAAGTTCCATCGCCACAACCATTCCAATACAAAACAGGCAAACGAGCCACTCGTTTGCCGTAATTTTGAAAATAAAACCGAAAAAGCATACAATCAACGCGATAACTGCGTGAATTTTCAGATGCGTTTCGTTTTTTAAAGCGTAAAAAATTCCCTTAAAAGCGCACCTGAAACTGCGGATTTCCTTTTTTATTGAAAACATAAAAAATTATAACTCAAACTTTTTCACAATAATACTTGCATTGTGTCCGCCAAAGCCGAAAGTATTTGACAGTGCGGCTCTTACTGTGCGTTTTTGCGCTTTATTAAATGTGAAATTCAGATTGTAATCAATGTCGGGGTCGTTGTCGCCGTCTGCGTGGTTAATTGTCGGCGGAACGATGTCGTTATCCACCGCAAAAATTGCCATAATTGCCTCCACTGCGCCTGCTGCGCCAAGCAAATGTCCTGTCATTGATTTTGTTCCGCTGATATTGAGTTTGTAAGCATGTTCGCCAAAAACTTCTTTAATCGCTTTCGCCTCCGAAATATCGCCAACGGGCGTAGAAGTTCCATGAACATTGATATAATCAATATCTTCGGGTTTCATTGCGGCATCTTTCAGAGCGCGTTCCATCACAAGTTTTGCCCCAAGTCCCTCAGGATGAGATGCCGTTAAGTGATAAGCGTCAGCCGAAAGTCCTCCTCCGACAACTTCCGCAAGGATTTTAGCCCCGCGGGCAAGTGCGTGTTCGAGCTCTTCGAGAATAATACAGCCTGCTCCTTCGCCCATCACAAAACCATCTCTGCTTGCGCTGAATGGTCGCGAAGCGTGCGTCGGGTCGTCGTTGCGCGTAGAAAGCGCTTTCATCGCATTAAAACCACCAACACCGCTTGGAGTAATTGCCGCCTCTGCTCCGCCTGCAAATATCATTGCCGCCTTCCCAAGACGTATATAATTATATGCATCAATCAGGGCGTTGGTTGACGAGGCACAAGCCGATGAGGTTGCATAATTCGGTCCGCGAAAGCCGTACATTATTGATATTTGCCCTGCGGCAATATCTGAAATCATTTTGGGAATAAAAAACGGATTAAATTTTGGACCCTGCTCGGCGTTAATGAAATAATTTCCAACTTCCTGTTCAAAAGTTTGAATTCCACCAATCCCCGCAGCAAAAATAACTCCTACATTGTCACGGTCAATTTTTTCAAGGTTAATACCGCTATTTTCAAATGCTTCTTTGGCTGCGGCGATGCCGTATTGTGCATATCGGTCAAGTTTGCGGGCTTCGGCTTTTTCAAAATAATTAAGCGGGTCAAAGTTTTTCACTTCGCAGGCAAAACGTGTTTTGAACAGCGAAACGTCAAAATGGGTAATCTCGCCCGCACCGCTCAAACCATTGACAGCATTCTTCCACATTTCTGCGGAAGAATTGCCAATAGGGGTAATAGCACCAATACCGGTTACAACTACTCTTTTTAATTCCATTTAATTTATCAAAAATTAATTTTGCAATGCTTCTATTTTGCTTATTGCATCGCCAACAGTCGAAATTTTTTCAGCTTCTTCGTCGGGAATTGAAATGCCGAATTCTTTTTCAAATTCCATAATCAATTCAACCGTATCCAAAGAATCGGCACCGAGGTCGCTTGTGAAACTTGCATTTGGAGTAACATCTGCTTCATCAACTCCAAGTTTGTCAACAATAATTGTTTTTACTTTTGCTGCTACGTCTGACATAATTTTTTTTATTTGTTAAAATTATTATTAAAAAAATTTGGCTGCAAAGAAAATAAAAAATTTTCACATACAAGCATTTTTTCTCAAAAAAGTGCTAAAAATTGCACACTTTTATTGTTATTGTGCAATTTTTAACAAATTTTAAGAAAAAAATACGTGTTTTGTAAAATCGAACGCAATAGCATTACCCAAATTGACTATTCAATTCAAGGGGTGGTACTGTTGCGTTTGCTGTGTGTGTAGCCGAAGCGTCGGCAGCCAAAAAAAAACAGCGCCTATTTTGAAAATAAACGCTGTCGAGTTATTGAGAATTTAATGATTTAATATTTTAGGAAAACCAAAGGAAACCGCTTTGACTGTTTTTATTGATTGCACTTGGAGGTAATGCGTTTTTTGACATTTCTGTACAGAAATCTAAAAATTCTTGTTGTTCCTTGCTGAAAGGTTTCATTATAGAGTGTTTGCGCAATAAATAGATAAGACCACCGCCACCCCATAGCAGAACAAATAAAGAAAATACCATAATTACAAATACAGTCATAATAATTAAAATTTATAATTGCAAAAATAATAATAAATATTGAAACAGAAAAATAATTAACAAAATTCATAATTATGGATAATTTTAATGAAGATAGCATACATTTATTTTGGAATAAAAATTTTACGCATCAGCGTTTTTATTCAATTCTTTGTAAAAAAAAGATTAATTTTGCAAAATATTTTTTATAAAATGATAACTGAAAAACTTACAGGAATGGGCGTTGCGCTGGTTACGCCATTTAAAAAAGACGAATCAATAGATTTTGACGCTTTGGCGCATCTTATTGAATACCAAATAAATAGCGGCACGAATTATTTGGTGGTTTGCGGCACTACCGCCGAAACTCCAACTTTGAGCGATGAGGAAAAAAACGAAATTAAGAAATTTGTTGTTGAGCAGGTAAATGGACGTTTGCCGTTGGTTTATGGAGGCGTTGGGGGAAATAACACAAAAAAATTGGTTGAGAAATTGAGAAATGAGGATTTTTCGGGCTATGATGCATTGCTCTCTGTTTCGCCGTACTATAATAAACCATCGCAGGAAGGTATATATCAACATTTTGCGGCTTTGGCTCAAGCAAGTCCGTTGCCGCTGATTGCGTACAATGTTCCCAGCCGCACGGGCGTGAATATGACTTGCGAAACCACTTTGCGCATCGCACGCGAATTCCCGCAAATTTGCGCTATAAAAGAAGCATCTGGCTTAATCGGTCAAATTGATGAAATGATAAAACAGAAACCCGCTGATTTTCAGATAATTTCTGGCGACGACAGCATCACTTTTCCGCTTATTATGCTTGGAGCAATCGGCGTAATTTCGGTTATCGGCAACGCTTTCCCGCGCGAATTTAGCCGTATGGTGCGCCTTGCGCTCGGCGGCGATTACGAAACGGCGCGTATTATTCATCACCGTTTCAACGAATTAAATAAACTTCTGTTTGTCGAAGGCAGTCCATCGGGAGTAAAAAGCGTGCTCGCGCATTTTGGTTATATCGAAAATATACTGCGGTTGCCGCTCGTTCCGAATACCACAACAACAACTGAAAAAATTAATCAGGTTCTTGATGAATTGGGGCTGTAAATAAACAGAGAGAGCAAAGAACTAAAATTAGAAACTCTATTATTGAAATTTAAAAATTAAATATGATAAAACGTGCAATTTTTCCCGGAACTTTCGACCCCTTTACAATCGGACATTATAGCGTTGTGCGGCGTGCGCTCGGACTTTTTGATGAAATTATTATCGCAATAGGAACAAATCAAAGCAAAACGGCGATGTTTCCGCTTGCCGAAAGAATAAAAATAATACAGCAGGCATTTGCCTCTGAGCCGCGCGTGAGTATTGAAACTTACGATTGTTTGACAACCGATTTTGCCAAGCAATTGAAAATCAATTATATACTGCGCGGAATTCGTGCCGTTTCGGATTTTGAATACGAACATTCGATTGCCGATGTCAACCGCAAACTTACAGGAATTGAAACTGTAATTCTTTTTACAGAATATGAATATTCGTACATTTCTTCAACTGTTGTGCGCGAATTACTTCATTATGGCAAGGATATTTCCGCCTTTTTGCCGCCGAATGTGATTTATCCGCTGCCGAAAACAGTGTGAAAAGATTAATAAGGAGACTAAAATTCCTTAAAAAAAAACAGGCAGGGGAATTTTCTTACAAACCTTTAAAAACATAACCTATTGATTCGCTTTTGCTTACTTTGCCAAGTCCTTCTGCAATGTGCATTCCTGCAATTTGTATGTTGTTTTCGGCAGCAAATTTCAAAACTTTCTCGCGCGTGAGTGCAGCCTGTACAGGATTTACATCGTAAGTAACCGAATATTCGGGATGCGGCATTTGTATTGGCATCACGTGCGTAATATCACCCCAAATAATCGTTGGAGTTTTACCTTTTACCAAATACATTGTGTGTCCGGGCGTGTGTCCGTATGCTGCAATCGCCTCAATATCAGCAAAAAGCGGTTTGTTCGCTGTCGTATCTTCAAATTCAAATAGCCGCAATTGGTCTTTGTATTTTTCAATCACTTTCAAAAAAAGCGGATTTTGTTCTTTTTGCCAATAATCGTACTCCGTTTTATTCATATAAAGTTGAGCGTTTGGAAAAATCGCCAGCGAATCTTTATTGAGCAGCCCACCGATATGGTCGCCATGGCAATGCGTGATAAAAATATGATGCACATTGTCGGGCGTAATGTTTTTTGCTGCAAGATTTTCAACAAGTTTAAATCCCATTCCTGTGTCGAAAAGATAATTACTGTCGCCGCGCTGCACCAGAAACGAATTAATAGCAGACGGAAATGCGCCGTCGGCAATGTATTTTTTCAGCGTGTCAACATCTGGCGAAATTAAAATGCTTGTATTTCCCTGACGCATTACATCGTTGAGTATAAGGATTTTATACTCGTTGTTCGTTTGCTGTTCCATTTTTCCTTTATTAGAATTAAGACCGCACGATGCCATAATCGCAATCGTTAAAATACTGAATGTTAATACTTTTTTCATATTTAAAAATTTTTATTTATTTTTTTATAGATACCAAAAATTGATAAAAAACGTTTTACAATATCTAAATATTATCTGCGTAAGGTAGTGATTTTATATAATTTTCCATAAACTGCCAGTCTGGTTGTTTGTCTGAGATTGCGGGCAAAAGTAATTTTGTTGCTCTTATGCGGTCTTGGTTGAATTTTCTGCCATAAGCGTATTTGTACGAACCTTTCATTAGAACTGTCTTTATAAACAAAGCAGTGTATTTATTTAATTCAAATTTTGGTTTTAAAAGTTCAACGTGGTCTGAAGCTGTAAAATCTTCTGCTTGATATGATACATAACCAATAACGGCACTATCGGCAACTAAAACATTTCCTCGTTCTGTTTTGTAGTCGTAATAACCTGCAATGCCGTTATTTGTTGCACGAGTTGTAACATAAGGAAATTCGCCTTGTCCGTACATTGTTTCCAAATCGTACAAAGGAGTTGTTTTTGTTCCTCTAACATCAAATAAATTACTTACTTTAAATTCTTTCCAATTTGAACAATCAAGTGGAGTAGCGCCTTTTTCGTTCTTTGTGATTTTTCCGTCTTCGTTTTTGAAATATGAGTTGAGTGTTAAAAACAATTCAGATTCTGTTAAATCGTTATTTAAAATGTCTATATCTTTTTTTGCTTGAAAAATCATATAAATTTGATAGTTAGATTTGAGTTAAAAAATCTACTTAAATACCATTTTATGCCACTAATAGCCCCTTTTTCTCTGTCAGGATTGTCGTGTTCTTTTACAGTTGGTTTTTCTTCTACCAAAATCAACAGTTTTTCATGTTGATTAATATAAATTCTGTCAGGAAACCCTTGATTTCCATTTCCACCTTTTGAAGCAGTAGATAAAACTTTGGCAACTTCGGCAGTCATTTTATTTTCAGTTTGACTGTCGTCCCAATCTGCAACATTGTAATTCAATGTTTGCAATTTCTGTGTTACGCTTGGCATAATGATATTGCTTTTCTATCAATTTGCAAAGATACGCAAAATCCCTCAATTATAATCAAGTCAGTAAAATTCTTGTTTTTGTCAAAAAAAAATCTTAATTTTGCAGTTTTAAATTTTTCAGGTAAATTAATTTATAAATGGATAAAAAAACAATTCTTGCTTTTGCGCTGATTGCGCTGATTTTCTTAGTTTTTACGTGGACAAATAAACCTTCCGAAGAGGATATTGCTCGCCAAAAACAATACAACGATTCTGTTGCTTTGGTTGAGCAGCAACGGCTTGCAACGATGGCTGCCGACAGTTTGAGTACAACTGCAAATGCTGCCGAAAGTATAACCGTTTCTGCAAATACAGACAGCGTTGCACAAGGTGCAAAATTTGGCGCTTTTGGCGTTGCTGCAATCGGAACAGAAGATTTTTATACTCTTGAAAATGAATTAGTTAAAATAATTATTTCGAGCAAAGGCGGACGCATTTACAGCGCTGAACTCAAAGATTACAAAACGCACGGTAAGCAACCGCTCATACTTTTCGATAAAGACGAAAGCGATATGAGTTTTACCTTTGCAACCAACGACAATCGCGTTATAAATACTTCTGAATTGTATTTTGAACCTGTCGGCGAAGTAAAAACCGATGCTTCAGGAAATCAAAATCTGACTTTGCGGCTCAAAACAAACACTGATGCATTTTTGGATATTACTTATTCACTGCCTGCAAACGATTATATGCTTGCTTTTGGGCTGAAAGGGACAAATTTAACCAAAGTTATGCCGCTCAATACCAATGCTTTGGATTTGCACTGGTTTGCTAAAATTCGTCAGCAGGAAGGCGGGCGAACTTTTGAAAATCGTTACGCAAAACTTGAATATAAATTCAACGGAACTGATGTTCAAACTCTCAACGATAATAAAAGTACAAATGAATCAATAAAAATAAAGTGGATTGCCTTCAAAGACCAGTTTTTTAGCAGTGTGTTGATTGCAGACGAATGGTTTTCGGATTCTAAATTTGCAAATGCGATGGAAAATGAATTTTCGCCATATTTAAAAAACTACAATGCTACAACGACAGTTGCCTTTGACCCAACAGGAACGAAACCGACTAATTTCCGAATGTTTTTAGGTCCAAATCAATACAATGTTCTCAGTAAATACGACAAAAAACTGCCTAAAGAAGAAAAACTTTATATGAATCGCTTGATTCCGCTCGGTTGGGGTTTCTTCCTTATGCAGTGGATAAATCGTTTTTTTGTTATACCGCTTTTTAATTTTTTAAGTACGTATATCGGCAGTTTTGGAATAATTATACTTATTTTAACATTAATTGTAAAAACTCTGCTTTTCCCGCTCACTTTCAAATCGTATATGTCGGGGGCAAAAATGCGTGTTTTAAAACCTGAAATAGACGAAATTAATGCCAAAATTCCTGCCGACAAGCCACAGGAACGGCAAAAAGCAATGATGAGTCTGTATTCAAAAGTTGGAGTAAGTCCAATGGGCGGTTGCCTGCCGATGTTGATACAAATGCCTGTCCTTTTGGCTCTTTTCTACTTTTTTCCTGCTGCAATCGAATTACGTCAGCAAAATTTTCTTTGGGCGCAAGACCTTTCGTCATACGATTCAGTATTGAATCTCCCTTTTAGCATTCCGTTTGGCTACGGTAATCATGTCAGTTTGTTCTGTTTGCTAATGGCTGTTACAACCATTATTTCCACCAAACTCAATCAACAGGCGCAGCCAATGAACACCGACCAGCCCGGAATGGGAATGATGAAATGGATGATGTATCTGATGCCGATTTTCTTTTTATTTATTTTCAATGGTTATGCTTCGGGGCTGACGTTTTATTATTTTGTTTCAAATCTGATTTCGATTATCACGATGTACGTTTGTCGGGCAATGGTTGATGAAAAGAAAATTTTGGCACAACTGCACGCCAAGCGCGACAAAAAAGCAAAAAATTCCAACGGCGCAAAAAAAATGACTTTTATGGAACGACTCGAAAAAATGCAGCGCGAACAGCAAAAAACAATGAATCAAAAAGGAAAGAAAAGATAGATAAAAGAAGTAAATTTTTTAGGACATAGTAAGAAAAGGATTTATTAAAGAAAGAATATTTTTTGGAAAATAAAATTTAATCCATTATAAATCTAAAACTATAAATCATAAATATCTTATGGAACAAATAACATCTTTTGCACAACTAAAAGCGCATCTTACCGATAATAATTTTGTAAAACGTATTGCTGTGGCAAATGCGGTAGATGAACATTCTTCTGAGGCGGCGTTGAAAGCCGTAGAAAGTGGTTTTGCTGAAGTTTTTCTTTTTGGCGATGCGGCAAAAATTCCTGTGTCAGAGCAGATTAAGCGGCAATTTGCAGACAAAATTCATATAATTGATATTCCTGATGTCCAGCAGGCAACCGAAGCGGCTGTGCTTGCGGTGCGGCAGGGCGATGCCGATGTGTTGATGAAAGGTTTAGTTAATACTGATGTGCTTTTGCGTGCAGTTTTGAATAAAGAAAATGGCATTTTACCTGAAGGGAATGTGCTTTCGTTTTGTTCGGTTTTTGAAATTCCCGCTTATCGCAAGTTGTTGTTTTTTGGCGACCCTGCGGTTATTCCCTCTCCTTCGCTTGCTCAACGCGAGGCGATTATAAATTATGTTGCCCAAACGGCGCGAAAGTTTGGCGTTGTTTGTCCGAAAATAGCAATGATTCACGCAACAGAAGTAGCCAATCCGAAAATTCAATATATGCAGGATTATATTGATATTATGGAAAAATATCGTGCAGGCGCATTTCCTAATATTATTCTTGACGGTCCGCTTGATATATTTTTGGCGTTGGATAAAGAACGCGGCGCGATTAAAAATGTTCCTACGCCTGTTCTGGGCGATGCTGACGGATTGATTTTTCCTAACTTTGAAAGTGCAAACGTATTTTACAAAGCATTGATTTCGTTTGCTGGGGCGGAAATGGCGGGTTGCCTTGCCGGTACAAGCAAGCCTGTTGTTCTTACTTCGCGCGGCGACAGCGCAGAATCAAAATTCAACAGCATTGCAATGGCGTGCGTTTTGAGTTAGAATTTATAAAAATATTTTTTTTCAGAATAATTATGTATTTTTGCGTTTTCATTTGAAAATATAATAAATAATTAATAAATAAAAAATCATGAAAACAAAGATTTTTTTACTGACAGTTTTAATGTTTTGCGCTGTTGCAGCAATTGCGCAGGACAATGAATGTTACTCTTCGCGTCAGAGGCAGGGTGTTGAAATGTTAAAAAAAGGCGATTATCAGATGGCGAAAAGATATTTTAATTTTGCCAAAAGTTGCGCTTACATTTCTGATAAAGAAAAAGCCGATATTCAGCAATGGCTGCAATTGTGCGATGATGGCATTGCAGGTAAAGAAGTGCAGATTCCTGCAAATTTGAATGTTGCAGGCAAAGCGGAAACCGCATCTGCTGCCGTTGCCGAGCAGCCCAAACCCGCAGTTAATAAAGCAGCCGAGCGAGCAAAACGCGAGGCGGAAGAACGCGCAAAGCGTGAAGCCGTAGAACGCGCTCGCCGCGAGGAAGCAGCGCGTAATGAAGTTATTGAAACCCCAAAAGTGCAGCCTGTTGAGCAGCAGCAACCTGACCGTTTTAAGCAGGCGATGAACATTGCCGATTCGTGTTTTAATAAAGAAAATTATGCTGTTGCCGAAATGAATTATCAAATTGCAGCGCAGGCAGCCCAAAAGGCAAACAATCAGAATGATGTACAAACGGCAATGAAAAAAATTGACTGCTGTCAGCAATTGGCGCAAGCCAACGATTTGATGGCGCAAAAGAAATTTGACGAAGCACGCACAAAATTTGTTTTGGCAAAAACAATCGGCTGCATTGACCAAAAGCGCGTTCAAACGCTTATCGACAAATGTAACATGAAAATTACGAAGGCAAACGATTCGGTTAAAACCAATTTTATCACGCCGATTTCCGAAGATATGGTGCTGGTAAAAGGCAGCATATTTATGATGGGCTGTCAAGACGATTGTCGCGAAGGTGAAACGCCATCGCATCAGGTTGTTTTGAAAAATTTTTATATCGGAAAGCACGAAGTAACGCAAGGGCAATGGGAGGCGATTATGGGTTATAACCCCTCGCCTGTAACAGACAAGAATTTTCCTGTAACAAATATCTCTTACAATGAAGTTCAGAATTTTATTGTAAAACTCAATGCTGCAAGCGGCTTGACATATCGTTTGCCAACCGAATCGGAATGGGAATTTGCCGCGCGCGGAGGCGATAGAAGCAATCAAACAATTTATGCAGGCAGCAATTCCGCTCCGTATGTAGCATGGTTTGCCGAAAATTCCAATAACAAAATGCACGCTGTCGGGTTGCTTAACCCAAATGAATTGGATATTTATGATATGTCGGGCAATGCTGCCGAATGGTGCAGCGATTGGTATTCACAATACACAGCGGGGTTTCATCTGTATCCTGTTGGGGCAAAGGACGGCAAAGAGCGCGTTGTGCGCGGCGGCGGATATGACGACAGCATTGATTTTTTGCGCATAACTTTTCGCTTTGCTGCCAAGCCAGATACGAAAAATCAAAAAATCGGTTTTCGCCTCGCAACTGACGGCTTTGAGTAAAGTTAAAATTTGTATTGTTGAAAGTGCATAAATAAAAAGCCATTGTATATGATAATTGTAATTTTAATCGTTTGGATATTATTTTTATCTTTTTATGTATATTGGTTACTAAATAAAAAGCCATTGGCAAGGCATAAAGTATATGATTTTATATCCTGTAATTTTTCGATAACATTAAAAAGATATTGAATCCGTTTTGCTTGCATTGTTAGTGCGGAACGCTTTTCAGAAATGGAATTTCTATAAAATAAAAAAACGTTTCGCTGGATTTGCAAATTTGGCGGAATGGAAGAAATGCTGAATAATCTGAAATTTGAAAAGGTATAATCATTTTATAAAATATGAGTATTCGTTTTGTTTAAAATGAATACTCGTATTTATTAAAACAAATATTCGTATTTTTAAAAATAAAAATTTATTACATTGGTAAAGTTTATTAATTTATAAAAAATGGAAAATATATTATTAAACAAAGTAATAAATATAAATTTATGACGTTAATTTTATATGCGTAAATCTCCGTGGGCGTGGATACCAACTTTATATTTTGCCGAAGGCATTCCTTATGTGGTTGTAATGACAGTTTCTACTATTATGTACAAGCGGTTTGGACTTACAAACACGCAGGTTACTTTTTTTACAAGTTTAATAGGGTTTGTTTGGGTTTTTAAGGGCATTTGGTCGCCTTTTGTGGAACTGTTCAAAACAAAACGCTCGTGGATTTTGATTACTCAAATGCTTATTGGCGCGGGTTTGGGCGGAGTTGCCTTAATGATTCCTGTACCGTTCTATTTGCAGGCGACGCTCGCATTATTTATATTACTTGCTTTCAGCAGCGCCACACACGATATTGCCGCAGACGGATTTTATATGATTGCTCTAAAAGACAGCGAACAGTCGTTTTTTGTAGGAATACGTTCCACTTTTTACCGTTTTGCAAATATTATGGGGCAGGGCGTGTTGATAATGTTTGCGGGATATTTGGAAGAAACAACGGGAAATATCAAATTTGCGTGGATGATAACATTTTTTATTTTGGCAGGAATTTTTTTGATGCTATTTGCCTATCATCGTTTGGCGCTTCCTGACATAGAACATCAAAGTGAAAAACTTGATAAGAATAATTTAAATAAAACTTTAATTTTTAATGATTTTATCGATACTTTCAAAAGTTTTTTTCAGAAAAAAGGCGTTTTTCTTGCTATCGCCTTTATGTTGCTGTATCGTTTTGGCGAGGCATTGCTTGTAAAAATATCTTCGCTTTTTATGCTTGACCCGCACTCTGTTGGCGGGCTGGAACTTTCAACAAAAGAAGTCGGTTTTGTTTATGGAACAATCGGAGTGATTGCCCTTATTCTTGGCGGAATAGCAGGCGGGATTGCTATTTCGCGTAAAGGACTGAAGTTTTGGCTCTTGCCAATGGCTTTGTGCATCACTTTGCCGCATTTGGTTTATATTTATCTTTCCTTTTTTCAACCGACAAATTTTATTTTAATAAATGCCGCCGTTGCCATTGAACAGTTTGGTTATGGCTTTGGTTTTACGGCTTATATGATGTATATGATTTATTTTTCAGAAGGAAAACACAAAACGGCGCATTATGCAATTTGTACTGCTTTTATGGCTTTGAGTATGTCGCTGCCCGGAATGCTTGCAGGCTGGCTTCAGGAAAAAATCGGTTACGAACATTTCTTTATTTTTATAATGATTTGTTCTGTAACAACATGGATAATTATTCCTTTTATAAAAATAGATAAAAATTTTGGAAAGAAAGAGAAAACTCTTGATACTTGATATTTTATTATAATAATAATGAAAAAAACAATTTTAATTACAGGCAGCAACGGACAGTTGGGCAACGAAATGCGTTTGCTTTCAGAAAATTATGCCAATCGTTATAATTTTATTTTTACCGATGTTGCCGAACTTGATATTACAAATATCAGCGATTTGCGCGATTTTTTTAACCATACAAAAATTGATTTTATTGTAAATTGCGCGGCTTACACCGCTGTTGATAAGGCGGAAGATGATGTTGAACTTTGCTATAAAATCAACTGCGATGCCGTTGAAAACTTGGCGAAAATTGCCCGTGAACATAATATCAACATCATTCACGTTTCTACCGATTATGTTTTTGATGGAAAAACTCACCTGCCTTATGCCGAAACGATGAATGTAAATCCTGCTTCTGTTTATGGGAAATCCAAACTCGCAGGCGAACAGATTTTGCAGAAAATTTGTCCCGATGCAGTTATAATCCGTACTTCGTGGCTGTATTCGTCTTTTGGAAATAATTTTGTAAAAACAATGTTGCGGCTTGGGAAAGAGCGCGAAACCTTAAACGTTGTTTTCGACCAGATTGGCACGCCTACTGCCGCTGCCGACCTCGCCGCGGCAATTATGCAAATCATTGATTTTGAAAAATTTACAGGCGGAATTTATCATTTCTCAAACGAAGGGGCAATAAGTTGGTACGATTTTACAAAAGCAATTCATCGCATTGCCCGAATTACAACCTGCAAAGTCAATCCTATTGAAAGTAAAAATTATCCTGCACGTGCGCCGCGTCCGTTTTACAGCGTGCTGAATAAGGATAAAATAAAACAAACATATCAAATTGAAGTTCCTTATTGGGAAGACAGTTTGCAGATTTGTATTGAAAAATTATTGAAAGAATAAAAAAAGTCCGCCTGTACAAGCGGACTTTCCAAATGAAAAAAAACTAAAAACTTTAAAAATTTTCTATTATTCAGTTGCTTGTTTCTCTTCTGTAACTTCGGCTGCTGTTTCTTTCACAACTTCGGATACTTTTTCTTCAACAGCAGGCGCTTGTTCAACAACTTCGGCTGCAACTTCAGTTGCTTTCGCCTCAACTGTTTCTTCCGCAATTTCAACTGCGGGGGATGTATCGCCTGCTACGGCTGCTACTACGTCAGCGCGTTTTTTCGCTACTTCGGCTGCACGCGCTTTCTTAATTTTCTCCTCAGCAGATAAACGTTCCTTTGTTTTTGCATGTTTTTCGGCAAGAAGTTGGTCTTTGGTTTTTGCAACCGTGTTTTCTTTGTCTTTTTTCCACGCTTCAAAGCGTTTCTCGGCTTCCGCATCGTCGAAAGCGCCTTTTTTCACTCCACCCAAAAGATGTTTTTTGAGCAATACGCCTTCGTCCGAAAGTATATTGCGGGCGGTGTCTGTGGGCTGCGCACCAACCTGCAACCAATACAAAGCGCGGTCGAATTTCAAATCAACCGTTGCAGGATTGGTATTGGGATTGTACGACCCGATACGTTCGATAAATTTGCCGTCGCGCGGCGCACGACTGTCGGCAGCTACAATATGGTAGTAAGCGTATCCCTTACGACCGTGCCGTTGCAATCTGATTTTTACTGGCATTTTTCTATTAAATTTTTTTTAAAAATTATATACCTATTGCTTTTTCCAAAAGCGGCTGCAAAGGTAATACTTTTTTTTCAAATACCAATTGCATTACTTTAAAAAAATTGCATTTTTGCCTTTTCAAAACAAATCAATAAAACAAAATCAAAGGATATGTTTTTTTAACAAAATTGATATGGAAAATAAAACAAAAATTGAATTGACATGCACAATGGGAACTCTGTTTATTTGCCTGCGGGCAAAGGCTTTGGATAGTCAAAGTAAAAATTATGTGTTGCACGATACGCACGCGGATAAGATATTGCAGTCAATAGAATACGATTTCAGCAATATTGCCGCATCTGCTTCATTTGATGGTGACATGCCTAATGTTTGGCGTGCAAAGCATATTGACGATTGGATAAAAGAATTTATACGCACCAACCCAAACGCTGTTGTTTTGAATCTCGGTTGTCGCGAACAAAACGCATAAATCCGCCTGTATCAGCGAATTGGTTTGATGTAGATTATCCTCAAATAATAGAATTGTGCAAAAATTTCTTTACAGAAAATAATAATTATCAAATGATAGCATCATCGGTTACCGAAGTCGGCTGGTTGGAACAAATCCCAAATAATCGCCCTGCAATTATTGCAGCAGAAGGAGTTTTGATGTATATTACTCCTGCCGAAGTGGAAAATCTTTTTATGCGGTTGATGAATTATTTTTTCTCATGGCGAAATGATGTTTAATATTATGAGCAAAGGCGCAGTTAAAATGGGTACAAAACAAATGATGAAGTCATTTAATACATCGTGCAAATGGGGTGTGAACGACACGCGCGATATAGATGTTTCAGCCCTAAACTGAAAAAACTTGACGATATTCCTCTTATACAATCGCCCTACGTCAAACAATTGCCATTGAATTTTTTCAAAGTTTTTTGCAACATAATGCAAATTTTCCCTCTTGCTAAACGCACACAACGTTTGTTGCGGTACGAGTATAAATTGGACTGAAAAAATATCTTTAAAACTCCAAAATCTTAACTCCTCGCTTTGCTATTGTCATTTCTTTGCCGATTTCAACTTTTGAGCCGTTAATTGGGTCTTTGGCTACGGATTTTGGAAGAACTTCTGCATAACGCTGTGTTTGAAATGTTTGTTCTTGGTCTGTTCCGTTAAAAATCACTACAACCGACCGACCGTTATACTTTCGTTCATAAACATAAATGCCTCTGTATGGGCGGAAATGCTTAAATGTTCCTTTGGCGAAAATATCGTTGCCTTTGCGCCAGTTAAGCAATTTTTTTGTGAAATTAAAAATTTCGTTTTCCTTTGCTGTGCGCCCAGAGACGGTGAATTTGTTGGCTTTGTCGCCAGCCCAGCCGCCCGGAAAATCTTTACGAAGAAATCCGTCGCCGTCGGGTTTAAAGCCTGTCATCAAAATTTCCGTTCCGTAATAAATTTGTGGTATTCCTCTGACAGTCAGAATATAAGCCAAAGCCTGCTTTGTGCGGTCTGTGTTTGCGGTGTCTTTTTCATTTTTATTCAAACGATTCGTATCGTGATTATCGAAAAAAACAAGCAATTGCATTAGGTTTTCATAAACAAAATCCTGTGTCAAATATTCGTGAATACGCATAAAACCGCCGCCCCAATCGCCTGTTGGCTCGTCAAAACAATTTTCCATAATATCAACCATAGGAAAATCCATAACTGTTTTTAAATAAGAGTTTTTTGGCGCAGAAAGTTTGCTGTCTTTTTGCCACCATGCAATCGCCGCATTGGAATGAAGCCATGTTTCGCCCACAATATTAAAATCGGGATATTCGTCAAAAACTTCTTTACACCAACGGCTCATCATATCATAATCAGCGTAAGGATGAGTGTCTTGACGAATTCCGTTCAAACCGGCAAATTCAATCCACCAAATCGAATTTTGAATAAAATATTTTGCAACGTGGCTGTTGCGCTGATTGAAATCGGGCATTGACTCCACAAACCAACCCTCGACAGCTCCATTGAAATCGTAATTTGAACGATATTTATCAAACTGAACAGAAGTATTGTGAGTGGTTTGCGTAAAATGTTTTCCGCCATTAAACCACGTAGAGTCAGGCATATCTTTGAAAAGGAAATTTTCGCTGCCGCAATGATTAAAAATCATATCCATAACGATTTTCATTCCTTTTGCATGAATTTTTTGGATTAAATTTTTATAATCTTCATTAGTGCCAAAACGCGCATCAACTTTGTAAAAATCTGTTGTGGCATATCCGTGATAGGCAGGATATTCGTTTTCATTCATATTGTTTTCCAAAACGGGATTCAGCCAAATTGCCGTAATGCCGAGGTCGGCAATGTAATCAAGATGATTTTCGATACCTTTAAAGTCGCCACCGTGCCGCGAATTTGGGTTTGTGCGGTCGGTTTTGTAACCGAAAATCTGGTCGTTTGTTGGGTCGCCATTAGAAAAACGGTCAGGCATAATCAGATACAGCACGTCAGAAGCGTCAAAACCACTTATTTTTCGCGCATCATTTGCCCGTTGACGCAGTTGGTAAGGAATTTCTGTTTTCTTTTTACCATTTGTCAGAACAATATTAAACTGTTCAGGCACAGAGTTTTGCGTATTAACATACAAAATCAGATAATTTTTATTTTCAAAACGCACAACGCTGTCAATTTTACATGATTTTGCGGTAAGAGATACCTGACTGTCGCCAATTTTATCTGCGTGAAGCAGAATTTGCAATTGAGGATTGTTCATTCCTGCCCACCAAAACGCAGGCTGAATGTGTTTTATTTCTGCAGATTTTTGCCCAAAAATATTAATGGACAAAAAGATAACCGTACTTAAAAATATTATTTTTTTCATTTTTATTTTTTTTATAATGTGTTGATAATAATCCAATATTTATTTAAAAAATTTTGCGCAAAGTTACATAAACTACTCAAATTATACAAATAATATACATTGAGCGTAAATCGTTGCGTTGCAACAAATTAAATAAATACACATAAACTGCAACATCGTATTGGACTTTTAAAAATCCTGTTTTTTTAATAATTGCGATTGCAGTGAAGTAATCCAAAATATTGATTTTAAATAGATTGCTTCGGGTTATCGCCATCGCAATGACGTTTTTAATAAGTTCCCAATATATTCTTTGCAACATTTGCAAAAAATCTTTGCGTCTTTGCGGTAAAAAGACTTTTGGATACAACCCCATACAAAACTCAAGTTTATAAGTACTCAATAATCCATAGAACTTTCAAATACACTCAAATAAAAATTTAATAATTTTTAACATAAAAAATGTTTTTTTAGAAAATAATTTGCACAATATGAAAAAATACTCTAACTTTGCAGTTTTTAAAAAACAATGAAGTTCTACAAAATAATTTGTGCTGGAAAGTGTGAATTTATGTGTTTTGCAGGATGATTTTATTAAATTAACTTTATTATTAACTTAATTTTAAGTACTAATGAAAAAAATTACAATTTATTTGTTTTTAACAGTTATTTTTGGTGCAGTTTCCGCCCAAAATTATCAAACCGATTTTTCTAAAAAAAATGAAGGAGAATATAATGTCTCTTTTTCAATGAAAGACTGGCAGTTAGAAACATTTAAAACCGACAATGCAGTTTATCAGAAAATTGCTTTTTCTGCATCTGCTGTAACTAATAAAGAAGGTTGGGCTGAATTGCCTGTGGTCAGTGTGAACATTCAACTTCCTGCCGATAAAAATGTTGATTTAGCTGTTGAATACACAGATTATATGGACATTACGCTGGATTATCCGTTGCTGCCCTCAAAAGGAACAATTTACAGAAATCAAAATCCTGATAAAATTCCGTATAAAATTGCATCAGCATCACTTGTAAATGAATTTTACCCCAATACTATTGCTCAAGCCGGTGAACCGTTTATTATACGTGATGTAAGAGGTATAAATGTTCAATTTTATCCTTTTCAATACAATAGCGTTACTAATATTTTGCGAGTTTACAAAAATATTACTGTTAAACTTGTAAAAAACATTGAAACTCCAATTAATCCGTTACCAGCCAAAGCCACCTCAAAGGGAGTTTTGAGAGAGGTTGAGCAAATGTACAAGAACATTTTTTTAAATTATTCAAGTTCAAGAGCACCGTTAACAGCAGGTCAATATGGTGAAATTCTGGTAATTACAACATCAAGAGATGAAGCAACAATAGAGCCGTATATTCAATGGAAAAGAGAAAAGGGATATGCTGTTTATAAGGAAATTGTTGCCGCAGGGACAAATGTTAAAAATCTTGTCAAACAAAAATATGATGCCAATACAAATATTCTTTATGTGCAGTTAATTGGCGATTGGGCAGATATTAAATCAGATATGATTTCTGTTTCCGATGGTTATGGGAGAATGACAAATGTTCCTGTTGATGTAAAATTGGGCTGCGTTGTTGGTACGGATAACTATCCCGATATAATTGTTGGGCGATTTTCCTGCAGCAATGCAACTCAACTCCAAACACAGATAGACAAAGCCATCAATTATGAGAAAAATCCCAATATGGAGGCAAACTGGCGGGAAACATTTATCGGCATTGGCTCTAATGAAGGTCCCGGCGATGATAACGAGAAAGATAATGTTCATATCCAAAGAATTTACAGCGAGCGTTTATCTCAATTTACTTACAACACTCATCGTCAAAACTACGACCCTGGCGCAAGCGCATCAACTTTATCAGGACACATAAACACAGGCGGCTCAACAATTGCATATTGCGGGCACGGTGATGTAAATAAATTTGTTACAACAGGTTTTAGCAATTCAAATGTAAATACACTGACAAACGGCGACAAACTGCCATTTATTGTTGCAGTGGCGTGCGTAACAGGAGCATTTCACAATTCGAGCGATTGCTTTGCAGAGGCGTGGCTGAAAAAACAAAATGGCGGTGCAGTAGTTACAATGATGTCGTCAATGAATCAGCCATGGGAACCACCTATGAGAATACAGGATTATTTTTACGATATTTTAATCGGAGGTTTTAATTACAGTCAATATTCAGGACAAAATGGAATTAATACAAATGAACAGCGTACATTTTGGGGCGCGATTGCTTTAAATGCCTTGAATCTCGGACTGTCGGAAGACCCTTCTATCGATTGTGTGCAAACTGTTCAAACATGGACAACTTTTGGCGATGTCGCTTTGCAACTGCGGACAAAACAGCCCGATGTTATCGAAAGTTCCAATAATTTTATGATGTTTAATATTCCTTTTGAAACTACAATTACTTCAAATGGAAATCCTGTTGCAAATGCAATGGTTAGCATATTTCAAAACAATGTTTCTTATTCTGCCATTACCGATGCAAACGGCAATGTTAGTATTGCAAACGATTTTATACCGGGCGATGTGCTTTTAGTAGTTACTGCTTTTAACACAACAACTATTTATCAAACAATAAATTGTATTCCAATAGATAACCCTTATATTATTATAAAAAATTACAGGGCTACAGGAGAAGAACCTTTAACTTACATTTCTCAAAACAGCGAGGTTGCTCTTACGTTGAAAAATCTGGGAGCAAACCAAACGGCAGGCGCGTTGAATGTTACTATCTCGTGCGATGACCCGCAACTGACAATTAATAATGCAACGGCTCAGTGCGCGGCAATCAGTGCAAACGACACGATGGTTGTTAATTTTAATGTTTCTGTTGATAATAATATTGAAGATAATAAAATTTTCCCTATAAATGTAACAATAACAGATATTGACAATACCACTTGGGAAGGTACAGTTTTATTGAAAGCCTCCGCTCCACAATTTACTTTGGAAAAAATATTTGTGAATAATGTGTTGAACGGCAATCTGTCCTCAGGCAACATATCCACAATTACCGCTGTTGTTAAAAACACAGGCAATGCTGACGCTTATAATGTTGCAGGCGAACTGCAAATCAACAGCGAATATGTTATTTTTGCCTGCAACCAATCAAATAATGCTGCACAGGATTTGCCCTCAGGAGCAAGTATGAATTTAAACTTTGATGTAATCAGCGGCTCAACAGATATTGGACTGGCAGCAAATTTTGCATTATCACTTTCTGCTCAATACGGACTGTCGCATTCTGAACCTATTCAAATTCAGACAAGCGCATTAAATTATTGCGCAGCAGGAGCAAGTAACTGTTCTAATGGCGATAAATTTATTTCTGTGCAGTTAGTAAATGCAACAGACCAATCAATTTTGATAGATAATGCTTTAAGCGACTGTTCGGCAAACGGCTATTCTGACTTTACCAATACAAATGCTACGGTAATCCCCGGACAGAGATATACTGTTACAGTTAAAACTGCTAACCGCAATAATCAGGTACGCGGCTGGGTCGATTTGAATGGTAATGGAACATTTGAAAACAACGAAATGTTAGTAAATATTACTTGCAACAGTGCCAATACAGAATATTCACACACATTTCCGATTCCTGCAAGCGCAGTTCCCGGAGCACATCGGTTCCGTTTGCGCACACAATACAGTTCAACGCCGACAGCCTGTGGTACTATGAACTACGGACAAACGCACGATTACACGATAATTATTCCTGAAAAATATCCTCGTCCTGAAAATATACTTGCTCAGGCAAATGAAGCAGCAATTTCGGTAACTTGGAATGCCCCAAGCGTATCCGATTATAACCTTATAGGATATAATATTTATCGCAATCAAATTCTGTTAAATTCATCTCCTTTAACCGAACCAACTTTTACAGAAGAAAATCTGTCAACAGGCATGTATATTTACAATGTAACTGCTGTGTTTGAAGGTAATCAGGAATCATTTCCTGAAATGTCGAATGTTGTTTGTTTGCAGATATGCGGCGGCAAACCTGTCGGTCTTTATGCAATCAACGAAGGCAGCACAGTTCTTCTTACTTGGAATGCACCTGAAAATACAGAAAGTGAATTAACAGGATATAATATTTACAGAGATGAAATAAAAATAGCTGATGTTTCGCCTGATATTTTGGAATATACGGACACAAATATTGCCGCCGGAACATATCATTATCAGGTTTCTGCCTCTTATCTGAATTGCGAATCGTCATTGACAGATGCAGTTTCAGTTATTTTATCATCTGCCGACATTAACAGTTTGGCACAATTTCGCATTTTTCCAAATCCTGCAACGGATAAAGTTACAATCAAAGGCAATGGACTGAACCGCGTTGAAATATTTGATTTGACAGGTCGCAAAGCAGAGACTTTGCAAATTTCGCTACAAAACGGATTGGCAACAATTGACGTTTCTACATTAGCCGCAGGCGTTTATTTGGTAAAAATGTATTCGCAAACAAACCAAACAGTTGTTAAAA
>JGI20171J14444_1000059_pt1 | contig 38315 bp, 49 predicted proteins | sample TergutNc150P4_FD_14444 | JGI IMG/M metagenome (IMG submission 14444) | reverse complement strand
CAGCGCCCATGCCCAGCTGGCAAACTTCATGCCGAAGGTCATCGGCTCGGCATGGATGCCGTGGGTGCGGCCAACTGCCAAGGTGTCCTTAAACTCGAAGGCACGCCGCTTAACGGCCTCGGCCAATGCCCGCACCCCTTCCAAGATCAGGTCTGTGGCCTGCACCAGTTGACAGCAAAGCGCCGTGTCCCCGAGATCGGATGAAGTCATGCCGTAGTGCACCCAGCGCGAAGGTTTGGGGGTACCAACCGGTAAGCCAGCGTCGATATGCTGGCCAAGATCAGTCAAAAAGGCGATGACATCGTGGTTCAGACTGGCTTCCAGCTCGTTGATATGCTGGGGGTCGAAGCCGGCATGCGCCCTTATCCATGATGCCTCCTCGACGGTTATGCCGATCTGACCGAGCTCGGCTTGGGCCTCGCAGGCCAAAACCTCGATCTCCATCCAAATCCGATATTTGTTGTCCAGCGAGAACAGGTTGCCCATAGCCGGACGGGTGTAGCGCTCAATCATCGCGGCAGCTCCTTATCAGTCATCGCGGCAGCCCTTTGGCAGCCCCTTGGCAGCACATTTGGCGGCTCCTTAGCGGCCCCTTGGCAGCCCAGCATTTTCCCTATTTATATATCCTTGATGCCGAAACCACGGCATCCAAGCGTTTGTCATGCACTTCAACCGGCAAAGAACGATAGACCTGCTCATCGTAACAGATACCATAGGTTTTGCTGCCTGGCAGCAACTTGGGCAGATAGCGGTCGTAAAAGCCACCACCAAAGCCCATCCGGAAACATTGCCGGTCGAAGGCCACGCCTGGCACAATCACGCAGATCAAGTCTTGGGGCAGCACCCTGTTCAGGGCGGAGAGCATCTTCTCCGTCTTCAATGTAAAGGGGTCAGCAAATAGCTCCAAAGTCTCTAGGTCGATATCCTTGCAGTCTAATGTGGAGTAAAAAGCCATAGTCTCGTTGTCTAGGATAGCCGGGTAAGCCGGTTTGAAGCCAGCCGTCGCCAGCTTGACGATCAAGAACTCCAAGGAAAGCTCACTGGCTGCCGCCTCATAAACTGCGACATAGCCGTTGTTCTTGTCAAGCGCCGAGATCATCGCGAACATCCGCTCACAGGCTTGCCGCGACTCCCGTAGCCGCTGTTCAGGAGCAACCGACACCCTTCTTCGGATCGCCGCCTTGCGAAACTCGGCCTTCTCCTGCTTCAATGTGCGCACAAAGGGCAGGCAAAGCAGCACGGGCACAAAAATGCAGGCAGCCAGCATGGCCACAGCAGGCAAGGTCTCCGCAGGCATCAGCCAAAACGGTGGATAAGCCAACAAAAACGCATACCAAGCAACAATCATCAGCATCACCACAAGCGGTGCCCCCAGCCGTCGCAACCAATATGGCAGCAAGCTAATAGCCAAAGCGCAGACCAGCGCAACGGCCAAAAAGCCGAGGTCGATTCCCACTAGCCCGAAGACGGACTTGCCCAAATAGGGGTTATCCTGCCGGTACATGCCTAACAGGGCACCTAATATCAAAGCCGCCAGCAGTGGCAAAAAGCAGGGCAACAGCCAAAACAATGACCGATGGGCATGGGTCTGATGGAAGTGCGGAAGCTTAGGAAAGCGCTTTTGCTTTGGGTCGTGTACCATTGATCTCCCCGTATCGATTCTAACTGCCGGCGTCCACCATTTTACAACTCTAGGTCGCAGCCGAGGAAGCACTCGGCGTTACGGTGCAAGATCAGCTCGCTAGAACGTGCGTCCAGTTCGTTGGCAAAGAAGCGCTCCAGCTCGTCTTGGGGGTCAAACATCGGTGAATCACTGCCGAAGAGGATGCGTTCTGGGCCATAAAGCTCAATCAGCTCCCGTGTACGCCGCCTCCCCAGCCAAACTGCAGCCGAACTGAGATCCATGAAACAGCGCTCATCCTCCAGATACTCCACCGCCAAGTCATAGATCGACCAACCGCCGAAATGGGCGGCGTTCATGGTCAGCTGCGGAAAAGCATGCAGCACCTCGCGGATACGGCGCGGATGGGAGTAGTCGTAGCGGTAGTCGCCGGCATGGACTGTTATTGGCAAACGACCTTCGATCAACTCATAAAGGCGCATCAAACGCGGGTCATCGACGTTCACCCGTTGGGAGTCGGGGTGGATCTTAAAGCCCTTAAGCCCCATGGCGATGCACCGCTCGACTTCGGCAGCCAGTGATTCGCAGTCCTGATGCATGGCAGCAAAACCGATCAAGGTGGGGTCAGTGGCCGCTGCCTTGGCAATGAAGTCATTGATTCTGACGACATTATCAGGCTTCAAGGCCACCGAATAGGCAATCGAATAGCGGATGCCAGCCGCCTCCCGCTGCTTAAGATAGCTGGAGACACGGCCGTCACTGGCCATCTCCACGCCATAGAACTCACCAACATTGGCCGCTGCCTTCTGAGCGATTGGATCCGGATATATATGGCTATGGGCATCGACGATGACCTGATTTTTTGGCATATAAGGAGCCTATCTTTCGAATTTGCAATTTTGACTAGCACTAATAGCCGATTTATGGTATCATACCGCTTCGTGTGTGCGGGTGTGGCGGAATTGGCAGACGCGCATGGTTCAGGTCCATGTGAGTGTATACTCATGAAGGTTCAAGTCCTTTCACCCGCACCAGGAGGACGATGGCGAGTCTTTCGATGAGAAGATGGCCCGGATGACAGGCGAACTATCGGAAATGTTCAAGCGTTCCCACGAACTGGAGGGCGAAATACGCAAAAGACTGGGGGCGATTGGGTATGAAATCTAAGAAGAAAAACGAAATTTCCATTGTCCGCTCATCTGCGGCCGAATACCTCACATTCATTGCCACAAGCGGTGAAGGCGGAGTTGAAGCTGTGTATGCTGATGAGAACGTCTGGCTTACGCAAAAAATGATGGGCGTTTTGTATGATGTTGAAACGCATACGGTCAATTATCACCTGAAAAAAGTTTTTTCTGACAACGAACTGACAGAGGATTCAGTTGTTCGAAATTTTCGAATAACTGCCGCAGACGGAAAAAACTACGACACCAAACACTACAATCTCAAGGCGATTATTGCCGTGGGGTATAAAGTAAACTCTGAACGTGCGGTGCAATTTCGTAAATGGGCTACGGGCATTATCGAGGGATACACCATCAAAGCCTACGCAATGGATGACGAACGCCTGAAAAATGACGGCTCTGTTCTTACAAAAAAATATTTTGAGGAACAACTGGAGCGTATCCGTGAGATACGCTTGTCTGAACGCAAGTTTTATCAAAAAATCACCGATATATACGCCACGTCCATTGATTATGACGTGACGGCAGCTGCCACCAAGCGGTTCTTCGCCACAGTTCAGAATAAACTGCATTGGGCAATTCACGGGCAAACCGCCGCAGAGATGATAGTTTCTCGTGCAGATGTCGAAAAAGAATACATGGGGCTTACAGCTTGGAAAGATGCACCAAGCGGTAAAATTCAAAAATTCGATGTTTCAATAGCGAAAAACTATCTGACTGAAGACGAAGTGCTTCAGCTCAATCGCCTTGTTTCCGCCTATTTGGATATGGCGGAACTCCAAGCCACGCGCCATATCCCCATGACAATGGCCGACTGGGAGGAGCGGCTGAACCGATTCCTTGCAGCGGCGGATAGAGAGATTCTGCAAGACGCCGGAAAGGTCACGGCTGAAATCGCAAAGGCGCACGCGGAAAGCGAGTTTGAAAAATACCGCATTGTGCAGGATAGACTGTTCAAGAGCGACTTTGACCGCTTTGTGCTTGGCGACAGCGAAAAACTCTCACCGCCAGTGGGAGAAAGTGAGGATGCAGGAGGTGACGGCGAATGACATCTGAAATGCTGACCTGTCCGCAAGTCCCTCTATCGGTCAAAATAATTGACGTACACCTGCATCTGCCCCAAATCTTGGTGCTTAAGCTCCTCGACCTTTAAGTCGATGAGGACATAGCATTGGAGCAGACGATTACAGAAGACAAGATCGACTAAATTCCGATATCGGAATTTAGTCGAATATCCCGATTCCCGATTTATTCCGATTTTGCAGACAGTCATCATGGATCCAGCATAGCACATCTCACCGACCAGCGCCTTCTCAGCGTGACTGTCTGCGTCCATCGGCGAACATCGGAATAACTTCTCAGCCCAGACCGCAAAGCTTCTTGATCATGTCATCGTTGCCCTCCCAAACGCCACGCTCGCGTTCAGCGCCCGAAACGCTCTCCCCGGCTGTGGCTTTCTCGATCGCTGCTCGCTTCATCTCTGTGTCGGCGTAGGCATATATCAACGTGGCCTCCGGATCCTCATGGCCGAGCCACTCGGACAGCAACGCCAATGGCATCCCGGCCCGGTAGAGGCTCATGGCCCGTGAATGCCGAAGGAGGTGGGGGTGGACTTTTGGCGGTATGTCAGCACAGGACTCTCTCGCAGCCTTGCCGTATGCGCTCATGAAGCGGGCTGCATTGTCATCGGGCATCTGCGTCCTCGTGCCTCTGTGGACTGTGTAGAACAGAGGGCTTGCATTGTCACCGCCCTGGTGGAACAACCCGATGTACTGCTCGAACAATGCCACGGTCTCGGCCGAAACAGGCACGATGCGCAGCTTGGACCCCTTCCCCATGAGGGTGACGGTGAGGCTCTGTGCGTCGAAGCCGCCCAGCGCGAGCGAGAGCATCTCGCAGTCACGTGCGGCGGTGTCATACATCAGCGCCATGAAGAAGCGATCCCGCATGCCTGTCCTCGTCTCGGGATCCGGCTGCGCCAGCAGCGCCCTCACCGCCTCTGCGCCCATGAACTTCACGGTTCTGTTCGCCGTGCCCTTCTTGAGCGGTATCCCGGCCAGGTCGTCGCGGTATATCGCAAGCAGCGGCTCTATGCCGGCGGCGTACTTGAAAAAAGGGCGGATGCAGCAAAGCCTCTGGTTGTATGTGGCGCTGCACCACCCCCGTGCCCCTGACATGTACTCCAAAAAGCCGGTCACGCAGCCGCGGTCCACGGCGGCGAAAGTCATGTTTGCCAGCGCGATGCCCATCCTGTCCTCGATGTAGCCCAAGAACATGTTCCAGGTCTGGCGGCAGGCTGTGACAGTGTGCGGGCTGGAGTTGCGCTGCCTCGGCAAGAACACGGTGAAGTACTCCCGGAGCCGCCTGAGGAAGCTGTCGGCCGCCCTTTTCATGGCACCACCCCCGGGATAGTACTGCAGCCTGAAGAACACCGGGATGGAGTACTCCCGCAACGGGCTGTTCTTGCTGGGGGCAACCTCGTCCGTCGCAGCAAAGAACGCCGCCAGCTCATCATCCCTGAAGATGTACGGCGGCTTTGCCCTGCGGCTCCCGATCCACTCCGACGGGAACACGAACGCATCAATGCCCACCGAGACGAGGTACTTGCCGAACTCCCGTATGGCACGCATTTTGTAGCCGCTCCCCGCATTGGAAGCGCCCTCCTCGCACCAGCCCGAGGCCAGCTCATAGGTCAGCTGCGCCTCCTTTGGAAAGGCGCGCAGGCAGTAGCTGCCGAAGCTGCGCAGGTAAAACGCCAGTGTCCCCGTGGTTCTGCCAAGGGACTCCTTGAGCTCGATCATGTCCTCCATCTGTCCGGCGAAGTTGCTTGCAAACAGCCCGATCATTGCAGCCCCTCCTTTCTGGAGGCAAGGCGTTCCAGCGGCAGGCAGCACTCGCGCATGGCCCCGTCGTCAAGGGCAATGTATCTCTTAGCCGAGTCTACCCGCCTTTGCCCGAGGATCTGGGCCGTCATAGGGGTGCCCGCGCCAGACTTGACCAGCCTGGTTCCGGCTGTCCGTCTGAGCGCATGGAACGTCTTGCCGTTGTAGGCCTCGCGCGCTATCCCGGCCTTGGCAAAGTAGCGCTCGGCGATATTGGGGCCGGCGGCACCGCTCAGTCCCACATGGGGGCTTTTGACGTGCAAGAAGATACGGCGGTCCTCTGATTCTGGGCGTGCGTTCAGGATATAGTCGGCTATGGCGTTTCCGACGTCGGGCAGCAGCGGGAGCGCCAGCGGCTCTGAAGTCTTGCCCTGCGCAAGCCGTATCTCGTCGGCGCGCCAGCTGATGTCGTCCAGCGTAAGCGCCACTATGTCGCAGTTGCGCAGGCCGGTTCCCAGCGCAAGGCGGACGATGGCGTTGTCGCGCTTTCCTTTTGCGGTGCTAGTGCCTATCGCCCCCAGCAGGCCGGACACCTCGTCTTCGGTGAGGCAGGGCAGGGCCTTGCGGCGGGGCGGGGCGGGGTTGTGCAGCATCGGGGCGACGTCGAGCGCGCATAGTCCCTGACGACCGCTTCGTCGTATGCGCCTACGTCCTTGGCGATGCAGAACAGAGCGATTTGCTCACAACACCTCATACTGTGCTTGAGGGTCGCCTTGCTGGTGTGTATGGATCCCAGCTCTGCGATCATCCCCTCCACAAGCTCATTTACCTCATTCATAAAAAGCCTTCCTTTCAAGTCAGAACTCAAGTACCATCTAGTGGATACAGTATCTGTCATGAAAGGCGTTTGTTTTGGGTGACTGCTTATTCCGATGTTTTGGATTATCTATGCTGACCGCAAGGCCGTTTCAGGCTGCAATCGGAATAAATCGGGAATCGGGATATTCGACAAAATTCCGATATCGGAATTTAGTGGATATTGATTATGATAAGTTTGACATCGGTCACGGCGACACACTTATTGACCCTCTGCATTGGGATGATGAACCGTTTGAGGCGATTGCCTCCAATCCGCCGTATTCTATCAAGCGGGACGGCGACGCTAATCCATTATTAATCAACGACCCGCGCTTTTCGCCCGCTGGGGTGCTTGCGCCTAAAAGCAAAGCCGACCTCGCGTTTATTATGCACTTGCTTTCGTGGCTGGCGACTGACGGCACGGCGGCGATTGTATGTTTCCCGGGCATATTTTATCGCGGGGGCGCGGAGCAGAAAATCCGAAAATACCTCATTGACAACAACTTTGTGGATTGTGTGATACAACTACCCGACAACCTTTTTTACGGGACAAGCATTGCTACCTGTATCATGGTGCTTCGCAAGGCAAAAAGCGAGAACATTGCTACAATTATTGCGGATATTGAGGGATGTCAGATGGCAACAGATTGTTACCAGTTGGAAGGGAGAGCAGAGCGATGAACAAAAATGAAGAAAACAAAATTATCCTCTATCAAGATGATGACGGCATTACCAATATTTCTGTGCGCTTTGCCGATGAGGATTTGTGGCTAACGCAGAATCAAATTGCCGAGGTCTACGACACATCTCAGCCCAATGTCAGTATGCACATTGATAGCATCTATAAAGATGGAGAACTTGAAGCGGAGGCAACTCATAAGAAATTTTTATTAGTTCGGCGCGAGGGCAGTCGTGATGTAAAACGCAACATTGACCATTACAATCTTGATATGATTATCGCACTGGGCTACCGTGTGCAGTCGCAGATTGCCACGCGCTTTCGCCGCTGGGCAACCGAGCGGCTGCATGACTATATCCAAAAAGGCTTTGCCATGGACGATGAACGCCTAAAACAAGGCGGTTCACGTTATTTTCGCGAATTATTGCAGCGTATCCGCGATATTCGTAGCAGCGAGCGTAATTTTTATCAGCAGGTCACAGACATATATGCTACGTCAACTGATTATGACCCCCGCGCAGACTTGACGAAAAAGTTCTTTGCCACTGTCCAGAACAAACTTCATTTCGCTGTTCATGAGCATACCGCCGCTGAGGTGATATATGACCGAGTGGATAACGAAAAGCCCCTTGTCGGGATGACGAACTTCAAGGGCGAATATATCACAAAAGATGATGTGAAAATTGCTAAAAATTATCTGTCTGAGATTGAGTTGCAACGGCTCAATTTATTGGTATCGCAATTCTTGGACTTTGCAGAGTTTCAAGCGTTGGAACAAAACCCAATGACAATGGCGGATTGGGTTTCGGCCTTGGACGGCCAGATTATCGCCCTCAAACGCAAGCTGCTGACTGGAAGCGGCTCAATTTCCCACAAGCAAGCCATTGAAAAGGCAGAAAAAGAATTTGAGCTTTACCGTGCCCGCGAGATGAAGCAGCTCGAAAGCGACTTTGACCGCGCTGTGCGGGAATTGGCGCAGAGAAATGAAGGGGGCGAAGATGAGTAGATTAGACGATATGATACGCGATCTTTGCCCGCAGGGGATGGAGTTTGAAGAATTAGGAGAAACTTGCTGCTATTCCAGGAGTCGCATTGATGCCGCTGGGGTCGATGAGGATACCTATGTCGGCGTTGATAATCTTCTGCCCGACAAGCACGGTAAAACAAGTTCCAGCTATGTCCCAACAGAGGGGCGCCTTACGCAATTTTTAGCTGGTGATGTTCTACTGGGCAATATTCGCCCATACCTCAGAAGAATATGGCGGGCTACTCATGAAGGTGGAACAAACGGTAATGTATTGGTAATACATATCAACGAAGAATACTCTGATAAAGTCTCATCTGAATACTTGTTTTATGTTCTTTCGTAAGAGCATTTCTTTCACTATAATATCTCAAATTCCAAGGGCGCAAAAAATGCCACGCGGAAGTAAAGATGCCATTATGAAATATAAGTTCCCCCTCCCGCCCTTCCCCATCCAAGCTGAAATTGTCCGCATCCTCGACAATTTCACGGAGCTTACAGCGGAGCTTAGTGCCCGTAAGAAACAATACGAATATTATCGCAATTATCTCTTGACATTCGACAGTGATGCCAACAATTACTAACCTTTGAGGAAGTGAGCGCACAATGAGCCAATACAGTATCGTTGCCGCCGATACCGAATCCACTGTTGTCGCCGAATATACTCCCGCATACAAGCGAGCAGCGGATTATCAGAGCGAGGCGGCTTTGGAAAAGGAGTTTATTCGCCAGCTTACCGCGCAGGGCTATGAATACATCTCCGTCACCAATGAAGCGGGACTGGTTGTCAATTTGCGCCGCCAGCTTGAAACCCTCAACGGCTACACCTTTTCGGATACCGAGTGGGAACGGTTTTTTACCGAGTGCGTTGCCAGCGCTAACGACGGTATTGTGGAGAAGACCCGCAGGATACAGAAAGACCATGTGCAAATCCTCAAACGCGATGACGGCACGACCAAAAACATTTACCTCATCGACAAAAAGAACATCCACAACAACCGTCTCCAAGCCCTCAATCAGTATGAGGAAGCGGGCGCCCAGAGCCTAGGTGACAGGGCGCATGAAGCCCGCTATGACGTGACGGTGCTGGTCAATGGCTTGCCTCTCGTCCATACTGAGCTTAAACGGCGAGACATGGCTATCCGCGAGGCGTTCAACCAAATCAACCGCTACCAGCGCGACAGCTTTTGCGCGTCGTCGGGCTTGTATGAATACATACAGATTTTCGTTATCTCTAACGGCACATATACCAAGTATTACAGCAACACTACCCGCAACCAGCATATCAAGGAGCAGGGCGACGGTACACGCAATAAAGCCGAGAAAACCAGCAACAGCTTTGAGTTCACGAGCTATTGGTCGGATGCGAACAACAAAGCCATTGCTGACCTTGTGGACTTCACTAAGACCTTTTCGCCAAGCATACTATACTCAATATCCTCACGCGCTACTGCGTTTTCACCAGTGAGGAATTATTGCTTGTGATGCGTCCGTATCAAATCGCCGCGACCGAGCGGATATTGAATCGTATAGAGGTATCCACCAATTACAAGAAAACAGGCACGGTCGAGGCTGGCGGCTATATCTGGCATACCACGGGGAGCGGCAAGGCTCTCACCAGCTTCAAGACCGCTCAGCTTGCGAGCGCGTTGCCTCATATAGATAAAGTATTGTTTGTGGTGGATAGAAAAGACCTCGATTACCAAACAATGAAAGAATATGACCGCTTTGAGAAGGGCGCGGCAAACAGCAACGCCGCCGCCCACATATTACAAAGACAGCTTGAAGACCCGAATGCCCACATTATTATCACAACCATTCAGAAGCTGGATAAGTTTATCGGCAAGAACAAGGGGCATGATATTTTCCGTCAGCACATGGTCTTGATTTTTGATGAGTGCCACCGTTCCCAGTTCGGAGATATGCACCAAAAGATTATCAAAACATTCCGCAACTATCATATTTTCGGTTTTACAGGTACGCCGATTTTCGCCGTCAACGCGGGGGGCGGCGGGAGTCCGTTTCTACGTACTACAGCACAGGCTTTCGGTGACAAGCTCCATACATACACCATTGTTGATGCGATAAACGATCGTTTTACTTGGCACCTTGTTATCTCTCTAGGCTGTGATCCTTCTGGCGCTCCCCGATGGTAAAGTTGATGTCTGTGAAGTCGTCTGGAACGAGGATATGCTTGCCATCGAGCCACTCTGTTTGGGCAACGTCATACGCCTCGTCGAGTGAGGACGCCTCGACCGTGACGGTCTTTTTTCAGCGTCTCGCAAATGTCCACGTGATATCGGGTGCTTCCTCATGTCGTGCCCTCTCTTTCTGGTGGCGCGTCCTCTTTGAGCTGCGGATAAGACCAGCCTCGTTGCGCGAAACCTTCTCGGGGGGATACAGCTTGCGCTTCGCCAAGAGGCACTCGTTCATGTCCTTGCCTGTCTCGGGAGGCGAGATATGGACTTCGCATCGCCCATAGAGGGCAGTCGCTATCGAGTCGGCGGCTTCGATTCCCGGCACATCGTTATCGAAATGCAAGTGAATTATTTTGGTGTAAGGGCGCTCGGAGAGGTACTGCACGATTGCCTGCGGGATGCTTCTCTTGCCCGGATTGGTGCTTGCCGGTGGGATGCCTCCCAACGAGAGCAGGTTCTCGTCCCGCCAGTCCTTGTTCTCGTCAAGCAGCATGGTCGCGTATGAGAGTGCGTCGATTGCCGACTCGAAGACACGGAGTTCATCGTTTGCGTTTCGCCAACACCGCTGGCGGCAGGCTCATCGTTGGGATAGATAACCCGAAAGTCACCGAGGCGTTCAAGCAGATGGATTTGCACGAGAGCTGGGGTACCGGGCTAAAGCGCATTCGGGAAAGCTGCGAGGAACTCGGAATTCAAGAGCCGGAGCTTCAAGAGATTGGTGACATGCTCAGGGTCAACTTGTTCAGGCCGCCTGTACTTGCTTCTCAAGCTCAGAAACGGATGCCTGCTTCTGAGTTCGCGCAAAACACCGATAGGGCGATCATTGCGCTCCTAGAGGAAAACTCGCATTTTTCCAGGAAAGAACTGGCGAAAGAGATAGGCGTATCGGAAAGCAGTGTCTATCGTCGATTGGCTGCCTTAAGAAAAGCCGGTGCTATTAAATACCAAGGGAAAACAAGCGACGGTTATTGGGTGGTCTTAAGATAGGCCAGAGAAACCTTAAAATGCAGGACAAAACACGTTTTTCTCGTTGGCGATACGGGCGATGTTGCCCGACGCATCTGTGCCGAGCGTCACCGGATGGGGTGCAGCCTGCCCTTGAACGCCACCACGTACTCGCGGGAGACGACATCGAAGGAAAGCTCCATGGGGAGACCACAGTAGCTGCCGATACGGATGGCATCAGGCGAGGCTATGGTCTTGGTGGGGGCGAGTATCGCCTCGCCAGCCTCCCTGGCGTGACATGATCAATTCGGCACTTCCCTAGCTTTGTCTTTGCAGCCATCGGCCACAAGGACACAAAAGCCGTTGGGATCAATTCGCCAACAGTTGTATAAACTGGCCTAACTGATGCTCGAAATCGACTCCATAACGCGGGTCGGTGCCTGCCGCGTGGGTACGCTTGATCGCACCGACAGTGAACTCACAGGCAATGCGGATGGCATCGGCCAGTGTCCGGCCATTGACAATCGCTGTCAGCAGGGCGCTGGAGTAGATATCACCGGTGCCATGATAGTAGCCCTCAACACGCTCCGTAAAGTAGTAGTCGATGCGTCCAGTCACACGGTCGATAGCCGCTGCACCCAAACTGTCGGCCGCAAAGCTGACACCGGTCAATACTGCCCGGGCAGGCCCCAAGTCGACCAGCTGGCGCAAGATGTCCTCGATATAGGCTTGGTCATAATCCTCGCCTGGCCAAGGCTTTCCCAGCATCATGGTCGCCTCGGTAAGGTTGGGGGCCGTCAGGTCAGAGGCTGCCACCAAATCACGCATCCCCATGGCAAAGTGCGCGTCAAAAGCCGGGTAGAGCTGCCCCATATCGGCCATCGCCGGATCGACAAAAACTAAGGCGCCCTGTTTCTTGAAAGCGGAGAAGATCGTGGCCATCTGCTGCTGCTGGTGCTCGCTGCCCAAATAGCCGGTGTAGACGGCATCGGCCTGAAGGCCAAGGGATGCCCAGTGGGCGACGATCGGCTCGATATCGTCAGTCAAGTCACGGAAGGTATAGCCCTCGAAGCCACCGGTATGGGTGGAGAGAATGGCGGTCGGCAAGATAGCGGCTTCGATACCCCCGGCCGAAATAATCGGCAGGGCAACCGTCAGCGAGCATTTGCCGACACAAGAGATATCCTGAATGGTGATCACTCTTTTTTGGGGCATGCGCTTTCTCCTTCTAAGATTATTCGCCACCGCACGGCTATTTTAGACGCACTCCTGCTGCTTGCGCTCCGCCACCAACTCGACGGCGGTCTCCCGCAGCTTGTACTTCTGCACCTTGCCGCTGGTGGTCAACGGGAACTCATTGACGAAGAAGACATATTTTGGAACCTTGAAGCGGGCCATCTTCTTCACTGTGGCCTCCCGGATGCCCGCCTCGCTGAGCGTGAAGCCCTCACGGGTCTTGATAAAGGCCACGACGATCTCGCCGTAGCGCTCGTCCGGGGCGCCGACCACTTGGGCATCGAGCACTCCGGGCACGGTGAGCAGGAAATTCTCAACTTCCAAAGGGTAGATGTTCTCGCCACCACGGATGATCATATCTTTGATGCGCCCGGTGACTTGGTAGTAGCCGTCCTGGTCAAAGCTGCCGAGGTCACCAGAGTGCAGGTAGCCTTGCTCATCGATGGCCTTGGCAGTGGCCTCCGGCATCTTGTAGTAGCCCTGCATCACGTTATAGCCCTTGCAGCACAGCTCACCGACCTCGCCGGGGCCGCAGACGTGCTTATCGATCGGGTCGATGACCTGGACGCTGACCGCCTCGTGGGGGCGACCGATAGTAGTCAGGCGATGCTCGTCAGAATCGTTCCAAGAGGTCTGGATAAAAACCGGCGAAGTCTCAGTTAAGCCATAGCAGTTGATCAGCTCGGTCGCACCCATCTTGTCGTTGATGCCCCGAACTACCTCGGAAGGCGCAACGGAGCCGGCAATGATGCCAGTGCGCAAACTGGAAAGGTCAAACTCGTCGAAGCGGGGATGGTTCAGCTCGGCAATGAACATAGTTGGCACCCCATAGACGGCTGTGCATTTCTCCCCCGACACTGATTGCAGCACCTTGAGCGCGTCGAATTCCTCGACAATGACCATAGTTGAATGATGCGTGAGGCAGGCCATCACCCCCAGCACACAGCCGAAGCAGTGGAAGAAGGGCACCGGCAGACAAACCCGGTCGGCGGCCGAGAGGCGCTGTCCCTCGCCGATGTAAAAGCCGTTGTTCAGGATGTTGCGGTGGGTGAGCATCACGCCTTTGGGAAAGCCAGTGGTGCCGCTGGTGTACTGCATGTTCACCACGTCAGTGTTTTTCAGCCCGGCGGCCGCCTGGTCGAGCACAGTATCGCTCTCGTGCGACCCCAGCAGGATCATCTCCGGCAGCGAGTAGAAGCCGCGATGCTTCTCCGGGCCGAGGAAGATCAGGTTTCTCAGATAAGGGTACTCGGCGGTTTTCAGGTGACCGCGCTGGTGCGTTCTGGCCTCCGGGATCAACTCGCGGATAATGCTCACATAGTCTACGTCCCGCCAGGCATCGATGATGCAAAGAGCACTCATATCAGACTGCTTGAGCACGTAATCCAGCTCATGGCTCTTATAGGCCGGGTTCATGGTCACCAAGACGATGCCGACTTTGGCGGTGGCGAACATCAGCGTCAGCCAGTCGGGGACGTTGCGTGCCCAAACACCGAGATGGTCGCCGGGACGCATGCCGATGGCTAACAGCCCTTTGGCCAAATTGTTGGTGCGCTCGTCGAACTCGCGCCATGTCCAACGCAGGTTGCGGTCGTGGTAGACGACGAACTCCTGATCGGGGGCGGCTGCAACCTGTGCTTGGAAGTAACTGCCGATGGTCTGCTCGCTATGCAGCGGCCAGTCCGGTGAGCCGGGCTGGAGTGCTGGGGGCACTGTGGCGGGTGCTGCGGATGCGGCTGGGCCTGGGGCTGCGGACGCTGCGGGCGCTGCGGGCGCTGCAGCGGCTTTCTTGCTTGTATCGCTGGTATCAGACATCGCTTGCCCCCTAGGCCGGCGTATAAACACAGGCCACGAACTTGGCTGAAGCGCCGTTGTGGCTGCGGACCTGGTGCGGCACGATAGAGTCGTAATAGATGCTGTCGCCCGGCTGGAGCACATAGACCTCTTTGCCGTACTCGATCTCCAGCGGCCCTTCCAAGGCAAACAGCCACTCCTCGCCCTCATGGGCAGAAAGCTGGTGTTGCTGGACATCGGCTGGCTCAAGCGTGATAAAGAAGGGCTCCATATGGCGGCTGGCCTTGCCCTCGGCCAAGGCATTGAAGGTCAAGCCGCCGGCATCGGAGCGGGTCTGAAGCGCCCGGAAATGCGTGTTGTCGGTATAGCTGCTGGCACGAACCAAGGCCGGGCCCAAGTTCTCGTCGTCATCAAGCAAGGTTCCCAGACGCACACCCAAGGCCCTGGTGATCCGGATCAAGGGAGCCAGCGAAGGGGCGACGGCCCCGGCTTCGATCTCTTTGATCAGCTCGACATCCGCGCCGCTGCGCTCGGCCAGCTCCTCGTTTGTCAGTTCCAAGGACTCCCGCAACTCCCGCACCTTACGGCCAATTTTCGTTTCACTCATCGACTATCCTCTCTGCTCTTGACGTTCTTGTCTCGGAGCGCCCTGCCCCTGATCTAATATGATAAATACTTCTCAGCTTGTCAATAGCATTTTCTATGCTAAACCAGTGTTGACACGGAATGACCCCATCAAATAATGTCGGCATGTCTGCAGTTTCAGTTCACATGCCCTGCGCCCGATGAAAGATCGCGGCCCTGAGCCCGCAATGACTGGTACTGCATGTCAACGGTAGCTTAACAGAGACATGGCATTTTCCTAGGAAGCACCGGTCTGATCATGTTGCGCCATCTTCTGGGCAAAGCCGCCGTCTGCGGCCATCCCGGCAGCCTCGCGCAACGCCTCAACCTCTTGGGCGGTCAGCTGCCGCCAACTGCCGGGTTCTAGATCTCCCAGTGACAGCGGCCCGAAGGCTTGGCGCTCAAGCTCCAATACCGGATGGCCGACATGAGCGAACATCCGCTTCACTTGCCGTTTGCGACCCTCGCTGATGGTGCAGCAAACCTCAGTGGCTTGGCTGAACAGGCTGCGGCCACTGTGTTGTTGTAAGCTTTGCCGTGCCGTCAGTTGCTTGTCTTGACGCTCCCCTATCTCGATTGTAGCCGGTCGGGTCATGCCGTCGGCAAGCAGCACACCGGCACGGAGGCGCTCGGCGGCCGACTCATCGAAGCAACCGTCGGCCAGTACCCGGTAGCGCTTGTTGACATGGCGACGGGGGTGCAACAACAGATGCCCTAGCTCGCCGTCAGTCATGAAGAGCAAAAGGCCGGTGGTGTCATAGTCTAGGCGGCCAACGGGAAAAAGCCCTGGCAAGCTGGCCGTTGGCACCAACTGGCGCACTGTTGGACGGCCTTGGGGATCGGCCATCGTGGTCAAATAACCGGAAGGCTTGTTGAGCATCAAGTAGCTTGGCCTAGTCGCCACAAGCACCAGTCGCCCGTCGACTCGCACCTCGTCGCAACCAGGATCGACCCGGCTGCCCAACTCGCATACTGTGACCCCGTTCACCGTCACCCGCCCCGCCGTCATCAGGGCTTCTGAGCCGCGACGGCTGGCCACACCTGCCCTCGCCAAGAACTTCTGCAAGCGCAATGGGTAGGAAAAGCTCCCGGAAATGCCCGGGGTATCGGCAGGTTCAGCAGACATCAGACTGGGAGTCCAAGTTGTCGAACACGGATGTCGCGTCGCCGACTCTGCCTAGCGCAAGGGAAGCGCCAATCAATGTTATTGCGCCAAGCTGTGAGCATGGCCTCAGTCGATAAGCTCTAGGTCGTCCACAGCATCCGTCGCCAGCGATCGGGCATCCGATGACGGATCGGCATCCAGCGAGGACTGCAACCCCAAACCCATACCGGACGATAGACGGGCTTTGATGAACTCCCGGCTCGCCTCATCGGGGGCAAAGTCTTCCAACGGCGGCAAATCCTTTAAGCTCTTCAGACCGAACTTCTCCAAAAAGGCACGGGTGGTGCCATAGAGGATGGCGTTGCCCGGCCCTGTGTCCCTGCCCACCTCACGCACCAGCCCCTTCTCCACCAAGCTGGAGATCACCGCATCGGAGTTCACCCCCCGAATGCCGTTGACCGCAGTACGGCTGGCCGGCTGATGGTAAGCGATCACTGCCAGAGCCTCCAACGCCGCTTGCGAGAGCGAACGGGTATCCCAGCTGATAACATAGGCCTCGATCAGCTCATGATAGGCCGGGTGGGAGTAAAGCCGCCAGCCACCAGCCACCTCACGCAGCTGGATGCCCCGCTCCTGGTCCTCTAAATGCTCGGCCAGAGAGCAGAGCGCGGCATCGATCTCAGAGGGGCTTTTTCTCAGAATGCGGGCGAGGGTGGCAGCACTCACCGGCTCGTCGGAAACGAAGAGCAAGGCCTCCAACACTGGTTCGATCTTGTTATTATCTTCCATCGTCTACTCCTGGTCTAAAGATGCCAAATATTGGTCAATCGGCTCCATCTGGTCATCGGCCATATTCGGTGCCGGAGCCCATTCGCTGGGCTGACGGTAATGGATGCCGATGTCGTCGAAGGCCTCGGCCTGCTCCAAATCTACCATACCGCGATGATAAAGCTCCAAAATGGCTAAAAAGCCGACCACTACCTGAGCCGGGCCGTGGCCGCCCCTCAGGACACTCGAGAAGCTGAGATGCCCGGCAGCAGCAAGACGTTCTAGCAGCTCGCCGATATACGCCTCGACCGGCAGTGGCTTAGAGGCAATATGCTCAGCCTCCAGCAAGAAGACCTCGCGCCGGGCAGCCAAGTCGGCCGAGATCAGTGCCAGCGAGTGCAGGGTCACCCCTGCCAAGTAGTCCGGGAGCAAACCGACAAAGGCCGCCTCCAAACCAGCTTGACGGGCGTGCATCCGACCCTCATTCTCCAAGCGGCTGTTTAGGACGGCAGCCACGTTCTTGAACTGCTTATAGGCCAAAAGACGGGCGACCAGGATGTCTCTGGCCTCTTCCGGCGAGTACTCATCTAGCTCCTCGCCTATATCCAGTGGGACATCGGGCAGCAGCGCCGCCGCCTTCAGCGACAGCAGGGTTGCAGCGACCACCAAAAAGTCACTGGCCACGTCCATGTCCAAGTCGCGTAGACCGTCGATATGTGCCAAGTACTGGTCGGCCACCTCGCTGATCGAAATGCGGCCAATGTCTACCTTCTGATTGCTGACCAAGGCCAGCAACAACTCGAAGGGGCCTTCGAAGGACTCTATCTTAACCCGGTAAGACACTGGAACCTCGCTGCCAACACCAGCCGCTGACTAAGCGGCACCGTCTTTGAAGTAATCGATGCGCATCGCCGAACGCACCTCGGCCAAGGTGCCGTCGGCTACCTGGTTGGCATACTCGCTGCCTTGAGCCAAGATATCCAACACGTAGCCAAGGTCACGGGCTAAATCCGCCCGACGGCTGCGGATCGGCTCCAGCTCGGCGTTCAGCACTTCGAAGAGGTAGTCTTTGACCTTGACATCGCCCAAACCGCCACGCCGGTAATGCTCTTTCAAATCTGCCACTGCCGCCTTGTCGGTGGCGAAGACATCCAAGTAAGTGAACACCGTATTGCCCTCGACATGGCCGGGGTCGTTGACCTTGAGGTGCGTGGGGTCGGTATACATCTGGCGAACCTTGGCACGCAGAGTGTCGGCATCGTCAGCCAGATAGATGGCATTGCCCAAAGACTTGCTCATCTTGGTGTCATTGCCGGTGGTGCCCGGCAGCCGCGACTCGCTCTCCCCCTCGGGAACCAAGGCCTCCGGCTCCACTAACACCTCGCCATAGATGCTGTTAAAGGTGCGGACGATCTCCCGGGTCTGCTCCAACATCGGCCTCTGGTCGGCACCCACCGGTACCACGTTGGCCTTGCAGAAGGTGATGTCGGCAGCCTGGCTGACCGGATAGCAAAGAAAGCCTGCCGGAATCGAGGCACCGAAGCCCTTCTGGTCGATCTCGGACTTGACTGTCGGGTTGCGCTCCAAACGAGCCAGGGTCACCAAGTTCAGGTAGTAGACAGTAAGCTCCGGCAATGCCCGTACCAGCGACTGGATGGCCAGCGTGGTACGCGCCGGGTCGAGGCCGACCGCCAAGTAGTCCAAGGCCACTTCCAGCACATTGTCCCGCACTTTCTGCGGGTTCTTGAAGTTGTCGGTCAGCGCTTGGACGTCGGCGATCAGGATGAAGCAGTCATAATCGCCGCTGTCCTGCAGCGCCAAGCGGCTTTTCAACGAGCCGACATAGTGACCGAGGTGCAGCTGCCCGGAAGGCCGGTCGCCGGTGAGGAGAACTTTTCTCATAGTCCGAATAATCCCTTGATAGTAAAGACAACACTAACCGTATGTTTTTTGATACGCGCTAATTCTAGCAGAAGGATAAAGTCACCTGCCCGAAGACATCCTTTGCCAGCAGTGCCTCGGCATCTTCCTAGCCCCCAGCCCACGGCGCGAAAAGACCGGTCAGGTTGCCGGCAGTGGCCCGGATATAGGCTAAAAGCGGGTTGAAGGGCTGATATCCGAACATCGCCGTAATATAGGGCACACCGATGACCAGCACCAGCAGCACCGGCATAGCATAGTGCTGGATCTTATACCAAGCCGGGTACGCCCGGCGCGGCAGTAAGGGCAAGATGACGCTGGAGCCGTCCAGCGGCGGTATCGGCAGCAGGTTGAAAAAGGCCAGCGCGAAGTTGACAAAGATAAAGAGGTACAGCCCGCTCATCAGCCAATAGGAGACAGGTGAGGCGACCCAATCGAACTGCGACACCACCAGTGCGACAATGGCGGCGGCCAAGGCCATCAGAATGTTTGAGGCCGGCCCAGCCAAGCCAGTCACCACTTCCCCCACCTTGAAATTACGGAAGCGGTTCGGGTTATAGGGCACCGGTTTGGCATAGCCGAACACCGGAAGGCCGCAGATCGCCAACAACAACGGCAACACGACTGTGCCGAAAGGGTCAACATGCGCCATCGGATTCAATGTCAGCCGTTTGGAGTCCTTGGCCGTGGTGTCGCCCATCTTCAGGGCCGCAAAAGCATGCGATACCTCATGGACGACAATCGATGGGATAAAGCAGATGATGCTGATTACTGCGAAAATGACTTGATCCGAATTCAAAAAAGCAATCAAAAAAGCTCCAATCGTAAGAGTTTTCCCAACTCTCAGACTACCATATCGAGCTTGGCAGTGTTCGCTATACTGGAATGTGGTATGAAGTTGTTCGGAGCCTGAAAGGTTAGTCGGTGACGAAACAGGATCGCGGCAAAAACAGCCGCTTCATTGCCCGTTGCGGGCTTATAGCCGCACTCTATGCCGCGCTGAGCTTGCTGGCCATGGTCGTCTTGCAGACCTTTTCTTGGGGGCCTGTGCAGCTGCGCATCTCCGAGGCAGCCTGTGTCCTGGCCCTCTTCACGCCAGCCGCCATCCCCGGACTGGCCCTGGGCTGTGTGCTGGCCAACAGTCTCGGCATGGCCATCAACGGCACCGGTCCACTCGGTTTATTGGACGTGGTGTTCGGCAGCCTGGCAACTGGCCTTGGCAGCCTTTGGATGTGGCGTTTCCGCCACATCCGACCGCTGGCGCTGGCCGGGCCGGTACTGGCCAACGCCGCTATCGTCCCTGCCTATCTACCGCTGATGCTGGCAGCCTTCGGCTTTTACACCATTCCCTTCACCAACATCAGCCTGTCCGACTCCTGGCCAGCGATGTATCTTTTCGGCATACTCTGCATCGGCCTCGGCCAAGCCATTGTGCTCTATGCCCTCGGCTGGCCGCTAGCTAAGGCGCTGGACAAAAGCCGATTGACAGAACGCCTAGCCGACGACGACTAAGGAAGCACCGGTTCAAGCATGAAAATGGCACTGACTTTTCGTATCCTGTTTGCGCTACCGCTGGACGGCGGCATGCTGCAAACCATGTCACGCCACCTTAATAGCTATTGAGGAAATAGCTCATATCGCTGCTGCTCGCGAGCATCGGGATAAACGACAATATGGCTACCGACCAAAGAATGCCCATGAGTACCCAGAGCGCGATGCTGATGCCGAAGCCGATGGCCGAGAACTTGATGCACTCGCTCTTCACGTTGGGGAGCTTGTCTTGGTTGGTGGCATAGGCGATCAGGATGCCGGGGATGCCGAGCAGAAAGCCGATGAAGAACCAAGCGGCCTTCATGCCGCCGGAAAGCATCGTCAACGGCTGGGGCTGTTGGGGCGCAGGCGGCACATACGGCTGTGGCGTAGGCACGTACTGAGGCTGGGACGGGGCGTATTGCGGTTGGGGGGCGTTGGGATCAGGCATGATGGTTCCTTTCTTAACAGGGACTTACAGGCATTGGAGCAACAGCTTCTTGCGAACGTCTGCTTTCGGACGGCCAAGGCTTTTCAGGCGGGCGGCTCACAAAGCAGCTCAGCTATTTGCACAGCGTTCAAGGCTGCACCTTTACGTAGTTGGTCAGCCACGCACCAGAAGTTCAAGCCATAGGGAACGGTCGGATCGCGGCGGATGCGGCCGATGTACACTGCATCAGTACCGGCCAGAAGGCCGGGCATCGGGTAAGCCTTGGCAAGGGGATCGTCCATAACGATGACCCCAGGAGCCGCTTCCCAAGCCGCAATGGCCTGATCGATGCTCAGCGGCTCATCGAACTGGACGTTGACCATCTCGGCATGGCTACGCAGCACCGGCACCCGTACGCAGTTGGCAAAGACCTCGATGCTTGAATCGCCAAGGATCTTCTTCGTCTCCACCACCATCTTCCATTCCTCTTTAGTGCTGCCGTCCTCCAAAAAGACATCGATCTGAGGGATGCAGTTAAAGGCAATGGGGTGAGCAAAATGTTCAACGGTCAGCGTTTCTCCGTCCAGAAATTGGCGGCTCTGCTCGAACAGCTCGCTCATAGCGCCGGCTCCGGCACCACTGGCCGCTTGGTAAGTGGAAACCACCACCCGCCGGATATGGGCAAGAGCATTTAGGGGTGCCAGGGCCACCACCATCTGGATGGTGGAGCAGTTCGGGTTGGCTATGACACCGGAGTGGTAGCGCAGGGCTTGGGGGTTGACCTCCGGCACCACTAAAGGCACGCCTTCTGCCATCCTGAAAGCCGATGAGTTGTCGATCATCACTGCCCCGGCAGAAACCACATCCTGCCAGAACTGCTCAGAAACCGAGCCACCGGCAGCGAAAAGGGCGATGTCCACATCTGTGAAACTATCCGGTCGCATTTCCGCCACCGTCAGCTGCCCGTCCCTGAAAGGCAGGACGCAGCCGACACTCCGAGCACTGGCTAAGGCCCGCAGTGCGTCAGCGGGAAAGCCGCGCTGATCCAACACGGCCAACATTTCACGGCCAACAGCGCCGGTGGCACCGGCCACAGCGACAACGGGATGTGCGGGCATAGACTTATTCCATGGCATACTCGAAGATCACCTCCATGCGGACCGGGCTTTTGACACTCCTTTAGATCCAAGCTCGTCTGATGCTATAAAACATGCGCATATGATAACGCAATTGGAGATATAATGACAGCGGAACAGCAACCATCTTTATAAACTGCCTGACAACCGACAACTTCAAGGAGGAGTTTAGGTGCCTGTGGACAATATGCACAGTAAGCGTTGGCTTCCTCGGCTTAGGGAAGTGCCGGTCAGTCAGGCCGCGCCATCTTATGAGCTGGCATAGCATGATTGGTCGGCATCTCCCTAGGATAATCCAAGATGCTCGGCGGCAAGCTGAACAGGGAGTAGCCCTGACACCGCCTCGGCCCAAAGACAAGATATCCTGCCTAGCTGTCGAGGTATTGGTGTTTTTGGCAGTTCTCGTTGTTGGTCAGGTGGTTTTGGGAGGCCTGCTTTCTGCCCTCGGCCTACTGCCAATGCTTCTGGCCGACCCGGAGTTCGGCCAAGCATTGCAGTTCGGTCTTGATCCTGGAGGCTTCTCAGCAAGCGAATACGCTGCTGTGCTGGCCAAAAGCCCGCAAGCCAAGCTGGTGGCGCTCTACTCCACATTGGGGTCGATCATCACCTGTATTTTCTATTGCCACTTCATGGAGAAACGCAACTTGACTGCCATGGGCCTAGGCATAGGGGCTGCCGGCGCACTGCGGGGCCACGCCATAGGGGCGGCGGGCGCGCTGCGGGGCCACGCCATAGGGGCTGCCGGCGCGCTGCGGGGCTACGCCATAGGCTTTCTCACTGGTGTCTTGATGCTCACAGCGTCTCTGGCTATTTGCCTTTTGACAGGGACGCTTGAGTATCATGGCCTGAATCCGAGCATCCCTTGGGCGTTACTGGCCGCTGCTCTTGGCGGCTTTGTGATTCAGGGTGCAAGCGAGGAGCTATTGTTCCGCGGCCAGCTACTCGTTTCCTTGGCTAGAAGCCAGTCTTTGGTGGTTGCTGTCGGTATCAGCTCTCTGCTCTTCTCCTTGCTCCACACAGCAAACCCCGGAAGCTCGCCTTTGGCCTTGGTCAACCTTTTCTTGTTTGCGGTCTTCGCCGCCGTCTATTTCCTGAAACGTGGCGACATCTGGGGCATCGCAGCCTTTCACACCGCTTGGAACTTTGCTCAAGGAAGCCTGTACGGAACCACGGTTAGCGGATTTGAGGGATTCGGCAGCGTATTCAACTTCGTAGCAACTGACTTTGGCAGCCTGCTCAACGGCGGCGACTTCGGCTTGGAGGGCGGCTTGGCAGTGAGCGTTGTTTTGCTGGCTGGAACCATCACTTTGCTCTTTCTGACCCGCGAGAGAGTGTCATAGCAGCATTCTGGGGAGCTGCCGGGGGCAGCGGTTTTGCTGAAACCGGGAAGGCAGCATCAGCTGCCCAGCCGATCTGGATGCTGGCGCCCTCGGGCTTCTCCAGATAGATGTCGTAGTGATAACCTTCGGGCAGCTCAACATGCAGACGTGCCATGCCGCTAACAATGCCTCGGTCAGCTGCGACCGTAGGTCGGCCGCAGTCGTCCGTGGCTGCTATCTCTGGGCAAAACAGGTCGCTTGGGATACTTGGAGCCGCAGGGGGATGCTCCGTCAGCAGCCTGTCCAAATCAGCATCCGGTGCCACCAGCAAATCGGCCAGCATGCTGCCTTCTATATCCGCTTGACCGTTGGCGTGGCCATCCACAGCGCCATCTTGGACGTGTGGCATATCACTGGCCGCATCGGCAACGGCCAACACTGTTTTCGCTTCCGGGCTGGTAGAGCCAGTTTGTTCAAAACGATGCAAACAGCCATAGCAGATACTCATGTCATCGAAACTCAAAGTATGGCAATAGGGACACTCTCTCATCAGCTAACTCCTTCGTTTTTGGTTCTTGGCAATTGTCAGTTCTAGGGTGCTGCCTTCCGGGTACCACTCTTGATCGTCGTTACTGAAGCGCTCCAACGTCGCACAGGCCTTACGGCTGCTGGCCAAGCGACGGGGCGGCAGCCCAGTGATGCTTTTCAACACCTTGCCACCAGCATCGATGAAGGCAACATCGATCGGGCGGCTCAGGCCGAAGCTGTGTATGCTCCGGCAGGGCACCAGCAACAGCGTCTCACCATCTGCCAGCTTTGGACACCTCAACAGGCCGCTGATGCGTGCCCGTAGCGTTGTGGCTATCTGCAAAACCTCTTTCTCCTCTCAAAATAACTGGACAAGAATGCTGCTTTGGCCATTAAACTCGAACACCTGGGCCAACATCGAAGCCGTAGTCTTGCCTTCGGCGTTTCTGCGGCTGAAATTCAAGCAGCGGCTCTGGGCATCGTCGGCGCACTGCCAACCTTCGTCTGCAAGCCGTGACACTAAGGCTGCGGCGGCTTGGGAAGGCATCCCGGGGCTGAGATACTCGATGATCTGTCCGTCGGGGCTTTTTGCCAGCATCTGAAATAGCGATCCCGAATCAGAGAGCGACAGGGGATCGGCACTCAGATCCCCGCCCAGCGCCGCTAAATACCGACCGTTGTCAGTGCGAACAGCATCCGCCTCAGTATGCTCAAAAACAGACTGTACGGCCAAGGCCAACACCAGCAGCAGGCAGGCAAGAAGGAAGACCCCAGACACCAAGGCGTTTTGCCTGCCCGATCTGCCGCCCTGCTGGCCAGTGGGGGGACGGCCGCCGCCCTGCTGGCCAGTGGGGGGACGGCCGCCGCCCTGCTGGCCAACACCACAGGACACACGCCGCACTGTGTGGCCGCCAGGCATCTGCCTCTGCTGGCGGATCAAAACAACACCCCCGGACGGTAAGGGTCGATGACCAGACGGCGCTGATGCCTGACTTCAAAAAGCTCAAGGCCGAACAGCCCCTGCGGAAAACCCCAAGGACGATAGCTGAGAGTACATGTGTACACCTCGTGCAGCGGCAAGAAGGAGAATTCCACGGCCTGGCTGTCGCTTACACCTTGGTCGCTGAAGCCGCCGGTGGCAATTGCCTGGCTGCCCTTGACCGAAATGCTGACATTGCCATGACCCTCGAAGGCCTGAGACAGCAGCTTTTCTGCTGCCTTTGCCCTAGCTGCCGTGCCGTAGCTGCCAGCATTGGGGCTGACAGCCTCGATCCGAACCGCCTCAGCAGCCAAAGGATCAAAACGCGCACAGTTGGCAAGATAACTGAGCACATTGAGCATCACGAAGACCATCGCCAGAGCCACAGGCAGCAGCACCGCCATCTCCACCGCCATCTGCCCCTTGCTTCCCAGCCGCCAGCGGTGCAATGTCTGTCGTTGACACGACACCTTCCGGCAGCACAAGGCCTTCTGACAGCTTGGTTGACAATCTGACGCGACAGCATTGATCGGCGCTTTCCTAATCCCAAACATCCCGGTAATCACCTCCCCGGAAATACTGACGCAGTGATCCTAGGCCCGCGCCGATCGAGCTTGACCCCTGTTCGGCCAGCTCCGCCGGCAGACGTAGTCGAACGGGGATGCTCGGCAATCCCGGCCAGTCGGCAAAGCGCAGGGTAAAGATGGTGATGCTTTGGTCCACAAGGGTTTTACCTATTTCCTCCACCCTTATTTGCAGGGCATCGAAGATGGCTTCGCTCACCGTGCCGCTGGACTTCCCGGGTAGCGAGCCATAGCCCTCCTTGATATCTGCCAGACCGGTTATAGCTGCCGTCGAGCTGGTTCGCTCGACATGGATGCTGTTGACCAGCACCGGCTTGATCGCAGCTAGGTCTACCCCCTGTAGACCGAGATATCCCAAGCAGCCTTTGACGGCATCTTTGGCCCAAGCGGCCAAAGGGGTAGCGTTGATCAACGGCACTTCGTTCAAAAAGCCGGAAATGCCATCGGTCAAAGCATCTGTCCCGTCGCTATAAGCCGCCAAGGCAGCACCCCAAAGCCCCAGCAGGTTATCAAAAACCCCGAGGGCGAACAGAGGTGTCTGGAACTCTGAGTTGTCCCGAACCCGGTCAAGGAAATCGGCCAGTATGTTGGAGCCGTCGGTGCCGTCGCGTACCAAAGCTGCCGCTGATATTGCCACCCGGGGCGGCAACGCCCCCTCATTGGCCAGCAGCTGGGTACTCAAGCCGGCAGGCACACTGCGCAAAGCCGGATCGACGACAAACACCACACAGCCCCTCCGCCCCGGCGGGTGGGGGTCGAGGCGCTTGGCCTTCAAATTGGCGAGCGCCTCTTGATAGCTGTCCAAAGCCTCGTCGGCTTGACGCTTGGCCTCCTTAGCGGCCTGTTGGCCTTCGTCGGCTGCTTGCCGGTAACGCTTCGCAGCCTCTGCCACCCGCAGGTAGTGGTACTCAAAGCCATTGTCAATGGCAGTCGAGGCCGATGCGACACGACCAATGGTGTTGATGCTCAAGTCGCATAGCTCACAGCTTTGCCGCCGACCGCTCTCCAGATCGGCGATCGAGCCATAGCCGCTGCCGCCAGCGGCCTGATAAACAGGACAGGCTCCGCTGCCGTGGAGCAGGCCGCCAGCGTCCAGCGGGAAGCTGGCATCACTGAAAAGCCTAGTGCTGCGGATCTCGGAGTTGTTCTTGGCCAAAGGGGGGAAGTAGATATCCAGCGCACCTTGCCCGTCAGCGCGAACGTAGCCTTGCGCTAGCTCCGCAGCGGCATAGCGGTAATACTGCCGTCGCACGTCTGAACGGATCAGTTCCGGCAAACTCTGATCTTTTGGCGCCTCGATCAACAACCGGTGCTGGTAATAGCTGCGGGCACGGTTCAAGGCCACCAAGAAGTCCCATTCCTCCGGGCTTGCGTACCAGGGGTTCTCCAACCCTTGCAAGCCTGCCAAATGCCCTGCCCGTTCATACTGGCAATAATTGGGGTTGTCGCCACAGTCTGCCAGCCAGCCCTGCCGCTTGGCATCATCCATCTTCTGCTTGGCCTTAGCCTCTTTGTCGCTGGCTGCTGCAGTCTTGGCGTTTTTCTGTTCAAGGCCCCCCGCTTGAACCGCCATGTCCCCGTCGTCTGGGTACTCGACGTTTTCAGCCTCAAACGGCACCAACAGGGCAATGCCGATATAAGGGGTGGTGCCCTGCGGGCCGTTGGCTCGAACAGTCATGGCCGCGTTCACCGCTGCCAAAAAGGGCAAGAGCCGCTGTATCTGAGTCAATGCCCGACCGGCCTCGTCTGCCAAGCGGTCACGGGACTCGAAAACCCCTTTAGCCAAATCCATCAATTGCGCCCCGACCTCTTGGGCAAGAGGAATGCAGCTAACGACAATAGCCACTCCTTCCACGATCACTCCAAAGAGAGTCATCGAAAGAATCGTGGCGTCCGCCACCCTAGCCACAACATAGTACTCGGCCACCACGTTCTCTGCCGCCAAAGCGCCGCTGTCCGCAGCAAACTGGACATCCCCTGCCCGGGCGTTGATCCAATAGATCTGCGCGGCGCTGAATATCAACGCGATGGTCAAGCTGAGGGCAATCACCACACCTATGCTGCTGAAGCCACCACGGCGGTCGAGCCAAAAGAACGGTGCCTTGGCTTGGCCTGGCCCGTCGCCCAGCGCTGATGCCCTGATCAGCACAGACCAGAGCCCTTTCAATCCCATTGTTTGACCCATGTCTGCGGGTCACCTCCCAACTTGAACACCCAGTCCGGCTGACTGGGCATCGTCACTTCCACACTCTGAGTCAGGTATCCGTTCTGGTCGGTCTGGCGAAGAACCCCTGCTCCCCAAGCGATGATCGGCAAGGGCTTCAGGTGGTTTTGGATACGAACGCTGACCGTCTGGCTCAACTCGCCGCCCACTAGGTCGATCTGCCAGTCCATGCCGTTCCCATGAGCATGGAAAACATCGACCGGCGGTATGGCAGCTAGCCGTCGCAACGTGTAGGCCTCATATTTCTGATCCGAATAGCTGCCGACATCAGAACGAGTAGCCAGCAGACGGCAAGATTCGGCCGCTGCATTCTGCATGACGATCTGGTTGTAGAGCAGGATAGCCGGCTGGCAGAGCAAAAGAATCAAAAGCAGGAGCACCGGGATCAGGAAGGCCGCCTCCACAGTTGCCTGGCCGCGCCGAGACAGCATCTGCCGACCGTCAATAAAGGATAACATCGCCGATCACCCCCGCTGTGTTCGGCCCCAGTGCATGCGACGCACTGCGCAGGGCATGTTCTACAAAAAGTCCTTCAGCCAAGCGGTTGGACAGCGCCCCCAGCCCAAGTATCAAAGCCAAGAGCACGGTGCCAACAATCACGGATTCCAATGTGGCTTGCCCGGCAGATCCCAAGTGCCATCTGCCCGCACTCTGCTTGCTTTCCCGGTGCCGGATTTCCCGGTGCCGGATTTCCCGGTGCCGGATTTCCCGGTGCCGGATTTGAGAGCTTTGGCTGGGCCGGGCTTCGTTTTCGGGCTTTCTGGACAAGCCCATCATGACTGTCTGTCCAATGGACGGAGAGCCAGCTCGGACAGCGTGTTTGCAGACGTCAGCCGAATCACGTTGACCACCAGCTTGTTTTGCTCGCTGCGGGCAATGCCCGGCACTTCGGGAATCAAGCTGACGAGCAAGACTTCAGCCTTGGTACTTTTTGTTAGGCGGCTTACTAGGCAGCCCCAAGCCTCACCATAAAGGTCGAGGCCAGTGGCGCGATGCAGGCTAAAGCCTCGCCGACGGCATTCCAGCAGGAATTCCTCGGCGATCCGGTCACACCCCTCGCCGCTTACTGTCCGCCATACCTCACAGCCAACCTGCTTTTGATAGCGGTACTGGCCCGATGGCAGACTGGGAATGTCAAGAGGGCAGTCGCCGCCGGCCGCCGGCCGGCCCGATCTGCTGCTAGGCGCTTGATCATTGCCCTTCAGTAGGCCCAACAAAGTAGCGTCTGCCACAGCTTTGCCCTCGGCCATGCCATCGGGCTGATCCGCTGCTCTTGGCTCGCCTGTTCCAGCAACAACATCGATGTCGCTGCTATCGACCGCCGTGGCGACAGTTTGACCAGCAACACTGTCTGCCGCTAGGCTGAGATCGGAGGCCAACGGTCTGTTTCCGTGCAGTTTGCAGCAAAGCAAAAGCGCGGCAACAATGACCAATGCTGCTGCCACGCCTGCGGCGGCAACGATCAAAGGGAGTTTACAGCGTTGCTTATCGAGTTCCACAGTTCCTCCAATTTGCCGCGAAATGCTACAACTGCAATTATTGCTATGACTACGAGGACTCCTACTAAAATTGCATATTCCGTTGTACCCTGACCTGAGTGTTCAGCGATCCGGCGGCGCCCGGCCGCTAGCAGCCTTACCGACAGGTCTACTGACCATGCCTTTAGTGCCTTTAACTTTTCAACAATGTTCATTCTCATCACCCTAACTTTTCCATTAGATCGAGCAATATCGGTCCTAACACCAACAGGAGCATCGCCGGCAATATCAGGCCGCCTGTCGGCAGGAGCATTTTGACCGGCGCCTTGGCCACCTGTTCCTCGCGTTTGGCGTACAGAATCTGCCGGGACTCCCCAGTCAACGACAGTAAAAGTGGTGCAACTGGCGCACCAGAGCGCAAGGCGCGGAGCACAATGCCCACAAAACGGGAGAACAGTTCGGTGTTTACCTCGGCCTCCAGTTGCCGTAGGCCTTGCTCCCGCGAGCAGAGCCCCTTTTGCCAAATATCCAGATGGCTACGGCAAAGGCCGGCCAGTTTGCCGCTGCTGCGGCAGACAGCCAAGGAGAATGCCTGGTCGAATGCCAATCCGGAACGCATGCCCAAGGCGCAGATATCCAACAATGCCGGCAGTTCAGCATCCAGGGCACTCCCCCTTGAAGCTGCGGAGGGTTTTCTGGGTAGGCGCAACAGCGGCTGGGCTGGTATAGCGTTTTTCAATCCCAAAGCAGTGGCCGTGACCAAGGTCGACGCCTGCCCGTCTGAGACTGCACGCTGGGTCGCCAAGCGTCGCATCTGGCTTTGGTTACGTTCAGCAAGCAGCCATTCCACTAGGCTGGCCACTGCCAAAGCCACGCAGACCAAGGACAGCAAAAGGCAGATCAGCCAAACAGTCATGACTGCTCAATCCCCAAGATGCGCCGGATCATCAACAGTCCCAGCAGCTCCATGGCTAATGCCACAGAGAAGATCATCAGCCCGGCAGGCGAGCTGAAAAAGCTGGCCAGATAGCCTTCCATGGCAACTGAGAGCAAAGCCACCAGCACCAAAGGCATGATGGCCACCACTTTGAAGGACAGCCTGGCTTGGGCAGTCTGTACCTGCAGCTTGCGCTTCAAGGCAATGGATTCGCTCACCGAAGTGGCAGCAGATTCCAAAAGCTCCTTCATGCTGCCGCCCGTGCGATGCTGTATCTCCAATGCGGCAACCAGAAACCCCAGCTCATCGATCTGGTTGCGCTGTTCCATGGCTCGCAGGGCCTCAAAAACCGACTGGCCGGAGGATATGTCGTCGCTGGTCTGGGCAAGCTCGGAGCGCAAAGGCTCGACGGCTTCTTGACCGGCTTGGGCCAGAGCCTGTTGCAAGGAACTGCCGGTGAGGAAGCTGAACCCTAAGCTATGCAGGGCATCGGGCAACTGCTCACGCATCCGGGCGTTTCTTTGCTGCAGCTTGCGTTGGCTATAGCTGCCAACCGTGAGCGGCACAGCCAGCAGTGCCAGCAACAACCAGACGGCTTGCCGGGTGAGCAGGGAAAAGGCAATGCCGATCAGCAAGCAGCAACCTAGCAGCAGCTCTGAAAGCTGTGGCAGTGCGCCGAACACCCCGGCGTTGGCCGTGAGCAACAGCAGCCGCTCTGCGGCATGCTTCCAGAAAGGCATGCGCAGCAAGATACGAGCCGGCACCCGCAGCGGTGGTAGGCCATTTCGCGCCAAATCGACGAAGGGTATAAAGGTCGTCCGGCCATCCACTGTCCTTTGTCTGCCGACCGCCCGGCGGCGAAATCGACAGAACGCATCCACACAAACCGGCAGCAACGTGGCCGCCGAACAACCAGCGGCGGTGACCGCAACCACCAATTCAACAATTCTTGTATCCATCATTTCCCTCCGTCGCCAAGGATACCCCGGGCAGCGTCGTCATACCAAAGGTAGTTCCCTGTTTTTGGTTGCCAAGCCACTAGGGCTTGCAACTCAACACCTTCCCGGCCGCCGCCACAGGCATAGATGCTTGTCACGCGGCGAAAGCCATCGGGGTCGCGCTGGACGTGGACGATCAAATCGAAACTGTTGGCGATCTGCTCGTCCAGCACCGAAACCGGCAGATCCATGCCATAGCGACACATCATCACCAGGCGGCTGACGACTTCTGTAGGCGAGTTAGCATGCAGAGTTGTCAAGGAGCCGTCGTGGCCGGTGTTCATGGCTTGCAACATGTCCAAAGCCTCAGCGCCACGGCACTCACCGACCACTATGCGGTCGGGACGCATACGCAATGAGTTGGTCACCAAGTCACGGATAGTGACCTCTCCCGCACCCTCGCAGCTCTTCATCCGTGCCTCTAGGCGCACCACGTGAGGATGGCTATGGAAGCGCAGCTCAGCGGCATCCTCAATGGTGATGATCCGTTCTTCGGCAGGTATTTCTACCGACAAGGCATTCAACAAGGTGGTCTTGCCGCTGCCAGTACCACCGCTGACCACAATGTTTCGCCGCTGCCGGACAGACAACCGAAGCAGCTCAGCCACTGCCCCGTCCATCGATCCTTGGGCAGTCAACTCATCTAAAGTGAACATCTGCTCACGAAACTTACGAATAGTTAGTACAGTGCCGTCTGGTGCTAACGGCGGTATAACCACGTTCACCCGATGCCCCTCCGACAAACGGGCGCTGACCATTGGGCTGGACTCGTCGACTCGACGGCCAAGGGGGCCGACTATCCGGTCGATGATCATTCGCAGCTGGTCCTCATCGTCAAACACCACATCACTGGAGTGAATACGGCCATGCTGCTCGTAATAGACCCGAGCAAAACCGTTAACCATGACCTCAGACACCGAAGTGTCCCGCAAAAGCGCCTCTATCGGCCCCAAGCCTATGACAAAGTCCTCGACTTCCTGAACCAAGGCCAAGCGAGAGGGTTTGCTCAAGTGCGAAAATGCCGCGCTTGCAGAGATCTGCTCCAGCACCGCTTCCACCTCGCGCTTTGCCCTCTGCTTATCTTTTTCCAAGAGCTCTGCGATCCGGGTGCTGGGAAGCTGTTGGTAAAGCATCTGGCGCATCTCTTCCCGAAGCGTACGCAGATTGCCAATAGAAACGTTAGCAAGATCATGGCCACCGAGGTCATTAAGCAGTTCAAGAAGAGACATGAGCTGCCTTTCTGTCGCTCAGCGCACCAAGGCCCGGCACACTCAGGCGCGACAACATGCCCGTCAATCCGCGCTGAGCCTGCTTGCCAAAATCATCCTGCTCAGGCCAAGGGCGGCCACTGAGCGTGCCTGTCAGCCTATCTAGAAGTAGCTCTAGGGAGCTAATGAAGCCATTGTTGCTCTCCAAAAGCTCCTGTGGGCATCCCAAGGCCAACAGCTCATCTACCAATGTGCCGCCATCGTCTAAACCTAGCACTTCATGGCCGCCAAGCGCCAACATGGCATCTTGTGTGCTTAAAGGGGCGTAACGGCCACAGCCGTTTAGAACATAGTGGTGCCTAGCCTCTGGTATCTGTAGTTTCACTGCCAGCTCTGCCACCCTTTGGCATGCCTTGATCGATGCTGCCCGCTGATCCATCAAAAACACCAACTGTGTACAGGCACGTGCCATGCAGGCTTGAGCGCTGCTCCAAAACGCCGAGGTGTTGACCAAAATCAACTCATAACTGTCAGCCAAAGACCTTATCAACTGAGGTAGGGACTCGCTCACCAGTTCGGAATGCTCCACCTGCTCCGGGGCAGTCAACACCAGTAGGCCAGGGTACCTCTGCCCCTTGCTACCGGGCGCAGCCAGTGGCTCCAAGGGCATCGGGGATACCTCGCCTTGATCTTGCCCCATCTTTGCGCACATCTCCATCAGCGGTCGGGTTTCGACCTTTTTAGCATCCTGCCTACCGAGCAGGTAAGCTATGTCACCGAACTGCAGGTCAGCATCGACCAGAACGGTTGATATGCCACGGCGGTTAGCCAGCAAGGCCAACAAGAGGCTGACTGTGCTCTTGCCTACGCCTCCCCTTCCGGAGAAGACCCCGACAATCGATGATGCGCTCATTTGCATGCCTGTCTTGCTTGGCCGTTGCACCAACGGCGACATAGGCTCATCAAGCGCTTGAGCATCTTCTGGCTCGGGCGGCAGAAGGCCGTCTGCCAAGGCTGGTGCCAAGGCTGCTGACAGCTCTTTTTCTACCGACGACTCTTTTTCTGCTGGTTGCAGCGACGATATTGCCAACGCCGACCCGGACAGCGTCGGCAGCAACACATCTTGCATGATCGGCAATTCAAGTTTTGGCACCGCTGACACCAACGGCTCCGCAGAACAAGACGAGCCGCCTCCCTTTGTATCCAACACTGCCAGGGGCTTTCTTGTGCTCGGTAACTCGAGCTTTGCGGCAGATGCGGGCGAGGGCTGATGGGTGTCGGCAGCCATGTGCGGATTTCCCGCCCTTTCGCCGGTGAGCTCGGGCACCGTGGCCTGACTGAGCTCTGCCAACTGTTCGGAATTGATCACTCCGCGTATCCCTGCTGCCCGAGCTCTGCTTACCAAGGATCCAGAAGCCCGGTCCTCCAACAGGTAAACGTCTCGATGCGGGTTGTCCAAGCATATTGCCGCCGCTAGGTTGATCGGGCTAACCCCCTCAGCCTGGGAGTCGTTGAAGACGACGACAGCTGCAGAGTGCGACAGCCCAAACAAATGCTCACGGCAGGCCGCAGCATCGAAGAACTCCTGATCGCTTTGGCCTTTCGCCAAGATACGGGCACATGGCTCGGCCTTCTTCTCAGAAAACATCATTGTTCACCTCCGGGAACCACCAGATAGAGTTTTTGGTTCCTAGAGGCAGCGATTACCTCTTGCACCCGATCCTCTTTTATCTCCAGAGTTACCCAGTTCAAATTGGCGCGGCTGCCACTGTTGCCGAGCAGGGACTTCTTGCCTTCCACCCCCACACTGCCAGTGGTGTTATTCGAGGTCTGAAGCACCCGCACACCTGCCGCTATCAGGCGTGTCTGCGAGCCATCGGTAGCATAAAGGGCAATTTGGCATCCTGGTTGGATTGCTCCTCCAACGGCTGAAACGTCGTCAACGGGTATGCTCAGCGCACTGAAGCCGGCCGCTACGCCGACTTGTCCCTGGACATTGCCTAACTTTGCCAAGCAAACCGGCTCATTAGCCAACAGCGGCAGCGACAGGGTTTTTCCCAGCACATCGCTATCAGACATAAGTGCCCCGGCCGGCAAAAGCTCAGACAGCCATGTTCGCCGGGAGACATTCGCTGTACTCAAAGACTCGCCTACGCCAATGTCCCGGTCGGCTACATACACTTCCACTTGCTCACCACCGTAGGCTGACATGGCTTGGGCACGAGTCTGGCCGACCTCACTTTTCAAAGCGGAGGCAAACAGAGCCATGCAGGCCGCAGCTATGATGCCCGAGGCCAGCGATATCAACAAACGTTTACGTCTTGTATGCATTGGCATACCCTCTCTTCCGGTATCAGTTTTAGAAGACAGCCGCCAAGCGGTCTTGCGGACTCACAGATGGCAGTGCCTTGAAAACAAGCGTCTTGAAAACAATACTGGTTCGCTTATAAGCAGTTTTGAATGAAACATCCTCCGAATTCCTCCCGAATCTTTAGCAAATTTCTCCCTGTTCCAACAAATAGTTCAAGCCGGATCCCTTCAGACTTATCTGGAATTTCAGCAAAACTTTAAGAAAAGTTACTCGTAATTTAAGAAAAATTTAAAATACCTAGCAAACAAGGCACGAATCTTCAAAGAAAATCTGAAAACCTCTTGCCAGTTTTGCCATACTCAGGTATAGTCACGCGGATGAAGCTATGTGCTGTTTTGGAAGACAGCTGAACTGAATGTAAGAAAGGAGCGCTTAATGTCACGTCCGATTATTGACACTGATGAATGCACTGGTTGTGGGATTTGTGTTGACACCTGTGAGCACAGCGTCTTGGACATCGTCCAAGACCTGGCGACCGTCGTGAATGAGGATGCCTGCACCGCCTGTGGCGATTGCATGGAAGAATGTCCGATGGCTGCCATTACCGAGATCGAAGAGGACTAGAAAACCGAGTGGTCCGGGGCCGCTCTCGGAAGCTTTCCTTGAAAAGGCCCCGGATCCAAATACATGGCGAAACACCCGCGCTGGCATTACCGCTAGCTGGAATTATGCGCCTAGTGAGTGTCTGGGTACCTGATATGCGCACAGGCTCAGACGGTGGCGCTCATCCGTCAGGTGATGGTTGACGGGTTCCACGTTTCAACTGAACCCATACCCGTCGTTTGTCGCACTCGTTAGCTAGTGATGCCTCAAAGTTGTCGACGCTGAGTAGTCGGCGGCGCATGACTCGTGACTCTTTACCCAATAGCCATTTTTTGGGCAGGTCTTGGTTTGTGTCTTCGAATGCCTGTTCTAGGGTTTGTTTGGCTTTGGCATCGAGGACGACTATCAGCAGCGGGTCGCTGTGTTCGACCACAAATCGAAGCTCTTTGGGAGAGAGCTGCTGGGGTTCGGCACCGTCGGCCGCAAGGGCCGTCAGTGTCAGGCCGCACCAGTTGTCGTCGCCCCAGCCCAGCGCTTTCAGCGCCGCCCTCAGAGCATCTCCATCAACACCGCTGAAAGGAGCACCACCGGCCAGCTCTGTTGCCCCCATGTCACCTTTGATCAACAGTACATCAGCCAGTGCCGATCCAGCAATATGGCTGTTGAAGGCCGCCAAGGCACCCACGGATGCCGCTGCCACAAGGGAGGCTGCGGCTTGGTTGGGTTCTGAGATGCCACCGTTCTGATCTTCAAGCATGCCTTTGGCCTCAAAATACCTTTCTTCTGAAGTTACGATTGCTGCAATTAGTGTTATCCTGTTTTGAGCAAGGCAAGCATACCATGATTCATGATCAGCACAGGATTAGGAGCTAACATGTCTGAAGTCACTGAACTCACAACTGATAGTTTTAAAGCCACGGTACTTGATTCCGAAAAGCCCTACTTGGTGGACTTCTGGGCCAGCTGGTGCGGCCCGTGCCGGATGGTCGCCCCAATAGTCGAGGAAATAGCCGCCGAAAAAACCGACGTGCTCTCGGTAGGCAAGATCAACGTCGATGAGCAGCCGGAGATCGCCACACAGTACCAGATCATGTCTATCCCAACCCTGATCCTCTTCAAGTCCGGTGAAATAGCCGAGCAAATCGTCGGCGCAGCGCCCAAAGACGAACTGCTGCGCCGCCTGACCCCACACCTTGGCTAATGGGGATGCCGATCAATCATGCCACCTGCCGCCACGCCCTGTCCTTGGGCATGGCGACCTTAGAGAAAGAAGTTGCCATGTGTACCAATGGTGTAAATACCGACCAGTTCAAAGCCAACTTGTCCCAAATCGACGAAGCTGTGGCGCTTAGCCGCCGGTGGCTCCATCGTGCCTTCCATCAGGCCGAGAGTGCCCAACACCAGCGTACTGCAGCCAAGCTGCGCGAGGCACAGGCGCTTCTGGACGAGGCGCGGGCAGCACTGGAGGAAGCCGGCGACATCGTCGAGCGAGAAGCCAGTAACGCCAATGTCACTGTTCATCTGGTCTGAGGCTTCTCGACTTGAGGCCAAACTGTTGGCAGCAATGGGCAAGGCGATAGTAATGGCAGGGTGGCCACAATGAGCGAACTGGTGCGTTTCAGCGTGGCCATGCCCGAGGACCTGCTTGCCCAGTTCGACAGCCTAGTCGCCCGCCGGGGCTTGGCCAAGAACCGCTCCGAGGTGATTCGTGACCTGATTCGTGAGGCGCTGATCGACGAACAGTGGCATGATCCCGATGCCACCATTGTCGGCACCTTGACCTTGGTGTTCGACCATCACGCCTCCGATTTGCAGAACAAGTTGGACCAGATACAGCACTCTGCCCACGACAAGATCATCTCGACTATGCATATCCATCTAGACAGCCATAACTGCTTGGAGATTATCGCCATGCGTGGCTCCTCGGCCGAGATCACCTCGATCTCCGAGAGCCTACTGGGCGTGAAGGGTGTCAAGCATGGACACCTAGCGGCAACGACCACCGGCAGTAGCCTTTAAGCCTTCGCGGAAGTACTGTTTCCAGTCATGCCACACCACCTCGCAAGCACGGCCAACAAATGCCAGACGGGCATTAGGGAGATGCCGATCAATTCTGCTATGCCAGATTGTGAGCTGGACCGTTCTAAGGAAACGCCGATTAAGCGCGAAAATGGCACTGACTTTTCGTGCCCTGTTTGTGCTGCCGCTGGACGGTTTTCGTGCCCTGTTTGTGCTGCCGCTGGACGGCGGCATGGTGCAAATCATGCCGTGCCATCTTGCAAGCTGGATCGTTCCAAGGCTGCCTGAGGCGATGAAGAAGGCATTCGACCTACATGTCAATGGCATCGTCCAAGGGGTAGGTTTTCGCCCCTTTGTCTACCGGCTTGCGCTGCGCCATAGCCTCAAGGGCTGGGTGCTGAACGCCGGGGACGGTGTGGATGCCCATATCGAAGGCGAACAACAGGCTTGCTTGGATTTCTTGGAAGCCTTGGAGCGGGAAGCACCAGCAGCGGCCTTTGTGGAACAGCTCAGCAGCCGCTTGGCTGACATCGAGGACTACGCTAATTTTCAGATCCGCCCATCAAAGCATGCTGAGGGAGCAGCGTCCACCCTGATCTCCCCGGATTTGGCTACTTGTCAAAACTGTCTGCAGGAGCTGTTCGATCCGAACGACAGGCGCTACCTCTACCCCTTCATCAACTGCACGGACTGCGGCCCGCGTTTCACGATTATCGAGGCGCTGCCCTACGACCGGCCATTGACCACAATGCGCGACTTTCAGATGTGCCCCAGCTGTGCCGAGGAATACCATGACCCTGCCCAGCGCCGCTTCCATGCCCAGCCGGATGCCTGTTTTCAGTGCGGGCCGCAGCTGGCGCTGTGGCAGCAACCCGAACAGCCAGCCGCCGCCGGGCAGGACGACCCGACGGGGGAAGTTATTGGCGGAAAGACCGCTTCTCCGACCGCCGCCGAGGCGACCACTGGCGGGGAGGGTCCTGCCGGGGAGGGTCCTGCCGGGGAGGGTCCTGCCGGGGAGGGTCCTGCCGGGGAAGCTGCCGCCGAGCGCGCCATTGCCGGCCGCCGCGCCCAGAGTCAAGCCCTGATTCGCAAGGCTGCTACGGCACTGGCCACCGGCCAGATCGTGGCAATCAAGGGACTCGGCGGCTACCATCTGGCCTGTGATGCCACCAATGAGGCGGTGGTCGCTAGGCTACGGCAGCGCAAGCACCGGCTCCGCAAGCCTTTGGCCATCATGGTGCGTGACCTTGCGG
>JGI20171J14444_1000051_pt1:7500-39307 | contig 39307 bp, 21 predicted proteins | sample TergutNc150P4_FD_14444 | JGI IMG/M metagenome (IMG submission 14444) | reverse complement strand
CCGCCAGTGCTTCCCGGTCAGCCTCGGCCAACGGGCTGCCGTCGCTGCCGCTGCTATCACTGGCGGCAGTCGAGCCAGCCACGCACCCCAACCCGCCGACTTCCCACTGCTCCATGTCCTGCAGGGCAATGGGCTTCAGCTTGTCAGCAGCATCGCGCTGGGCGATCTCGATTGCCCGGACAATGGCACTGGCCCCAGCTAGGGTCGATGCGTAGCAGATGCTGTGGCGCACGGCATCGGTACGCAGCGCAAAGCCGTCAGGACGCGCCATCTGCCCCAAGGGGATGTTGATGATCAGGTCAACACTGCCTTTGGCAATCTCATCGGCGATGTTCTCGCCCATGCCTTCCTCCGCCTGCTCTGTGATCCGCCGCACTATGCGCACTGGAATACCCGCCGCCTTCAAAACCTTGGCCGTGCCGGTGGTCGAGATGATGTCGAAGTCCAAATGGCTCAGGTTGGAGGCCACCGATATAATCGAGCGCTTGTCCTTGTCGGCAACACTGATAAAAGCCACGCCCTTGGTGGGCAGGGAGTAGTCGATGGCCAATGCGGTCTTGGCGTAGGCCGCCGGGAAATTCTCGCCGATGCCCATCACCTCGCCGGTCGACTTCATCTCCGGCCCAAGGATGGTGTCGGCACCGGGGAAGCGACCAAAAGGCATCACGGCCTCCTTGACACAGAAATACGGCAACTGCCGGTCGTCAGGCGGCAGCTTAAGCTCGGCGATCTTCTGGCCGGCCATGACCAGTGCGGCACATTTGGCCAAGGGCACACCGCTGGCCTTGCTGGAAAACGGCGCAGTGCGGCTGGCCCGGGGATTGACCTCGATCACGTAGACTTGCGTGTCCTTCACCGCAAACTGAATGTTCACCAAGCCGCAGACACCGACGGCCAAGGCCAAACGTGTTGTGTAGTCCCTGATCTTGGCGACCACGTCATCAGAGAGGGAGAAGGGCGGTGTGCAGCAGCTGGAATCGCCGGAATGGATACCAGCCTCCTCGATGTGCTCCAAGATGCCGCCGATGTAGACGTCTTGACCATCGCTGAGTGCGTCAACGTCCACTTCAACGGCGCTTTCCAGAAAGCTGTCCAAGTAAACAGGATGGTCGCTGGTAATGCGCGTGGCCTCAGTCAGGTAATCGTCAAGCATGTCGCCGTCATAGGCAATGGCCATGCCCCGGCCGCCGAGCACATAGCTCGGGCGCACCAAGAGCGGAAAGCCCAAGCGCTCGGCAACCTGCCGGGCGTCATCAAGGCTGGCGGCCGTGCCCGCCGGCGGATAAGCGATAGCCATCTTGTCCAACAGCGCGGCAAAACGCTCGCGGTCCTCGGCCACATCAATGGCCTCTGGCTGAGTGCCCATGATCGGCACGCCAGCACGCAGCAAAGGCTGGGCAAGTTTCAGCGGCGTTTGGCCACCGAGAGTGGTGATGACGCCTTCCGGCTTCTCGGCCTCGACCACATCCATCACGTCTTCAAAGGTCAGAGGCTCAAAGTAGAGGCGGTCGGAGGTGTCATAGTCAGTGGAGACAGTTTCCGGGTTGCAGTTCACCATCACTGTCTCGTAGCCTTGATCGCCCAAAACGTAGCTGGCATGTACACAGCAGTAATCGAATTCGATGCCCTGGCCAATGCGGTTTGGCCCGGCTCCGAGTATCATAACGCGCGGTCGGGAAGCTGGGCGCACCTCGTCGGCCGCACTCTTGCCGGCAGCCGCCAAACTGCCGGAGCGCTCATAGGTCTTGTAGTAGTAGCTGGTGGCGCTGGCGAACTCAGCGGCACAGGTATCAACCATCTTGAAACAGGGAAGTACGCCGAGATCTTGGCGGCGGGCGCGGACATCAAGCTCATCGGAGCCCGTCAGATAGGCGATCTGCATGTCAGAGAGGCCGACACGCTTGGCCTGCCAGAAGTCCTCGCTACTCAAGCTGGCCAAGGTATGGCTGCGCAGTTTCTCCTGAGCGACCACTACTCGCAGCATACCGTAAACGAACCAGGGGTCGATACCGCTGGCCTCAGCCACTTGCAGCACACTCCAGCCTCGGCGCAGGGCCTCGGCCATGTAAAAGATCCGCTCCTCGGTGGGGCTGCCGACCAGCTCCGCAAAACGCTCTTCCTCAAAATGGTCGGCACCGTCGGCCCCCAGCCCACCGCGACCGGTTTCCAGTGAGCGCAAAGCCTTGCCTAGGGCCTCTTCAAAGGTGCGGCCGATGGCCATCACCTCTCCTACCGCCTTCATCCGGGTGGTCAGCGTGGTCTCAGTGCCCTTGAACTTCTCAAAGGCAAAGCGCGGCACTTTGACCACCACGTAGTCGATGCTGGGCTCAAAGGAAGCCGGAGTAGCTAAAGTAACGTCGTTTTTCATTTCATCTAAAGTGTAGCCTACAGCTAGTTTTGCGGCGAATTTAGCAATCGGAAAACCAGTGGCCTTACTGGCCAGGGCGCTAGAGCGCGAAACCCGGGGGTTCATCTCAATCACCAGCATCCGGCCATCGTCGGGGTTCACGGCGAACTGGACGTTAGAGCCACCAGTCTGTACCCCGATTTTCTCCAGAATGGCCAAAGAGGCCACTCGCATCCGCTGGTATTCGATATCGGAGAGGGTTTGGGCAGGCGCTACGGTGATACTGTCGCCAGTATGCACGCCCATCGGGTCGAGGTTCTCGATGGAGCAGACGATGATGCCGTTGCCATGGGCATCGCGCATCACCTCCATCTCGTACTCCTTCCAGCCTAGCAGGCTCTCCTCTACCAATACCTCGTGTACCGGTGAGAGCTCAAGTCCCTGGCCGGCAATCTCGCGCAGCTCGTCACGGTTTCTGGCAATGCCGCCGCCGGCGCCGCCCAAGGTGTAGCTAGGACGGAGCACCAATGGGTAGCCGATGCGGCAGGCCAGGTCCTCGGCCGCCTCGATGCTGTGGACATGACCGCTGTTAGCGCACTCTAGGCCAATCTCGGCCATAGCCTCGGCAAAGAGCTGACGGTTCTCGCCACGTTCGATGACCTCTAAGTCGCAGCCGATCATCTCCACCCCGTATTTCTCCAGTACGCCCTCCCGAGCCAAGGCCACTGCGCAGTTCAGCGCGGTCTGGCCGCCAAGGGTCGGCAGCAAGGCATCGGGGCGTTCACGCTCGATGATCCGGGCTACTGAGCTCGGGGTAATCGGCTCGATGTAGGTGCGTGTGGCCATTTTCGGATCAGTCATGATAGTGGCTGGGTTGGAGTTGACCAACACCACCTCATAGCCGTCCTCGGCCAACACCTTGCAGGCTTGGGCGCCGGAGTAGTCGAACTCGCAGGCTTGGCCGATGACGATCGGGCCGGAGCCGATGAGCAGGATGCGTTGGATGTCAGTCCTCTTAGGCATTATCTCCACTCCCTCAGACGGTCGGCGGAAATGTCGATGTCCAGATAGTTTTGGCGTCCCTCAATCAGCCGGGTAAACGCCGTGAACAGATAGTGGGAATCAGTCGGCCCCGGCGAGGCCTCCGGATGGTATTGGACGGAGAAAGCTGGGATATCCAAGAAACGCAGTCCCTCGATAGTGCCGTCATTCAGGTTCACGTGAGTCAGCTGGATTCGCCCGAACTGGGGGTTCATGACCACCGGGGTCAGCCCTCTCTCTACCCAAGGCCGCAGGTCAGAGCCTTCGGTATGCTCGCCTACGCCACCGGAGAACTCCGGCAACACGGGTCCTAAGCTGTCGAAGCGCACCGAAAAGCCGTGGTTTTGCGCCGTCACCTCAACGGTGCGGGTCAACAGGTTCATCACCGGCTGATTGGCACCGTGATGCCCGAAGCTGAGCTTCTCCACCACAGCCCCGGCAGCTAGGCTGAGCATCTGGTGCCCCATGCAGATGCCAAACACCGGCAGCTTGCCAAGAAGGGCACGGACGGCCTCGAAAGTCTCCCGCACCGGCTCCGGATCGCCCGGCCCGTTGGAGAGGAATATGGCATCCGGATCCCAAGCCAGCACGTCGGCAGCCGGCGTGTTCCAAGGCACGACGATCACCGCACAACCAGCGCGGGCAAGATTCATCAGGATGCCGCGCTTGATGCCACAGTCATAGGCGATCACCTTGTGTTGCGGCTTGGCCGCCGGCTTCAGCCAAGCATCGTAGGCCTGGGCGACAGGGGCAACATCGTAGAGATAGGGCGCATCGACGCTGACCGTGGCCGCCAGGTTCTTGCCGATGAGCTCGGGCACGGCCTGCACCCGGGCATAGAGGCTCACCGGGTCGAGATCGACGCTGGAGATCAGTGCGCGTTGGGCACCGTGGTCGCGGATGTGACGGGTCAGGGCACGGGTATCGACATCAGTGATGGCCACCACCCCCTGCTCGGCCAAGAATTCCGGCAATGGCATATCGGAGCGGAAGTTGGAGGGCATCGCACAGATGTCCCGTACCACCAGTCCGGACAATGCCAGCTTGTCGCACTGCAGGTCATTTAAGGCAACGCCGTAGTTGCCGATTTGCGGATAGGTCATGGTGACTATCTGGCCGGCATAGCTGGGGTCGGAGATGACCTCCAAGTAGCCGACCATCGAGGTATTGAAGCAGATCTCGCCTACAGCCTCGCCCGCTGCCCCACAGCTTAAGCCGGGGAAGTAGGAGCCGTCCTCCAGCATCAGCGCTGCTCTGCACTCGTTTTCATTCAAAGTTCCACCACATTTCCCTTATCGAGGCTGGCGTAGCCGTCAACATAAACCTCAGTGGCACGCCCTAGCAGATGTCGGCCGATAAAGGCCGAGTTCCGTGACTTGCTAACAAAGCCTTCTTCGCTAACCACCCATTCCAAGTCAGGGTCGATGACGGTGAGGTCGGCAATGCTGCCGTGGGCAAGTGACACCGGCTCCAAACCGAGAATACGGCGCGGCGCATGCGCCATCCGCTCCACCAGCTTGGCCAGTGACATCTGCCCGGTCGCCACCAGTTCGGTAAGTACCAGCCCCAATGAAGTCTCCAAGCCAGTAGTGCCGAAGGGCGCCAGCTCGAATTCCACTGCCTTCTCGTGGGCGGCATGCGGCGCATGGTCGGAGGCCAGGCAGTCGATGCTGCCGTCGGCCAGTCCTGCCCGCAAAGCGGCAGCATCGGCGGCAGTGCGCAGCGGTGGGTTCATCTTCAGGTTGGTGTTATAGGTCTCGTCCAGCGCGCTTTCGTCCAAGAAGAGGTGATGTGGTGTGACCTCGCAAGTCACCGACAACCCCTCGGCCTTGGCAGCGCGCACCATCTCCAGCCCGGCCGCAGTGGTCAAGTGCTGGATATGCAGCGCTGCACCGGTCAGCTTGGCCAAGGCGATGTCCCGGGCGATCTGCATCTCTTCGCCAGCGGCCGGCCAAGCAGCCAGCCCCAAGCGGGTGCTCACCACGCCCTCGTTGATCTGACCGTTGCCCACCAGCGACTCCACCTGACAATGGCTGAGCACCGGTCGGCCAAGGCCGAAGGCGTACTCCATCGCCAAGCGCATCATACCGGCGTCCTGCAGGCCACGGCCATCGTCCGTGAAGGCCACTGCGCCAGCAGCGGCCATGTCGCCCATCTCGGCCAGCGCCGCGCCCTGCTCGCCCAAGCTCAGCGCTCCAGCCACATGAACACGGGTACGTGTTACTGCTGCCGCCTTCTTCAACACGTAAGTCACTTGGCTGCCGCTGTCGGTTATCGGCTTGGTGTTGGGCATCGCCAAAACCGCAGTGAAGCCGCCATGTGCCGCTGCCGCGCCGCCGCTGGCGATGTCTTCTTTGTACTCCTGCCCCGGGTCACGCAGGTGCACATGCATGTCCACTAGGCCGGGGACGAGCAGCTTGCCACCCAAGTCGTGCTGGAGGCCATTCTCCGTCCGGATAGAGCCCGGCTGGCCGATCTCGACTATCTGGCCGTCACGGACCAGCAGGTCGCAGAGCTTCGGCTGCGGCATCCCGGCCGCCGGGTCAACGCAACGGGCATTCTTAAGCATCAGAGGCATCTTGGCCACCTCCCATCAACAAATACATCAGCGCCATGCGCACAGCCACGCCGGCGTTCACTTGGTAGAGCAGCAGGTTTTGCGCAGTGTCAATAGCCTCGCTGGTCAGCTCGACGCCCCGGTTCACCGGACCGGGGTGCATGATTATGCCACCGGGCTTGATACGCGCCAGACGGTCGCGACCGATGCCGTAGAGACGGGCGTACTCCCGAAGCGTCGGGAAAGGCGCCCGTTCGATGCGCTCCTGCTGGATACGCAACATGTAGACCACGTCAAAGCTCTCCAGCTCGGCATCCAAGGAGTAGAGCGACCGGGCACCCAGCACTTCCGGCGCGGCAGGCATCAAGGTTGGCGGTGCGATCGCCGTGACCTCGGCACCCATCATCCTCAGACCGGGTGCCAGCGACCCGAAGACCCGGGAATGGCAGATATCGCCGACAATGGCCACCTTCAGGCCGTCAATGTGACCAAAATGCTCACGTATCGTGAACAGGTCGAGCAGCGCCTGCGTCGGGTGCTGGTGCTTGCCGTCGCCGCCGTTAATGATGTGCGCCTCCATATGCTGGGTGAGTATGTAGGGGGAGCCGGCGAAGCTGTGCCGGATGATCACCATATCCAGGTTCATGGCGTTCAAGGTCTGGGCAGTGTCCACCAGCGACTCGCCCTTGGAGGTGGCCGAGGCCGAGGCCGAGAAGTTGATGCCGTCTGCCGAGAGGCGCTTAGCGGCCAGCTCGAAGCTGGTACGGGTACGGGTAGAGTTTTCCAAGAAGAGGTTGACGACGGTGCGCCCGCGCAGAGTCGGCAGCTTTTTGATGGGGCGGTTGTTGACTTCCTTAAACGACCGGGCAGCATCCAAGACGCGATGGATCTCATCAGGGGTCAGGTCCTCGATGGCCAACAGGTGCTTGGTGGCCAAGGGCTTCATGGCCAAGGATTCGGCATCGGGTGCAAACATCAGCGCTCACCTCCTTGAAGCGCAGTCGGGGGTGACGGCGGCGGCGATGCGGGCTGGACCAGCGGCGGCGGTTGCGGCGGCTGTAGCCGAAGCGTCATCAGAGGCTGGGATGCCCCTTGGCCGGGCGAGCCTACCGACGGTGACGGCACCCCCAGCGGGGCAGCACCGATGCGCTCACCGGCACTGGCGGCCAGTATCTCTAACGCGCTTTTGCCGTCAACCTCCTGCAAGAACAGTCGAACCTGCTCGTTTTGCGAAGACGGCAGATTCTTGCCAACATAGTCCGGACGGATCGGCAGCTCGCGATGGCCGCGGTCGACCAGCACCGCCAAGCGGATCACAGCCGCCCGACCGTAGTCGAGCAGGGCATCGAGCGCCGCCCGAACAGTGCGCCCGGTATAGAGCACGTCATCGACCACGACGATCCGACGGCCATCGACATTGAAGGGTATGTTTGAGGAATAGACCTCCGGTGCGATCCTAAAGGCCACATCGTCACGGTAAAAGCTGATGTCCAAAGACCCTACCGGCACCGGTACGCCCTCGATCACCCTGATCAAATCGGCAAGGCGCTGGGCAAGCACATCGCCACGAGTGACAATGCCGACAAGGGCAAGGTCGTCGGCACCCCTGTTGTGTTCCAGAATCTCATGGGCAATACGTCGAAGCACCCGCTCGATGTCCTTCTCGTCCATCACCACGGTCTTCGGCTCCAAAGCTGCCATTACCACCGCCAATCCTCATGTTGTCCCAATTTGCAAAAAACGCCCCTGTGCACCTACGGCGCGACAAGGGCATCGGCAATGGCCTCGATTCGACAGCGGCGGGCTTGGCACAGCCGCCCTACAGGCCACTATGAGGATGTACCTTCCCGGTCTCTCCGTACCGTACTTAAAGGCTGGATATATGGTACGGGTGAATGCCGCCAAGCGCAAGGGCTTGTTGATGAACGGAAACTAGGGAAGCACCGATTTAATGCTATTGCGCCAGCTTGTAAGCCGGGCCGTCAGAATCTTAATGCTGCCATGGCGTGTCTCGCCGATCACTTGAGCTGCCCGGACAGCGAGGCGGCAAAGCGGTCAGTCATGCCGGAGACGTAGTCCAGCACAGCCCGCACCACGTCCCCGGCGGCTATACGCAGGTAGTCTTCTGGCATTGCCACGGGATGCTCTAGGTAATGCCAGAACAGCTGGCAGACCAGCCGGTAGGCTTGAGGATCAGCGGCCTTGGCGATGCTGGAGCGGTAGACGTGCTGAAAGAGGAAGTCCCGCAGCTCCTGCAGCGCTTGCCAAGCCGAGTCCGAAAGCCTTATTTGAGCTGCACCGTCTGAGTTTTCGGCCATGTCCTCCACCAAGGCGGTGATGCGCTGCGAATGACCAAAGCCCAGCAACTGCTGAGCCGTATCGGGCAGCTCGTCCGGCCCGACGATGCCCGCCCGCAGGGCATCGTCAATGTCGTGGTTGACGTAGGCGATGCGGTCGGCGACGGCCACCACCTGACCCTCCAAGGTCATGGCGGCCACCTTGCCGGTATGGCGCAGGATGCCGTCGCGCACCTCGTTGGTCAGGTTCAGGCCGCGGCCGTCACGCTCCAGCACGTCCACCACCCTGAGCGACTGGACATTATGGAGGAAAGTCTGCGGTACCTCCCCTTGGCGCTCGACGCAGACACCGCTCACAGCACCTGCCGGTGCTGCGCCGCTGGACAGGCGACCAAGGCAGTCTTGCAGTGCCTTCTCACCGGTATGACCGTAGGGAGTGTGTCCGAGGTCATGGCCAAGGGCAATGGCTTCGGTCAAATCGACATTCAAGCCCAAGGCCTGGGCCACGGAGCGGGCGATCTGCGCCGTCTCTAGGGTATGGGTCAGGCGGGTGCGGTAGTGGTCGCCCTCTGGGTCGATGAACACCTGGGTCTTGTGCGAGAGCCGCCGAAAGGCCTTGCAGTGCAGTATGCGGTCGCGGTCACGCTGAAAGGCGGTGCGCAGCCTGTCCGGCTCTTCGGGGCGCTGCCTTGATGCCGTGCCGGAAAAGGCCGCGAACGGACTCAGTTCTGCCCGTTCGCGGCGCTCTCTATCAAGACGCTCAATCACCTAATGAAGCGTCATTCAATGCCAGTGTGCCAAATTGCGATACAACACAGTCCGTGCCTACCCCTACCAGCGACCCGAAAGACTGCGGACTTGGCCCGTGTGGGGCGCGGTGTTCAAGCCCACGACGCATCCGTTCTCGATCACCACGCTGCGCTCGACCCTGAGACCGCAGCGACGGGGCTGTCGAACCCGCAGTGACGGGGCTGTCGAACCCACAGTGACGAACCCTGGACATCAGCGGTTATCGCTGGCAGCGAAGGTCTCTTCCAAGGCCGCCTGGCCAGCAGCCAAGCGCGCCAGCGGCACCCGATAGGGGGAACAACTGACATAGGTCAGGCCGATCCTATGGAAGACCTTGACGCTCTCCGGGTCGCCGCCGTGCTCGCCGCAAACGCCTAGCTCGATTTGCGGGTTGCCCTGACGGCCTTTCTTGCAGGCCATGTCAACCAGCTCGGCCACCCCGGAGTCGATGGTCTCAAAGGGGTTGACTGGAATCAGCTTGCGCTCTAAATAGCGGGGGATGAACTTGCTCTCCACGTCGTCACGGGAGAAGCCGAAAGTGGTCTGGGTCAAATCGTTGGTGCCGAAACTGAAGAACTCGGCGTACTTGGCTATCTCATCGGCAGTGACGGCGGCTCGCGGCAGCTCGATCATTGTGCCGATCAGCAAGTCCAGCTGCAGCCCGAACTCCTCGCCGACCTCGGCCAGCACCTCTTTGGCCTCTGCCCGCAGCACTTCTAACTCCGGTGTCACCGACACTAGCGGGATCATGATCTCAGCCACCGGGTTCAGGCCCTCTTTGATCAGCCGAGCTGCCGCCGTGGCGATTGCCCGCACCTGCATGGCAGCCAAGTCGGGGTGCAAAATGGCCAAACGGCAGCCGCGCAGCCCGAGCATCGGGTTAGCCTCGGTCATGGCATCGATCCGTGCCAGCAAAGAGCGCTTGGTGGCTATCAAGTCACGATCGCCACCTGTTAGCTCCAAACGGGTGATCTCGACTTCCAAGGCCCGTGGGTCGTCTAAGAACTCGTGCAGCGGCGGGTCGAGCAGACGTACCACCACCGGCAGACCGTCCATGGCCTTGAACATGCCGTAGAAGTCATCGGTCTGTACCTGCAGCAGCTTGGCCAAGGCCGCCTCACGCACCGCTGGGTCGTTGGAGAGGATGTAATCCTGGATAATTGCCTTGCGCTCACCCAAGAACATATGCTCCGTGCGGCAAAGGCCGATGCCGCCAGCACCGAAATCCCGCGATAACTGGGCGTCCTCGGGGTTGTCGGCGTTGGCCCGCACCCCGAGCCTGCGGAAGGAGTCCGCCCATTCCAAGATGGTGTCCAAATCCCCGGTCAGCTCTGGCAGTACCAGTGACACCTCCCCTAGCACCACGATGCCAGAAGTGCCGTCCAGGGAGATCAAGTCGCCTTCGCGGATCACTATGTCAGTGCCGCTGATCTCAGCTTGCTTAGCTTCGGCATCGATCTTCAGGGCATCGGCGCCACAAACACAGGGGGTGCCCATGCCCCGGGCGATGACAGCGGCATGGGAGGTCTTACCACCGTGGCTGGTGAGGATGCCCTCAGCGGCCACCATGCCCGCCAGATCGTCAGGGTTTGTCTCCCAACGGATCAACACACACTTACGGCCGGCTGCAGCCACGGCCACGGCATCGGCGGCAGAGAACACCGCTTCGCCAACAGCGGCACCGGGGGAGGCGTTCAGCCCCTTGGCAACCACGTCATAGTCGGCACCGGGGTCGAATTGGGGATGCAGCAGCTGGTCAAGCTGGGCGGGGTCGATGCGCAGCACCGCCTCCTCTTTGCTAATCAGGCCCTCCTGCACCATGTCGATGGCAATCTTCAGGGAGGCAGCTGCCGTGCGCTTGCCCACCCGGGTCTGCAGCATCCAGAGCTTGCCCTGTTCGATAGTGAACTCGATGTCACACATGTCACGGTAGTGGTTCTCAAGGATGCCGAAAACCTCCTCCAGCTCCAAGCCTGCCCCCTGCAGACCGTCAACATGCTTCAGGTCGCTAATCGGGCTGGTGTTGCGGATACCGGCCACCACATCCTCGCCTTGGGCATTGACCAAATAGTCGCCATAGAACTCGCGGGTGCCGTTGGCCGGGTTGCGAGTGAAGGCCACACCGGTAGCCGAGGTTTCGCCCTTGTTGCCGAAAACCATAGACTGGACGTTGACCGCCGTACCCAAGTCGTCAGCTATCTTATTTTGACGGCGGTAGATCTGTGCCCGCTCATTCATCCATGAGCCGAAGACAGCACGAATCGCCAAGTTCAACTGCAGATCAGGATCCTGGGGAAACTGCACTTTGCCACCGTCCACCAGCTCCGGGTACTCGGTGGCACTGACATGCTCGGCAAAGATCTGCTTGAACTCGCTGACCAGCGCCTCCATGTCCTCAGCGCTCAAGTCGTTGTCACCAGATACACCTCGGGCGATCTTCTTGGCGGTGATGGCGTTCTCGAAGAGGTCGCCCTCGACATTCATTACCACCTTGGAGAACATCTGGACAAAGCGCCGATAGCTATCCCAAGCAAAACGCGAGTTGGCAGTCTGCTTGATCAGCCCCTGTACCGACTGATCGTTCAGGCCGAGGTTCAGCACTGTGTCCATCATGCCGGGCATCGAAAAAGGTGCCCCGGAGCGCACACTGACCAGCAGCGGGTCAGAGGCATCGCCGATGCGCTTGCCAATGCGTTGCTCCAGATCGATGCGGTAGCGCTGGATCTCATCCAAAGCACCGTCCGGAAACTGATTGTTGTTTTGGTAGTATTCGACACAGGTTTGACAGGAAATGGTGAACCCCGGCGGTACCGGCAAGCCAATAGAGGCCATCTCTGCCAGCCCGGCGCCCTTTCCGCCCAGGATGCCTTTCATGTCCTTGTTGCCTTCAGTGATGTTCTTGCCACCCGCATCCTTACCGAATGCGAATACCCTCTTCAGATCAGACACTTCGACTCCAATCTCAATATTGCCCCTAACACGACGATGCTTTCAAGATCACCAAGACGGTGAATCAACCCCTTTGTTATGATAACGCGATCTGATGGCCGATTGGGTGGAGAAGTTCGTCTAATTGACAACCACTCTAATCACCAACAGCACTCACCCTACTCCGCCGGGAAGCTCAGGTGGTAGTAACGCAGGATTTCCTGGGCTATCTCTTCAATCGCCCGTTTGTCAGTACGGACAATGATGCAACCAACCCGGCGCATTACCGCTCGTGCCTGCTCCAAGTCCTCATAGATCTGCATGGGATCGGCATAAGAGGCAGCTATGTTAACCGCAGCGCCGAGACGCTGACTGCGGATGTCGGCCAATAGCCCGGGGTCAGACGACAGCCCGAAAACCCGGCGGCAGTCCACCCGGAAAAGCTCTGGCGGCACATCGACCCCTGGCACCAAGGGCACATTCGCCACCCGATAGCCCTTGGAAGCCAAATAAACTGAGAGGGGTGTTTTGGATGACCGGGAGACGCCGATCAAGACGATATCTGCACCCGAGAGATTGTCAGCGCCACGACCGTCGTCATGCTCGACTGCGTACTCCATAGCCGAAATGCGGTCAAAATAGGCCGCAGTGGTCTTTCGGAGCAGTCCGGGCTGCCCCTTCGGCGGCCTACCCGTGGCCAAGGCGATGGCGTCAATGGCCGGGCCGATCAGGTCCACAGCCACCACGTTTTTATCCATCAGGTAATCGTCAAGCTCCGCCCGCAACTGCTCATCGGCAATGGTGTGGAACAAGATCATCTCGGCTTTCGTCTCATGCAGGTGGGCATCGATGAACGGGCGCATCTGTTCCAGCGAGCTGACCTTGGGCAAACGGTTGATGATGCAGCGACCGTCGGAGAACTGGCTGGCGGCGGCCACTGCCATGGTAGCTGCACTGTCACCAATACTGTCCGAGATAATGTTGATGATCGGTCGGTTGTCAGCGGCATGCTGGGCATGGACTTCGGAAAGGTCGGCCATCAGCGCTTCCCTAGCCCCAGCCCTAGCCAGCCAACTTGCCGATATCAGCAACATCAGTAAAGGTTTCTACAAAACGGTTCAGCAACCTCAGGCGGTTCTCCCTCAACTTGTCGTCTTTCTCCATAATCAGCACGTCTTCAAAAAAGCGGTCGATGGGCGCTCGCAAAGAGGCCAAATAGCCCAGTGCCCGCTGATATTGCCCTTTACCCAAGGCATCGGCCACCGATTCGGAGACTTGGACTATGGCCGTATAAAGACCGGCCTCGGCGGCGCCGAAAAGCGACTCGTCGACATCGCTGCCCAGAGCAGCATTGCGCAGGTTGTTAGCGCGGGCAAAAGCCGAGGCCAAGTCGTCAATGAGCTCTGGCGACTTCTGCCGGTGCTCTTCTAGGATGCGGCTGCGCTCAAAAAGCGTGGCTGGCTCGATAACGCCGGTGGCCATGATAGCAGCAACCGTGTCGGCGGCCACGCCGCTCTCCCTGAGCATCACCTCCAAGCGGCCACTGAAGAAGGCGCGGATAGCACCTTCAGTTTCAGCGCGATCAAACCTGATGCCGCTAGCAGCCAAGATGTCCAAAGCCGAGCTGATCATGCCGGCCAAGCTCAGCGTGGCCTGGGGCGGTTCGTCGCCCATGACATCCGGCGAGTCTGGCCTCAGGCCGTCAGCCAGAATGTTGATGATGCCGATGGCGCCGCGGCGCAAGGCAAAGGGGTCAGAAGAGCCTGTCGGCGCTTGGCCGCAGGCGATGATCGCCGCCAAAGTGTCCATCTTGTCGGCCAAGGCCAACACCCTGCCCTCGAAGCTCGCCGGCAGCTCGTCGCCAGCGAAACGTGGCCGGTATTGTTCGCGAATCGCCGCTGCGATCTGAGACTCGTCGCCACCAGCCCGAGCGTAGTAAGCGCCCATGATACCTTGAAGGGCGGTGAACTCCACCACGGCATGGGTCAACAAGTCGGCCTTGGACAGGTGCGCGGCACGGATACAGCGCCCGACTTGATCCAAGGGCGCCGCCGCCGCTTGGGCGATCGCCGTAACCAACGATTCCAGACGGGCAGTCTTATCGGCCAGCGTACCCAACTTCTCATGGAAGACTACCTGTTCGAGCTGGACGACCCGGTTCTCCAAGGCAACCTTCAGGTCCTCGTGATAGAAGAACGAGGCATCGGCCAGGCGCGGCCGCACCACCAGTTGGTGACCGGCGATAATGGCCGAGTTATGGGCTGGCGAGCCGTTGGAAACCACCAAGAAACGGTTGGTCAAGCACCGCTGGTCGTCATAGACCGGAAAATAGCGCTGGTGTGAGAGCAAGGTGTCGATCAGCATCTCCGGCGGCACCTCCAAAAACTCGGCATCGAAGGTGCCAACCAGCACGGTCGGAAACTCCACCAAGTTAACCACTTCGGCAAAGGTGGCCTTTGGCATGTAGACGTGCAGACCGCTTTGCTCCTCGAAGGACTTGACTTGGTCGCTGATGCGGGCAGCACGCATCTCGGCACTGCTGATTACCCACGCCTTGGCCAAAAGCCTCTGATAGTCATCAGCACTGGGCACTAAGACCTCTTCCGGGGCTATCAGGCTGTGGCCACGGGTCATGCGCCCAGCAACTAAGCCGCCGTGATGCACCTCGATGGCCTGTTTGCCCCAAAGCGCACAAAGCCAGCGGATTGGCCGCGAAAAGTGCTCATGGCCTTGCCCCCAACGCTGTGACTTGGGCCATTCAATGGCATCGATCAGATCGGACAGAAGACCGGGCAAGAGGCGCTCGGTGGGCCGGGCGATCTGCTCCACGGTTGCGAAGACGTATTCGTTGCCTTCCTCTACACCCCGCGTCAGGTCACGGACATCGACACCTTTGCTGCGGGCAAAGCCCAGCGCCGCCTTAGTCGGTGCCCCAGCACTATCAAAGGCATGGGCAACAGACGGCCCACGGAAGCGTTGGATCAAAGCCGTGGACTCCGGTGCCAGCCGCCTGACCTCCAACACCAGGCGACGCGGCGTGGAATATGTGACAATGGCACCATGCTCCAAACGGACGGCGGCCAGTGCCGTATCGGCCAGCTTCCGCAGCTGCTCAGTAGCGGCATAAAGGGGCGTAGAGGGGATCTCCTCAGTGCCGATCTCAAAAACCAATGTGGCCGGCTCATGGAAGCGCGACAAGGCCGGCAGTGACTTCAGGGCGTCCGAGGCATCGGCATCCGCCAGTCCGGCGGCTTCTGCCGCCCCTTCGTCAGCGGCTGCCGTAACTCCCAAAGCCAAGCCGGCCGAGCCATCCTGATATGCCTTACGGCACTTTTCAGCATAGGCGACACAACAAGACTTGGCCACGCCGCGCACTCGCAGGATATAGCCCATGCGCTCGGTGGTCGAGATGGCACCCCGGGCATCCAGGAGGTTGAAGACATGGGAGCATCTCAGCACACAGTCATAGGCCGGCAGTGGCAGACCGGCCCCTAAAAGCCGTAGGCATTCCCGCTCCCAAGAGTCAAAAAGACCAGCTAGCAGCCCGGTATCAGCTGCTTCAAAGTTATAGGCACTGAATTCCCGCTCGTTTTCCAAGAACACGTCACCGTAGGTGAAGGGTGGGTCTGCCTCGTTCCCTGCGCTCCACACCAAGTCGAACATTGACTGTACGCCTTGAACATACATTGCCAAGCGCTCCAAGCCGTAGGTGATCTCCACTGGAACCGGGTCGCACTCGATGCCGCCGACCTGTTGGAAGTAAGTGAACTGGGTGACCTCCATGCCGTTTAGCCAGACCTCCCAGCCCAAGCCCCAAGCCCCAAGGGTCGGCGATTCCCAGTCGTCCTCCACGAAACGCACGTCGTGATGGCGCGGCTCGATGCCTATCGCCCGCAAAGAACCCAAGTAGAGCTCTTGGATATTATCCGGTGAAGGCTTGATGATCACTTGGAACTGATAGTAGTGCTGCAAGCGGTTGGGGTTTTCCCCATATCGGCCATCGGTTGGACGGCGGCAAGGCTGCACATAAGCGGTCTTCCAGCGTCCCGGCCCCAACGAACGCAGACAGGTCGCAGGGTGGAAAGTCCCTGCACCGACCTCCATGTCATAGGGCTGCAGGACAACACAGCCTTGGGCGGACCAATAGTGTTGCAGCGCCAAGATGATATCCTGGAAACTGGGCGGTGCCGCCATGCCCGGCGGTGCCGCCACGCTGGGCGGTGCCGCCACGCTGGGCGGTGCCGCCACGTCCCCGCCAAGTTCCCTGTTCTGCTCTGTGGGCAGCTGCCAGCAGACATCATCCGCAGGGGCAGACGGTTGTTCCGACTGGGGCGGGCATTGGGCTTCTTGGTCAGAATCGGTCGGCAGATCCAGCGGCGTGTCAGACATCCATGCTCCTATCAATGTGTGCTTTATGTTTCGACAAGCTATGTGGCCAGATGGCTTCGGCTCACTTACAAAGTGCCGAAATGGTCGAACGGCCAGACAGTCAGCAAGGCCTTTCCGTTCACTGTGGAGGCATCGACCGGCCCAAAACAACGGCTATCGGCAGAATCGGTACGATTGTCCCCCATCACCCAGATCATCCCTTCGGGAATGGTGACAGGATAGACGACGGGCATCATGCCGTGCGCCGCAGCCAGTGGTAATGAGGGCTTGTCATGGGCATATGGCTCGTCTTGCTCCACGCCGTCAATATAGACCTTGCCGCCATTGAGGTCGACGGTCTGGCCGCCAACGGCGATCACCCGTTTGATCAACACCCTCTGGTTGGGCTGCCCGGTCTGCGTGGGATCCGGGAAGGTCACGATCTCTTGAGCCTTGACTGGCGTAAAGTGCAGGCTGACCTTCTCCACCAGCAGACGGTCCCCCTCCTCGATGGCCGGTATCATCGAGCCGGTCGGCACAGCGTTGACATCGATCACGAAAAGCTTCAGCCCCGCTGTGACGAACACTACCACGACCACCAGTATCATAAGCTCGGCGAACTCCCTGGACTTCGAGCGCTTCTTGGTAGGAGGCTCTCCTCTCCGATGGGCATAGTCGCTGCTAGCCGCATGCTTGCGTTCGGATGCATTATCTTGGTTAGTGAATTGTTCTGGTTCAACCATCCGCCTTGATTCCTTTGCCGTTTCCCAGCCTAAGCTGGTCATGTTCGGATTCGCTCAGATCGGCGCCCGTGAGCAGGTCGGGGCGCAACTGTGCGGTTCTGATTATAGACTGTTCGCGCCGCCAGCGTCGAATAAGAGCATGATGACCGCTAAGCAACACTTCGGGAACCCCCATGCCCCGATACTCGGCCGGCCGCGTGTATTGCGGGTATTCCAACAGCCCTTGGCTAAAGCTTTCGTCAACTGACGACAGCTCATCGCCGAGCGCTCCGGGGATGAGCCGGCAGACGGCATCGATCACGCACATCGCCGCTAGCTCGCCGCCGGTGAGGATAAAGTCGCCAAGCGAGATGACCCGGTCAGCACGGCTATAGACGCGATCATCAAAGCCCTCGTAGCGACCACAGACCAGCAATAGACGGCTGGCAGCAGCCAACTCCAAAGCCAGGCTCTGGTCAAAACGCTGCCCGAAAGGGGCGAGGAAAATGACCTCAGTGGACCGCTCGGCAGGCCGCTCGACAATGAGGTCGTCGAGTGCCTCGAAAACCGGTTCGACCTTCATCAACTGGCCTTGGCCGCCGCCGAAGGGCTGATCGTCGACACTGCGATGGCGGTCGTGCGTCCAGTTACGCAAGTCATGGTTTATCAGCGTTAGAATGCCAGCACTACGGGCGCGACCGACGATCGAGGTGCCCATGGCGCTAGAGGGGCCATCGAAAACCTGTGGAAATACCGAGAGGGTCTCGATGATCATCAATTCAGCTCCAAGAGCCCACGGGGCAAACTGACATCGGCCTTCTGATCATCGACAGCCAGAACATAAGCGTCAACCGCCGGTACCAGCACTTCACCGAATAGCTCAGAGTCCACGACCCAAAGGGTCTGGGCAAAGCCTGAGCGCAGCTCCTTGAGCACCCCGATATGCCCGAGCTTGCAGTCGATGACCGGCAATCCGAGCCGCGGCAACTGCCTTGGCGGCAGCGGCGTGGCCAGAGGCTGCGGCGGCGTGGCTGCTCGGTCAAAGCCCTCTGACACTGGAGCAGAACCAGCGACATCGACTCCAAGCCCAGCGTCCGCCTCGCTGGCCAACAGCCATCTTCCAGTAATCCGGAAGGCAGCATCGCGGTCGTTGACGCCGGCCAGTTTAAGCCAAGGTCTTCCAGGTTCACCACGCTGGCTGAGTATCCGTGTTTGACGCACCCCCCTGCCCGCTGGCGGCACGACCCAAAGCTCAGCAGCATCCCGCAGGTTCAAAAGAAGGCCGTCTGCATCCTGCACCTCGACCTCCCCTTTTAACCCCCGAGGACGGGACATATAAGCTACTTTGCAAAAAGTGCCCATTTACCGAAACACCGATCCAACCATGCCATATAAGCTCGTATACTAGCTTACTGAAAATATCCGTCAGTTGACGATTTCCACATCCACATGCGCCGGCCCGCGAAGCGTGGCCGCCGCCCTAGCCAGCGCCCGGATGGATTTGACCACCCGCCCGTGACGACCGATAACCTTGCCAACGTCGTTAGGGGCGACACTGACCTCGATCAACAGGTTATCCCCAGTGGATGTTTCTTTTATAGTTATCTGCTCTGGGTCGTCCACCAGTCCGGCGACGATGGCACGTACCAACGCTGGGATGCCACGGTCGGCCTCATCCATTGTCCGTTGCCTTCCGGGCCCTTTCGATCAGTCGAGCAACCCGCTCTGTAGCTTGAGCGCCATTTTTGACCCAAGAGTCGACCTTGTCCAAATCCAGCTCTAGGAAGGTGGGATCAGTGCAGGGGTTGTAGCGGCCGACTTGCTCAATGAAACGGCCGTCACGACGAGCGCGGGCATCAGCCACCACCACGCGGTAGTAAGGGTTCTTTTTGGCGCCATGACGCGCCAAGCGGATTTTTACAGCCAAAACAAAACTCCTTTAAATTGGGAATCACTTCACAATCAGACAAACTTACATGATACCGTAAATCTTCCCGGCACTCCATGCTCAATCTTGGAGAAGCGCCGATTTAATGCTGTTGCGCCAGATTGTGAGCAGGACCGCCCCCAGGCCGTTCGGGAAAACGGGGCCACTACTAGCGGTGATGGCACCGTTTGCACGGGCGGGCAAGGGGTGAGTCCGGCTTGCGGGATGGCGTGACATGATTAATTCGGCGCTTCCCTAGGGAAACTACTCCACGAAGTCTTTCAGCTTGGTGCTTCTGGACGGGTGACGCAGCTTGGCCAGCGTCTTGCTCTCGATTTGGCGGATACGCTCGCGGGTGACGCCGAACTCATGGCCGACTTCCTCCAATGTCCGCGGTCGGCCGTCTTCCAGCCCAAAGCGCAGCATGACCACTTTGCGTTCCCGCTCAGCCAGCCCGTCCAGCACCTTGGCCAGTTGCTCTCTGAGCATGATGAAGGCGGCGGCTTCCGGCGGTACCTCGGCAGCATTGTCCTCCAAGAAGTCGCCCAGCTGACTGTCCTCCTCTTCGCCGATGGGGGTCTCTAGGCTCACCGGCTCTTGGGATATCTTTTGGATCTCCCGGATCCGGTCTGCCGACATGCCCATCTCCTCGCCGATCTCCTCGGCCGAAGGCTCACGGCCAAACTTCTGCAGCAGTTGCCGCTGCACCCGCACCAGCTTGTTGATCGTCTCTACCATATGTACTGGGATGCGAATAGTACGTGCTTGGTCAGCGATAGCCCGGGTGATGGCCTGGCGGATCCACCAAGTGGCATATGTGGAGAATTTGAAGCCCTTGGTGTAATCGAACTTCTCCACAGCGCGTATCAGGCCAAGATTGCCCTCTTGGATAAGATCCAAAAAGAGCATCCCCCGCCCTACATAACGTTTGGCAATCGACACCACCAAGCGCAGGTTGGCCTCGATCAACTGCTGTTTGGCATCTATCCCAAGTTGCTCAACCCGTCCTAGGCGGCGCCTCTCTGTTCGGTTCAGCTCAACATTGTTGCGTCCGGCAGCCTCCAGCTGATCCCCGGCCTCCAAGCCAGCCTCGATCTTCATAGCCAAATCTATTTCCTCCGGCGCGGTCAAGAGGCGGACCTTGCCGATCTCCTTCAAATACATGCGCACTGGGTCACCAGTGAGCATCACTGTGACGTTATCGCCGATCAGGCGGCGCTTACTGCCTTTTTTGGAACGGGATGTGACTTGCGGCAAGATAACATCGATGTTCTCAGCACCCTTCAAGTCTTCGTCAGGAATGCCATCCAAAAGATCGCCGCTGTCCACCAAGCTGTCACCAAGATCAACTTCGATCTCGTCCATGGCCAAAACCCCATGCTCCATCGCCTCAGCCACCGCCGAATCGCTTGGGGGTCCGGCATCAACATCGTCTTCAGTGTCGTCCTCCACTTTTACATGTTGTTTTTCAAGAAGGTCTAAGAAGGCATTGGTTTGCTGATCATCCAGCTCGTAGCGGCTGAGGGCCTCTTTCAATTCGTTGGATCCGACCGATCCGACTTTCCCGAATTGTTCAGTCAGACGCTTTAGCTCCTTTTCCAGCACCTCAGCCTCTGACATAATCTCATCTTCCAGTATATCTTCCAGCACGTTGGTTTCTGGCGCAACATCATCTTCCGGAACATCTACCATGCATAGTCCTTTCTGATTCAGCGGTTGTTGTTGTTTTTTCCGCCTATTTTTTCCCACCTATTAAAGAGTGCGGACTGCGGCCTATTTATTGCCGCCTCGATAGAGCTTCCTCAAATCGGCAAGTTCTTGTTGTAGTCCAGTTATCTGATGGAAAAGTTCAGTAGCTTTTTCCTTCGCATCCTGGCCGCTCATGGCGTTCAGGCGGCGCAATTCGGAACCCTGGTTGCGAATGCTCGCCTCCAGTTCAAGCTCACGGATATTGAACAGCAAAAGCTCAGCCAAACGTTCTGGGGCAAGGTCGCCAAACTCTTGGATCCTAGCCGCTGAAAGGCTGACTACAGCCTCTGGAAGGCGAGCGGTAAGCAGCGCCAACAACTTAGGCGGCGCCAGTTGCCGGTCGTCTTGGCCTAATGCCAAAACGGCATCTACCAGCTGCTGATGCTCAGGAATCCGCCAGTTGATTGTCGGGAAAGCATTTTGCAATTGGGGACGCAAGGACGGCTGGGCGATATACAGTGAGATCAACTCACGCTCCAGGTCAGACAGACGGGCACGCCCGTCAGCTGCGACCCGTTCGGCCTTCAGTACCGCTTGCGGCCCAAAGCCAACAGATGGTTCTGCCGGGGATGCCCCCTTTGTCGCTGTGGACGAGGCCTTGTTATCGTCGTCAATTGGCCGCCGCGTCCGAGGTATTTCAAACTTCTGCAGGTCAGACAGGGCGTCTTTATACTCTAGGCCAGGCAAGAGATCGGTCAGGACACGCAGGTACTCCTGAACCAAAGTACTGCCCCGTAAAGGCGCGAGCAGACCGAGGGCGGCGTGGTAGGCACGATTCTTTTGCTCGGGGCTGCCCAAGTCGTAGGGTGCCAAGACGCGTCTCAAGCCGTAGCGTAGCAAAGCTTCGGCACCGTCAACCACGCCCTGCAGCGCCTCTTGACCCTGGGTGAAAACAAACTCCGCCGGGTCGAGAGTGCCGGGCAACAACGCCACATAAACATCGGCCCGGCGGTTCTTGGTGTCGGCTTGGCCAAGTACCGCGCCGATCAGCTCCAACGCCCGGTCAGCGGCACGGCGACCGGCCTCATCACCGTCGAACAGCAGCACCACCCGGCTGGTAAAGCGTGACAAGACCTTTAAGTGCTCGGGCGTCAGCGCAGTTCCCAAGGTGGCGACAGTGTTGCTCAGACCGACCTGATGCAGGGCGATGGCATCGGTGTAGCCCTCGACCACAATAGCCGTGTCCCGGTTGACAACATCCGGCTTGGCACGGTCAACGGCGTAGAGGCTATCTCGCTTCTTGAACAGTAGTGTTTCCGAGCTGTTCAGGTACTTGGCGGTATTCATGTCGCCAGGCAAGAAGACCCGGCCGCCAAAGGCAATCGGACGTCCTTGGAGGTCGCAAATTGGGAACATGATACGGTCAAAAAAACGATCATTCAGCCCCTGGAAGCCGCCATTGCTGCTGGCTCGGTTATACCGTGCCAAGTCGGCCTTAATCATCTCATCAGCACTGAACCCCTTAGAGCGCAGCTCGCGCAGCAGACTGCCCTTGCCGGGGGCAAAGCCCAGCCCCCAAGCTCGCGCCACCGCACCGCCGAAGCCGCGACCCGCCAAGTAGGCACGGGCAGCATCGGCCTCTGGGGATTTGACGCGCATCAGCTGTTGATGGTAAAAATCAGCAGCCGCCTCGACAACGGCCAACAGGCGCGACTTCTGGCCGCGCTCTGGGTCGCGCCTGTCCTCCGCCAGCTCGATGCCGGCCCGTTGAGCCAAGATGCGTACAGCGTCCGGAAACTCGACTTGCTCCGTTTTCATAGTGAAGGTGAAAACATCACCGTGCTCGCCGCAGCCGAAGCAGTGGTAGAACTGCGACACCGGATCGACCTTGAAGGAAGGCGTCTTCTCGTTATGGAAAGGGCAGCAGCCCCAAAACTCGTTACGGCGCTGCCTTAACACCACCCGGGTGCCAATGAGCTGCACCAAATCGGTGGCATCGCGAACACGGCCGATTTCATCCTCGCTGATCATAGTGCCTGATATGATACCGCAGCTTGAAAGCGATAGCCATTGTCGCGGGCGCCCCCCAAGAAAGGCCCCGATTAATCAGGGCACGCCATCTTGCAAGCTGGCATAGCGGCATTAATCGGCATCTCCCTTGCTGCCTTTAGCCGTCACACGTACCTCAACCCATTCATAATTTGCTCCAGCAAAAAAAGTGCGCCCTCTGGGCCGTAGAGTTGCTTGCGGGTGATGTCTAGATAGTTCAACGACGGATAACCGATCTCGATGCCGCAGGCCCGTTGCCCCATCAGGCGGGCGGCGGCTATAGTGTCGCCATCGGCCATAATCAACTGGGTGGGTGTCTCAACCACAGGCTGGCCGAGGGCAGATGCATGACCGATGGCATCCAAGTAAGCGGACAGCTGCTCTTTGAGGCCGCCGTCGGCACCGCCCAGAAGCTCGATGGCCGCCGGAATCATGCCGAGATAAGATGAGAGCCAGCGAGCCAGTGGATAAGCAGCTGAGGCCGGGGCGCTAAGTGAGTAGAGGGCACCCTTGGGCAGCCCGAGCAGTGATGAATAGCGGGCGAGATGCAAGTAGGACTCGGCTCGGGCACGCTCCAAAACCAGCTCGGCAGCAGTGGCATCGGCACCTAGCACAGATGTTACCTGACTGACTAGGGCAGCGCTAGCCTCAAAGCCGATCGGCTGGCCAGCAGCGGCCAGAACGTAGGGAGTGCCCCAATCGCCTAACAGCTTCTCCGCCGTCTCTAGCCCGGTTTCCGGGCAGAGCACGACATTTAACGCCGCTGTACGAGCCTGGTGGATGTCTGTCAGCCTGTCCGTGGCCCCGAAGGCGCAGACTGTGCTGATACCACAAAGTGCCAACAGCTCACGCACGGCGGCATAGTTATGCTGGAAGTACTTTTGGTTCAGGCTGATCCCCAGCAAATTCACGGACTTCGGCATACGCTCTGTGGGCGGCAGATCTAAGAAGTCGACCAATTTGCCTAGGGCCGTCTGAAAGCCGCTGCCGAAATCGCCGGAAAAGCCAGTGTTCTCGATCGCCAAGTGGGCGACATTTGCCAGTTCGCTGTCCAACAGGCGGTCTAGGTCGTCACCGATCAATGCCGCGCCCGGCGAGTTGACCACCGCTATCAGGCTGAAACCCTTCTTTACCAGCACCGCCAAAACTTCGGCCAACTTGTCGCCGCTGCCGAAGATATAGTCATCGCTGTCCAGATAGGTGGCAGGCACCCGCGGCTGGCCGAAATAGCAGCGCTCGGCGAAGCTCAAGGGGTCATAGTCAGCATTACGCGGAAACTGACTGTCTGAGATAGCACTGTGATAGAACTTGCAGCCAGTGGGGCCGTTAAGCACCACTGCTGCATCGGCGATAGCCTCGATGGCAAATATCGCGCCGGTCAAGCCGTCAGGCTCGGTGCTTGCGGTATAAATCCGCATCTTGCCTCCATCCTTCGCCAAGGTCCATGCGCAACAGCTCCGCCCAGCGTGCGACTAGAGCGATGCCGGAGAGGAAGCCAACATCGGGGCAAAGCGGCAGCGTGTCCAATACCGCCTCGCCCAGATCCTCACTGGGCAGGTAGTTGCCCAAAAGCACATCGGGGGCGACTCGCCGCACATCGTCTGCCCGGGATTTTGCCGTATACTCCAAACCAGTGTGCAGCTCGCCGATCTGCTCGACAAACTGAGTCTGAAAGCGATGGTCTTGGGAATAGTCGAGAATGCCGACAAAAGCCAATTCCATGCCAACATCCAGCGCCGTGGCTAAAATCCAGTCGATGTTGTGGTTGTAAGTGACCACCATCAGCCGTCGCCCGGCCAGCAGCGGCTGCAGCCTACGCACCTCTTCTTGATAACGCCCTTCGAAACTGGAGACGATCATCTTGGCCCGCTCAGGGCAGCCAGCGTAAGCTGCCAGTTCACCCAGCCATTCTTGGCTCTCAGCGAAACCGACCGGAAAGGGGCGGCTGAAGAAGCGGGCGGCGAAATTCTCCACCAGATAGCCCTTCAGCGCCAAGCCCATATAATCGGCATAGGCCAAGATGTTCAGATCGGCGCGCATAAAGCCCTTGACCTGCGCCTGCTGACTCTCACAAATGAAGCGGCAGTTCAGACGAAGGCCGAGGCCGACCAACATCTCATTTATGAAGTCGATGTTTTTGGAGGTGGCGTTGGCGATGGTCTTCTCAGCAACCACATTCACCCAGCCATGCTCGGGTTTGACGCTGCGGTCGATCAGGTGCTCGGCGATGTGCTGGTAGGCCAAGAAAACACCTTGCAGATAATCGCCAGTGAGATTGCCGTCGGTGGCAATCGGGATGACCTGGGTGGTAGCGTCTGAGAGCGCTGCGACAGCCTGCAAGTCCTCGCCGATGATGCCGCTAGGGCAGGTGGAGAGAACGAACACCGCCGGTGGCTGGTGACGTTTAGCGGCCTCAACCCGTTCGCGCAGCGCATCAGCACCACCGAAGACCATCACCGACTCGCTCATGTCGGTGGAGACGATCGGCGGCGCAGTCTGCATCGGCAACACCGTGCCGCGCTCCAAAAGCAAACGCCGAGAAAGCGAGGTGATGGCCTGGAATGCGATATGCGCACAGCTGCGTGGGCCATGAGCGACACTTACGCAGTCCCGCAGCTGGGTGGTTACCGACAAGGCGCCGTTGAAGGCACAGCCGTGCAGCGGCTCCTTGAAGACAAGGGCCTTGGAGAGCAACGGGCTTTGGCCGACGGTGGAAACAGTGGCCACAGCTGTGGCGAGACGAGGGAACGCGCCCCGTGTCTCGCCGACCGCCGAGACACGGGGCACAGAAGCACGTGGGGCGGCGGCGGCGTCCACCGGGTTGCCCGGGACGACAGCGCCAGCGGCGGCGGCGGCAACCGGGTTGCCCGGGACGACAGCATCAACCGCCACGCCCGTATCCCCAAATACCTGCCGTTCCAAGCGCTCATCAGTCAGTGGCCGAGCATAATGGGTTTGGCTGCCAGAGAGCAGGGAGTCGGCCAGCTTGCGAAAGCGCCTGGTCATATCACTTTCTGGGAACGCTGCCGCCAAACAGCGCCCGGCCTGCTCGGCAGCAGCAAACACGGTGTCGCGCGGCAGGCTCAGCAGCACCGGCAAACCGACAGCCTGCGCAAATCGCATCACCCGTTTCGCCTCATCCATTTCGCCTTTGCCCGGTACCTCCCGGGCATTGAAGATCAGTCCTGCGACGCGCGGTCGGTCAAGCTGGTAGTTCTCCAAGCCACGGAGGATGTTGTTCGCAGCATACAGCGACATGAACTCGCCGGAAGTGACCACGTAGACCTGATCGGCATACTCGTTGCGAATCGGCACGGCAAAACCGCCACAGACCACATCGCCAAGCACATCGTAGAGGATGATGTCGTAGCCGCGCTGCCGCACCCCAAGCCGGTCGAGCAACTCGAAAGTAGTGAGGATGCCGCGCCCGGCACAGCCGACGCCCGGCTTCGGGCCGCCGGCCTCAGCACAGTCCACACCGAACTCACCACGACGGATGATGTCTTGGGCATCATAGTGTTCCGGAGACGTGTCCCGAATGTAGTCTAGAACAGTCGGCACCGTCTCGCCGCAGAGCAGCAGTCGCGTGGAGTCGTGCTTGGGATCACAGCCAACCTGCAAGACACGGCGACCGCTGGCTGCCAAACAGGCAGAAAGGTTGGCCGATATCGTTGATTTGCCAATGCCCCCCTTGCCGTAAACTGCTATCTGCAAGCTCATTGATCCTCCCAAAAGCCAGCTGGTAAGTTTTTATTGTCCATTGAGAATACTAGCACTGAACGGACCGTCTACCGTCCGGCTCAGCCAAGCGGCACACAGCCCTTACGGCAGCGCTTGCACGAGCAGGCTTGGGACAGCCATGCCCACAGGATAACATAGCACAACTAATTCGCCGCTTCCTTACGCCAGACGCAGGCTGAAGCTGAACTCGGTGATACCGTCGGCGCTGCTGGCGCTGATCTTGCCGCCAGCCCGCTCGATAATGGCGCAAGCGATGGACAGCCCCAGCCCATAACTGCCGTTGGCCGTCGACCGTGCCGCATCCGGGCGGTAGAAACGATCAAAGACTCTCGGCAAATCAGCAGCAGGTATCCCCGGCCCGCTGTTTCGCACCGTCACCAAAGCCTGACCATTGTCCTTGCTCAAGCTGATAGTGATCCAGCCAGCTAACATATTGTATTTCATAGCATTGTCCAAAAGGATAATCACGGCCTGCTTGATACTCGCAGCATCAGCCTGGACGTATACCCCTGGGGCAATGTCCTCACTGAATTGCAAACCCTTCTCATAGATCATCACTTCCATGGCAGTATCGGCCTCGGCAATCAGCTTTCCCAAATCGAAACGCTGCGGGTTTCCCTGGCTATCCTCGGAGTGCGCTAGGTACAGCAAATCGTTGATCAGCTTGCTCATCCGATCAATCTCAGCACGTATATAGTCGATCCACTTTCTCTGGCTACCCACGGTCAGCTCGGCGTTGGCTTGAAGCACATCGACATTGGCACCAATTATCGAGAGCGGTGTTTTCAGCTCATGCGAGGCATCAGCCACAAACTGCTTCTGCTTATTCCAAGACACCTCGATGGGGCGAATGGAGCGGTTGGCAAAAAAGAAACTGACGGCAAATAGCAGTCCCAGCATCACCACCGAAGCAATGCTAAAAGTCACCAACAGACTGGCCAGGGAGGACATAGTGTCGGTGACATCTAAGAAGTTGATCTGGTAGATGTCGTCACCACGCACAAAGTGCATGCCTTGATCGTCAAACATTACCTGCCGGTAGTTCAGAGGCGTGACCTTGTACTGCCATACCCGGCCTTCGAAGGCTAGGCTGCCGGTTTCCTTGTTGGCGCTCCAAGCGTTCTGGATAGCCTGATCGTAGGTATCCTCGGGGAGGTTGAGGCGCGTGAGAACAGCGATGACCTGGCTGTCCTCATACAAGATAGCGGAGAAGGATGCGGAGTAGTCCAGAGGCAGTGCGCTGCCTTGGCCGCCCGGATCGCCCGGCACCCTAGTGCCAGCGTTTGCAGATAGGCCGGGGCCGAACAGCACCGGACCGTTCGAGCCGTCGAGGGAGACGACCGGCATTTGGTCGAGCTTGCGGTCGACCTCGGCCAGCGCGTTGGAACGGGTGAGCACGAACACCGTAGTGAAGGCAGCCAGCATCAACACCGAGAGGGTGACCGCGTTGACCAACAACAGCTTGTTGCGCAGCTTCTTCAGCACTGAGGCGGTTCTTGGTTCTGGGTCGGTTGGGCAGTCGGTTGCAGCCAAGGCATCTCTAGGACCGACCCCGGCGGCATGGACTGATCCGAGGCCTGCGCTACAAGCGCCGGGGATGCGGGCCGCTCCGGATCCAAAACCAACAGATAGCCTAGGCCGCGCATGGTCTTGATCTTGGCCTTGGAATCCATCTGTGCCAGCTTCTTGCGCAAGAAGGAGACATAAACATGAACATGGTTGTCCTCAGCAGTTGTGTCGTAACCCCAGACCTTCATCAAGATGGTGGTGGTCGAAATGGCATGCCCGGGGTTTTTGATCAGAATTTCCAAAAGCTGGCTTTCCTTCAGGGTCAGCTGGCAACTGTTGGCACCAACCCAAAGCTCCAAGGTATGGGGGTTCAATTCTAGGTCACCGAAAGCCAAGATGCCTTGAACTTGGACTTCGCCTTTACGCCGCGCCAAAGCCCGCAGACGAGCCAGAAGCTCGCTGGCCTGAAACGGCTTAGCCAAATAGTCGTCAGCGCCGCTGTCCAAACCGCGCACCCGATCCTCAATGTCGCCTTTAGCCGTCAGCAAAATCACCGGTGTGTTGATATGCTCTTGGCGCATCTGCTGCAAAACACTCAGGCCGTCCAGCCCAGGGAGCATAATATCTAAGATAACGACGTCGTAAATACCAGTCAACGCTTGATATAGACCGTCGTTGCCGTCAAAAGACAAATCGACGGAATAATTGTTGCGCACCAGCACCTGTCCCAAGGCCTCGGCCAAACGGTGCTCATCCTCGACGATCAAAACTCGCATTCATAGCCTCCAGCCAGATGAAAAAAACAGTACGTCAAGTTTACCGTTTTGGACTTAAAAACACCTTAACCTCCACCGCCAACGAGCAGCGATAGGGAAAATCGAGCCGCCAGCCCGATTGCAGCGAGAAGAGGTGCGGGCTTATGGGTATCCAAGGAACAGATAAGACGTGTGTGCGGCCCGGCCTGAAAGATGTGTGTGCGGCCCGGCCTGAAAGATTTTAGGTCTGTAAACGCAAAAATACCCTGTATGTGCACGATGTCCTATCCTCCCACGGCCTACGCCGCAGTACTTTCGGCGATGCGGAGCTTAACTACCGAGTTCGGAAAGGGATCGGGTGTACCCTCCGCTCCATGATCGCGCACATACAGGGTATTCTCTTCTCAAACTGCCAAGCATGCGCCTTGACGGCCGAATAGTGGACACAACGATCGCGAATGAAAAAGATAAAGAGCTCGACCGATTAGTAACGCTCGGCTGAATACATTACTGCACTTACACCTGCGTCCTATCAACCTCGTAGTCTACAAGGGGTCTTACCAAAAAGAGAACTCATCTTGAGGTTGGCTTCCCGCTTAGATGCTTTCAGCGGTTATCCGTTCCAAACGTAGCTAACCAGCGGTGCCGTTGGTCGACAACTGGTACACCAGAGGTTTGTCCATCCCGGTCCTCTCGTACTAGGGACAGATCCTCTCAATTCTCTTACGCCCACGGAGGATAGGGACCGAACTGTCTCACGACGTTCTGAACCCAGCTCGCGTACCGCTTTAAATGGCGAACAGCCATACCCTTGGGACCTACTTCAGCCCCAGGATGCGATGAGCCGACATCGAGGTGCCAAACCTTCCCGTCGATGTGGACTCTTGGGGAAGATCAGCCTGTTATCCCCGGAGTACCTTTTATCCGTTGAGCGACGGCCATTCCACACTGAGCCGCCGGATCACTAGAACCGACTTTCGTCTCTGCTCGACTTGTAGGTCTCGCAGTCAAGCCTGCTTATACTCTTGCGCTCTACGAACGATTGCCAACCGTTCTGAGCAGACCTTACGCGCGCCTCCGTTACATTTTAGGAGGCGACCGCCCCAGTCAAACTACCCACCTGACACGGTCCGCCAGCCGGATAACGGTCTGGCGTTAGACTACCGATCCGATGAGGGTGGTATTCCAAGGGTGGCTCCACGCCGACTGGCGTCAACGCTTCAAAGCCTCCCACCTATCCTCTACACATCGAACCAATAGTCAATATCAAGCTGTAGTAAAGGTTCACGGGGTCTTTCCGTCCTTCCGCGGGTAATTCGCATCTTCACGAATAATACAATTTCACCGGGTCTATGGTTGAGACAGTGCCCAAGTCGTTACGCCATTCGTGCAGGTCGGAACTTACCCGACAAGGAATTTCGCTACCTTAGGACCGTTATAGTTACGGCCGCCGTTTACTGGGGCTTAGTTTCAGAGCTTCGCTTGCGCTAACCCCTCCACGTAACCTTCCAGCACCGGGCAGGCGTCAGACCCTATACGTCGTCTTACGACTTAGCAGAGTCCTGTGTTTTTGATAAACAGTCGCTTGGGCCGTTTCTCTGCGACCCCGTCCAGCTCGCGGAGCAAGTCCGGTCACCAGACAGGGCACTCCTTCTCCCGAAGTTACGGAGTCATTATGCCGAGTTCCTTAACCATAGTTCTCCCGATCGCCTCGGTATGCTCTACCTGCCTACCTGTGTCGGTTTTGGTACGGGCACCATCAAGCCTCCCTAGAGGTTTTTCTAGGAAGCAGGGACTTACCGACTTCACTAATGCTTCGTCATCACGCCTCAGGCTTAACGTTGCGCGGATTTGCCTACGCAACACCCTACACGCTTTCACGGGGACGTCCAGAACCCCGCTCGGCTATCCTTCTCCGTCACCCCATTGGTAATAACGGCTTGATAGTGGTACAGGAATATCAACCTGTTGTGCATCGACTACGCCTTGCGGCCTCGCCTTAGCTCCCGACTGACCCTGGGGGGATTAGCCTCGCCCAGGAACCCTTAGGCTTACGGCGGTGGAGTTTTTAACATCCACTCTCGTTACTCATGCCAGCATTCTCACTTCTGCACAGTCCACGGACCATTACCAGCCCGCTTCAACCCGTGCAGAAAGCTCCCCTACCACTCAACGCAAAGCGTCAAGTCCGCTGCTTCGGTACCATGCTTAGCCCCGTGAATTGTCGGCGCATGTCCACTTGACCAGTGAGCTGTTACGCACTCTTTAAATGAATGGCTGCTTCTAAGCCAACATCCTGGTTGTCTAGGCAAACGCACATCCTTTGCCACTTAGCATGGATTTAGGGACCTTAGCAGGCGGTCTGGGCTGTTTCCCTTTCGAGTACACAGCTTAGCCCACATACTCTGACTCCCAGTCTCTGGAGTATTGGCATTCGGAGTTTGGTTAATTTCGGTAAGCGGTGAAGCCCCCTAGACCATCCAGTGCTCTACCACCAATACTAAACGACTGAGGCTAGCCCTAAAGCTATTTCGGGGAGAACGAGATATCTCCGGGTTTGATTAGCCTTTCACTCCTATCCACAGGTCATCCCCTCCTTTTTCAACAGAAGTGGGTTCGGCCCTCCACAAGGTCTTACCCTCGCTTCAGCCTGCCCATGGATAGCTCACCCGGCTTCGCGTCTACAGCATGCGACTAAACGCCATCTTAAAGACTCGCTTTCGCTGCGGCTCGTTTCATAACTTAACCTCGCCGCACACCGTAACTCGCTGGCTCATTCTACAAAAGGCACGCCGTCACCCCTGACCCGAAGGTCATAAAGGCTCCGACTGCTTGTAGGCACACGGTTTCAGGTACTATTTCACTCCCCTCTCGGGGTGCTTTTCACCTTTCCCTCACGGTACTTGTTCACTATCGGTCACAGGAGAGTATTTAGCCTTGGAGGGTGGTCCCCCCAGATTCATACCGGATTTCACGTGTCCGGCATTACTCGGGTGTCATCTACGCAGTCGCCGTGATTTCGCATACGGGGCTTTAACCCGCTCTGGCCGGCCTTTCCATACCGTTTTGCTACCACGACGATTTGTAA
>JGI20171J14444_1000051_pt1:0-5000 | contig 39307 bp, 21 predicted proteins | sample TergutNc150P4_FD_14444 | JGI IMG/M metagenome (IMG submission 14444) | reverse complement strand
CCACAAATGGCCGGTTGATGCGGGGTTAACAGTCTAGCGCAAATCTCCGAACGAGGCAAGCCGAGGATTTCAAATTGCCTCACCTTTTAACATTTCTTCCGTTTGACGTGCAGTTATCGACCATGGCCGGGCTACTCCACCGCTTTCAACGATTCCACCATGTTGATACGGGTCAAGGAGCGGTACATCAACAAGTTGACGATGGCCGAGAAGGCAAAGGTCAGGGCGACGGCGATAACGAAGCTCGTCCAGAGCAAGTCGCGGCTGTACATGAAGGTGTCGATCTCCATGCTGGTAATGATGTAGCGCTGTAGGAGCACCCCCAACCCCAGCCCAGCCAAGGCGCCGACAACTGTGATGATGATGTTCTCACGATAAATATAGGATGCCAGCTCACGGTCATAGAAGCCCAGCACCTCGATAGATGCCAGCTCGCGGCGGCGCTCCTCGATATTGATGGAGGTCAGCGAGAACAGCACCACGAATATCAGGGCAGCCGCTGAGAGGATCAGGATAATCACCTCGAGGTTCAAGACGTCCAGCTGTTGCCGCAGCATCTCGGCAGAGTCGGCAGAATAGGTAACCGCAGTGATGTCCGCTGCGTCCTCCAAGCTCTGAGGCAGCGTTTGGACATCGGGGTTCATGATGGCCAGCAAACGGTTCGGCTGACAGTCCTCCTTAAAACCGGCCTGATAGACGGCAGGGGTCATGAAGACGTCGTGCAGCACGTAGTTTTCCATGATCCCGACGACTTTGAACTTGCCGCTGGCGTTGCCCAGAGTGCGCATGGTGACCTGATCGCCTTCTTGAACACCCATCTGCCGGGCGATCTGCTCGGTGAGGATCACCCCGTCGTCGGTCAAACTGAAGCTCCTAGGCTCGCCGAAGCCGGTTGGACGCTCGCGCATCCGCACAAAGTCACTGATCTTTGCCGGGTCAAAAGCCACGACCAGTATGATGTCTTTCGTATCCTCGGAGTTGCTTATCCGCACCGTCTCTTGGAAGACCGCCGTCTGCTTGGCAACGTCGCCAGTGTCCATGACCTTCTGCTCGATATCGGCTTGGCTCTCACCGTTGGCGAGGCGGTAGTCGATCGTGACGTTGTACTTCATCACTTGGCCGATCTGTTTGTCGGTCAACGTGATCAACGAATCGTGCAGCCCAAGGCCGGTGAACATCAGCGCCGTGCAACCCGCCACTCCAAAAAGCGTCATAAACAGGCGCTTTTTATAGCGGAAAAGGTTTCTTGCGGTGATTTTCTGCAAGAAGGAGAAACGCTGCCAAAGGCCGCCGAAACGCTCAAGGAAGATTCGCTTGCCGGCTTTCGGTGCGGCTGGCCGCATGGCCTCAGCCGGTGCCTCGCGGACTGCCCTGCGGATCACAAACAAAGCCGGGATGACCGCAAAGACCAAGGCGATAGCGCAGGCCACGGCCGCGATGCTGACAGAGAACGGCCTCAGCGTGCTGGGAATGCTGAAGAGGTTCCTCAGGGAGTCGAAGATCAGCGGCGGCACCACCAAATAGCCGATCAGCACTCCAACCAGCACACCGATCAGGGTGGCACTCAGGGCGTAGAGCAGGTAGCGGGCAGTTATAGCACCAGAGCGATAGCCCAATGCCTTGAAAACACCGATCTGGGAGCGCTCCGAGTCCACCAGCCGGGTGATGGCGGTCATCGAAACCAGCGCTGCGATGAGGAAGAAGATGTCGGGCATGATATAGGCTAAAGCCTCTATCTGGCCGCTTTCGGTCTTGAAGGTGCTGTAACCGGCATTGCTCTCAATGCCTAGCACATACCAGACCGGGGCCTTCAAGTTGGCCAAGTCGGCCTGGGCGTCAAGAATCTTTTGCTGGGCATCGATCAACTCGGCCAGCGAGCTTTGGCGCTGGCTGTTGTAGTCGCTGAGGCTCTGGGTGTATTCCCTCTCGCCGTTCAACAGCTTGCTGACCTGCCCATCATAGGAGGTTTCAGCGTTCCGGGTGGTTTTCAGGGCGTTATTGTAGTTTGCTTCGCCGGTTTGCAGCTGGCTCAAGGCGGTTTGATAGGATCCCTCGTTTTTGTGCAGTTGGTCATAGGCGTTTTGGAACTCCGTCTTGCCGCTGTTGAACTCCTTGACCCCGGCCTCATAGTCAGAGAGCTGGCTTTTGTAGTCATCAAGCCCCTGCGCGTAATCCTGCTCGCTTTCTGAGAGCTGTTCGGACTGTGCCTCAAAGGCACCGGGGGGGAGAAGGCCGGCGGCTTGGGCGGCGCTCAGCGTGTTCCAGCCGTCGGTAATGGCTGTGGCGCTGTCATCAAGGGTCTTTTTGGCAGCAAGCAAAGCGTTGTGTGCAGCCTGTAGCTGTCCCCAGCTGGCCTCCAGCTTGGCCTTGGATTCCCGCAACTGCTGCCAGCCGTTGTCTAGCTCCGTGCGGCTGGAATTGAGCGTTGTCCAGCCACTGTCCAAGGTATTCCGAGCCTGTTGGAGGTCGGCCCAGCCCTGGTTTAGGGTATTGCGTCCATCCAGTAACTGGCTTAGGCCGTCATTGAGGCTGCTGTGGGCGCTTCCCAAGTCAGTAGCCCCGTCGTTGAGCTTCTGGTAGCCTTCAACCACTTGGTTACGGTATTCGTTTAAATCGTTTTCGGCCTGCTCGTAAAGGCTTTGATAACGTAGCGGCGAGCGCACCTTGCCCGTCGCCTCCAGCGCCACGACTTGGTCATCAACTGCCCTCTCGTAAGCTGGGCCGAAGCGTGTTCCTAGCGCTGTGGCCGAAGCGCTGCGGACATAGACCACATTGCGCACAGGCAAAGTGAAATCTGCCTCCGAGATGGCAAAGAAGAAGCTGTTATGACCGCTGCCGATATCTGATGGGCCCCGGTCATCGGCCATGAACAGCGGGTGGTCGGCCACGCCGACGATCTGGAAGCTGTCGCTACCGACGGTGTCCGTGATCGGCTCAGAAGTGCCGCTGGCAAAGCTAATGGTGTCGCCGATGCCCCTGGTGGCATCAACACTGGCGGTGTAGTCGACAAAGCTCTGCTCCACCAGTATCTCACCGGGCGCCTCTGGCATCCGCCCATCCCTTAGCCGCGGCACATTCATACCCGCCTCGCCCCGGGGATCGATGGAGATTACCTGAGAGCTGATGCCGTTAGTGTTGACATTGACCAATAGGTTAACACTATAGCCAGCATAGTAGTCTTTGACCCCCTCAGTGGCGGCAATCGCCGCTATGTCATCATCGTCAAAACCAAGTGTAGACACCACGGTGATATCCATGGTGTTGCTGCTATCCAAGTAGTTCTCGGCATTGGCCTGCATGTAGGGGCCGGTCAGGCGCAGCCCGTAAAAAAAGCCCACCCCCAATAGCGTGATCAGTAAAACGGAGATAAACCGGGGCAGCGTGTTGCGCACCAAGCGCAGGCCGCTAAGGGCAAAAGGGCGGCGTGATGAGCGCTTCTTGGAGCGACTTGATGGCATGTTGCTTTTCCTTCCCTAAAACTACGGCTCGGTTTTGGCACTACCACTCGATGCTGTCGATCGAAGCCGGATGGGTGTTGCGCTCGACGCTCTCAGCACGACCGTTACGGATGTGGATAACCCGGTCGCCCATCGCTGTCAAGGCCAGGTTGTGGGTGACGATGACCACAGTAATCCCCTGCTCCAAACTGGCCAGCTGGAGCAGCTTCAGCACCACTTTACCAGTGCGGTAATCCAGTGCCCCAGTGGGCTCATCACAGAGCAAAAGCTTAGGGTTTTTGGCCAAGGCACGGGCAATGGCCACCCGTTGCTGCTCGCCACCGGAAAGCTGTGCTGGGAAGTGCCCCAGACGCTTGCCCAGCCCGACCAGTTCCAAAGTCTCGGCAGCATTGCGGTGATCAGGGCAGATCTGCGCCGCCAGTTCGACGTTCTCCAAAGCAGTGAGGTTGGGGATGAGGTTGTAGAACTGGAAGACAAAGCCAATGTCGCCGCGCCGGTACTCGGCCAGCTGGCGGCGGTTGCACTTGGCCATCTGCCGCCCGTCGATCACCATACTGCCACTGTCACAGGTATCCATGCCGCCGAGGATGTTTAAGACGGTGGACTTGCCAGCGCCGCTCGGCCCAACCACCACGGCCAGCTCGCCTTTTTCCACCGCGAAACTTATGCCGTCGGCGGCCCGTACCGTCACTTCTCCGGTATGGTATTCCTTAACAAGGTCGTTTATCTCTAGAAAAGCCATTTGTCTGCTCACTCCTTGGTTGAGGTTGTTGCCAACCGATTAGCTGCTGTCAACTGATTCATCTTAAGTTCCGGCGCTGGGCGGCCGCCCGCTGGGAGGCCGCCATTTGGCGATCGGCACTGCGGCGGTTTAAGGTTGCCCAAACAAAAAGTGCGATGGCCAGCAAGAAGAGCACGGCGACCATCAACAACCCGACCACTGGCCAAGCCGGCCCGTTGTTGTTGGACCTTGTCGTTGCTTGACCGTCGTCGTCTGCTGTCTGCGGCTGGGGACTTGAAGGCTGCAACGCCGGAACATTCAGCAACGACGGCGGCGGCTCGACACTCAGCTCTGGCACCCCGGCGAGATTGGGCACGCTGAGCTGCCCCGGGTGGCCGGCCTCTGAGTTCGAGCCGGAGATATCCATGCTGCCAAAGGGCAGCTGTTCCGGGACATCAGACGGTGCCGGGGCAACCTCCAAGGGCACTGGGGCGACAGGCGGCCCAGAAGTGATCGGCGCAAGCTGCTCGGAGCCGATAGGTCCCGAGGGCAGACTGTCTAGGGGCGGATAGACAGCAACCCCCGTCGTAGGCTGATCAGGACCGACCACATCAATCGCAGCGGCCAGGCTGCCTCCATTCGCAAAACTGCCGCTAGCTTGGATGAACCCCGTTGTGTTGGCCAGTGCCACGGCGGTGGCCGACAACGAGCCAATGGCGATTGCGGCTGCCAGCGACACACCAATAAGAGCCACCTTGCCAAGCCGATGGCCCGACGAGGGCCGCGGCGGCCAAAACTTGCTCACCGTCATTCGTCCAACT
>JGI20171J14444_1000049_pt1 | contig 41056 bp, 38 predicted proteins | sample TergutNc150P4_FD_14444 | JGI IMG/M metagenome (IMG submission 14444) | reverse complement strand
AATGCAAATGCTTGCAATATTCCACCATAATTAGTATGCAGGGGCAATGTAAGTATTCCTATTTTCATCTCTTCCAAATTTTTAAAATTCCCTTAATTTTTCTCAATCGTTTTACCAATTCATTTTTCCAAAAACATAATAACCATATTATTTCCAATGATTTATTGCCTTTTAACATATACATAACATTATGTCTTTTACTATTCACAGGAATAAAACGTTGTGAGTGAGAAGATGCAGTCATATCAATAAAGTTGCACTCTTCACATTCCAATAGATGCCGTATTTCATTAAATGCATTTTGACCTAATGCTGTATTTACAATTATCAAATTTACACCTTCATCGTTATTTGCATATTTTTTGCCCCAAAAATCCGCAATACGAATATCAGAAGCACAATAATCTAACCGTAATTTACAATTATAGCAGGCTTCATTCAAACAAGAATTGTTTAAAAAAAATTTAAAAAATAAATCTTCTGAAAAAGCCTGATTCTTTTCGTAAATTTTACCTTGAAAATCTTGAATCGAAATGGCATTTTTATGCCATTTCGATTCAAGATTTTTTTTTCTAAAATTCACAAATATCCATTTTGGATCCAACTGAAACGTTTTGCATATATATTCTTTATATTTCCGCCACATATTAAAACTTGGAGTTCCATGACAAAAAAAATCTACTAAAATAAAATTTTCTTCCCATTTTTTTAGTTTTATCCATTGACGCAGTCCATATATTTGACAAGGCGTTCCGACAACTACATATTTTTCTCCTTTCTTAAATTGAGAAAAAGCTTCAATCGTATAACTTTGCAAATATTTAGATGTTTTTATTTGTTGCAAATCATCATTATTATTTGCAATAATATGTTTGCAGATATTATTTGGCGCATCAAATATTACCCCGCATATTTTTATGCCTTTTTCATAAAAATGTTTTGTCAGTTCGTAACTCACTCCACCAGAACTTGACAATAATACGGTTTCAGGATTCTTGCTCCATACTCCATATATCTGTTTATCCTTAAAAATATTTTCAACGGGATTTTTTTCTTTCAGAAATTTGTAACAAACATTTATGCAAATACCGCAATCAGTACATTTACTTTCGTTTACATTTGGTCTATAAAAACCGTTCTCATCATAGTCAAACGTAATTGCTTTTTGTGAGCATGACACTACGCACATTCCACAACTTGAACAAGGATTATAACCTGATTTAATTACATTATTCATTTATGGAAATGATATTTTGATATTTTATTTATTAAAGTAGCATAAAGATATTGTCTTTCTCTTTTTTGTATTCCAAAGAATAATACAAAAAAAGTAGAACATATAACCAATATACAACTTTGAAATATTAGCAATTTGATACTTTGTGCTGTTTCCCAATATGTATGAAACAAATAAAAAATACAAGCTATTAGCACGCAAACTAATGCAATTTTATTCATTACCTGCAATAAAAAATCTTTGATGCTTAAATTTATCATTTGTTCTAAAAATTTTATTCTAAAAACAAGAGATATACACGAAATGACTATACTTACCCAATACATTGTTGTTGGCTCTTTATAAATAAGCAATAGAATATACGATACAGGCAAATTCAGAAATAATAATGTACCTACTACTAATTGATAAATTTTTATTTTTCCTATAGCCTGTGCCCCTGTTATTAATGGATTGGAAACTGTGTCAATTAATGAGTTTAACAGACACAATGTAACAAAAGAACTTGAATATGGTGGCGGAATTTTTAACCATAATTTAAGAATATAATCCACATTAAATAAAACAGGTACGGTTGGAATTAACATTATGCAAAAAGACAATCTGCTACTCTTATAGATTAAATTAAGAAATTGCCCATAATTTTTATTGGCATAATTTTTTGTAATCTGCGGATTTAGTGCGGTTTGAAAATTTGTCACAAAATTGGTAATCACTCCTTGTATAGTGATAGCAATTGAATATGCGGCATTAACGATAACACCAAAAAAGATATTTAACAACATATTATTACCTTGTCCTTTCGCCACATACGCTATATTGCCAAACAAAGTCCACCCCGAAAATCCAATCATTGGCTTTATAATCTTTTTGTCCCATTCATATTTATAATGAGATTCGGGGAAATTTTTAGCGCAATATATTTTATAAAAAGTTGTAATAATTACAGTTACACTTAAAGTCAAAATTGCATACAAAATCAATTTATCAAAATTACCAATTACTAATAAATAAACAATTCCCAATTTCAACAAACTGCTTAAAATTTCTACATAAGCATAAACATTCATCCTTTCGTGCGCAATAATAGTAGCATTATATGGTACTTGCGTAGTGGAAATCATAGCGCTTATAATAGACAACTGGTAAACCCACCGTGCAGCATTCATTCTTTCTGAGGCAATAACCAATTTGTTTTCCAAAAACCATAAGCCAACGGTTTCAGCCAAAATTAAAATAATAATAGCAATAATAAAATGCACTGTTAAAGCCGCAGAAAAAGTTTTCTTCAGTTTTTCATAGTCTTGCCTGCCTAATTCAAATGTCAGAAAGCGCGAAGTCGCGTTACTGCTGTTCAGAAAACCAAACATCACAATAACGCCTCCCACCACATTATAAATTCCGTAATCTTCTACTCCCAGCGTATTGAGTACTACACGTGAAGTATAAAAACTTACCCCCATAGTAAGCAACATGCGGAAATACAAATATAATGTATTTTTCGCTATACGTTTGTTATTGTTTTCCATTTTATCGTTTTAACTATTCTACAAATCGTTCCCACTCTTCGTTTTTCGGCAATTCTATCAGATATTGCGAAACAAATAGTTTGTTGTCCATTCCTGCGGTGGAGTATTTTACACAAGTTCATCCAATTTATCAATGCAACGCAAAATCCCAATTAATTCGTTATATCCAGCCGCATATTATCTTTGTAATAACCAACATAAGTATTTATTAACTGCGATTTTAATTTCATTTTTACTTTTATACGTCCTAATGTACTGTTTCAAATCTCCACTTAATAATGATTCTACTACTAAATTTTTATGTACTTCCTTTCTATAACGTAAATGCTTGGCAGGATTACCTCCTACAATACTCATCGTTTCTATATTTTTCACAACAACACTTCCCGCCCCTGCTACAGCACCATAACTAATTTTTCGGCACGAAGGTGTAATTAAAACATTGGACGCTATCCACACATAATCACCAATTTCTATTCCATAATTTTTGTGTTCCCAATCTAGTGAATCCACAAAATGAGAAGTCGTAATAATTTCACAAGTACCAATGATACAATAATTACCAATTTTTACAGGTGAACGCAAATCTATTTTATCTGTTTGAATTGAAGTATTATGACCTGCTGAAAGATTTTTGTTTGCCTGTTTTGCCAAAGAAATAGGCAAAATTGTATTTTCGCCTATTATAGCACCTCGTCGCCGTGCAATTCGCCTAGCCCGTTCATGTTTTATGTATTGACGAAAACGCGGTACAAATCCTTTAATAAAATGCCAAGTTGTTCTGCTCTGAATATTTTTTTCGTAATTAGTCATTTGGGAGTTCGCTATGCGTTTGTTATTGCTTTCCATTTTACCGTTGTCGTTCAATCTAAATTCCTAAATTGCAGATTTCCAATCAAATCTCCTTTTTATACCACTCAAACATTTTTTTTACGCCTTCTTCTATTTCTATTTTGTGATGCCAGCCGAGTGAGTGAAGTTTTGAAGGGTCGGTTAGTTTGCGCATTGTGCCGTCGGGTTTTGTGGCATCAAAAACTATATTTCCCTGATAACCAACAGTTTGTTTTATTAATTCGGACAAGTCTTTGATTGAAATTTCTTTACCTGTACCGATATTTATATGACAATTTCTTATTTCAGAGGAATTTCCTTTTAAATCCTTAAAATCAACATTTTCCATAACAAAAACCGAAGCATCAGCCATTTCCTCGCTCCAAAGAAACTCGCGTAATGGTTTTCCACTGCCCCAAAGTTCTACACGGTCGGGGAAAATTCCGTATTTTGCAAGTTTTTTTAAAATAATTTCCTTTTCCGCATCGCCATTTACCCCTTCCACGTTACGTTTATCGAAATCTTTGCGAATTGAGCCCCACATATTTTTACTCAAAAAATCAGCAAGAATCATTTTGCGAATTATTGCCGGCAAAACATGCGATTTTTCCAAATCAAAATTGTCATTTGGACCATAAAGATTAGTCGGCATAACAGCAATAAAATTTGTATTATACTGAATATTAAAACTTTCGCACATTTTTAGCCCTGCAATTTTGGCAATTGCATACGGCTCATTGGTATATTCAAGCGGTGCGGTCAACAGTTCGGTTTCGGCAATCGGCTGATGTGCATCGCGCGGATAAATGCAAGTGCTGCCCAAAAAAAGCAATTTTTTAACATTATGACGAAAACTTTCGTAAATAACATTATTTTGAATTTGCAGATTTTGATAAATAAAATCGGCTCTGTAAGTGTTATTTGCCACAATTCCGCCAACTTTTGCCGCCGCAAGTATCACATATTCAGGTTGCTGGGCATCAAAAAATTCTTTTACAGCAACCGAATCCATCAAATCCAATTCTTCAATAGTTTGCCCAACAAGATTTGTGTAACCTTTTGCTAAAAGGTTTTTCCAAAGCGCCGAACCAACAAGTCCTGTATGCCCTGCAACGTATATTTTACTGTTCTTATTCATATTTAAATTTTAAAAATCCAAATTTCAAGATTAATTATTTTTGAATATTTGGCTTGGAATGAATTATATTTCTATTAATCCTTAAAAAAATCCTGTTTCAACCATAATTTGAATACAGGGTCTAAAATTTCAACTTTTTGTGTAAAAATATCAATAATTTCGCGTGAAATAAGAGCATTTTTAATTTTTTTCAAATTTGCAGAACTCCCTAAACGATATTTTAACAAATTATCTTGCGAGGAAAACGTTGTTTCTCCGTCAATAACCGCTTTCAAAAAGTTAACTTGTGTGGCTGTCATTGTTTCAATCTGACCAACAAAAAGCAAACTTAACTGATTTTTAATGCTTTGTAATGATTCGTCAATAATAATTTTTGAACAACTTGTTTTAGTTCTTAACCACGATTGTTGAGCAAGTTGCTGTACATAATAAGAGTGATTATCAACAAGTTGCGCCAAATATTCTGCTTGTTCGACAGCAATTTTCTTTCCTGTATCTTCAAAACGTTTTTTTATAAACTCGCCCCATTTTTTATTGTTTATTTTTTGCAAAAACATAATATCGCCAAACTTATAAAACGGCATTGAAATATTAGAAAAAATATCTAAAAGCATTGTCCGCTTACTTCCGTAAAGACAATAGCCAACGTTATGATGGTGTTGCCAATGAGAGCGTAATTTTCTTTGAAAAGCCAAACTTTCCGAAAAATCTCCAATTGATTGAAATTCATCTATACATACTATTATGCTGATATTCTTTGATTTAGCAATCATTTCTGGCAGATTCAAAATCTCATCAGGATTTTTTTGCAGGTTTTCCCAACTTATTCCAAATGAAATTTCAGCGTTCGAATCAGGCGAAAAAGTAATTTTAGGCAATAAATGAGATAGAAATGTTTTTGCATTTTCCGCCATTTCTTCCCAACGGCTTGATGTCCCTTTCAATACTCCTTTTGCAAAATGTTCGTAAAATTCACCTTCATTACGAACATTAAAAATATCAAGCACACAAACTTTAATATCTTTATTTTCTGTTCTGATTTTTTCTGCAACATTTTCTACAAGCGAAGTTTTTCCCCAACGTCTTGGTGAAATAATTGTTGTATTTACCAATGATTTAAAATTCATTTCGAGATGCGCCGACTCTTCTTCTCTGTCTGTAAAATTCACAATATCAGACGACTTTCCAAAAATAAAAGGCAATTTTTTCATATTACAAAAAATTAATTTTGCAAAATTACAAAATGTTTTTTATATAACCTTTTGGTTTGTAACCTTTTGGTTTGTAACCTTTTGGTTTGTAACCTTTTGGTTGTATAATTAATCTCAAAAAAAATTAGAAACTGTAAATCATTTAAACATTTTTTCCACTTTTTTCATATCGTGCGCCACCATAAGTTTTACAAGTTCGGGGAATGGCGTTTGCGTTGGATTCCAACCGAGCAATGTTTTTGCTTTTGTAGGGTCGCCGAGCAGTTGTTCAACTTCGGCAGGGCGGAAATATTTCGGGTCAACTTCTACTAAAGTTTTACCCGTTTTTACACAAATTCCTTTTTCATCAATACCTTTGCCTTCCCAGCGAATTTCAGTGCCTGCTTCTTTAAAGGCAAGAGTTGCAAATTCACGCACGGTATGATATTCTCCTGTGGCAATCACAAAATCTTCAGGCACAGAGTGTTGCAAAATCAGCCACATACATTTTACATAATCTTTTGCATAGCCCCAATCGCGCAATGCATCAAGATTTCCCAAATAAAGTTTGTCCTGATATCCCTGTACAATTCGCGCAACTGCAAGCGTAATTTTCCGCGTTACAAAGGTTTCGCCGCGCCGTTCGCTCTCGTGATTAAAAAGAATGCCGTTGCAGGCAAACATTCCGTAACTTTCGCGGTAATTTTTCGTTATCCAAAAGCCGTATTGTTTTGCCACGCCGTAAGGAGAACGCGGATAAAATGGCGTCGTTTCCTTTTGCGGCACTTCCTGCACAAGTCCGTAAAGTTCGGAAGTCGATGCCTGATAAATTTTGGTCTTTTTTTCCAAACCCAAAATCCGTACTGCTTCCAAAATTCTCAAAGTGCCTACTGCATCGCTTTCAGCGGTATATTCAGGCACATCAAACGAAACTTTAACGTGGCTTTGAGCAGCAAGATTATAAATTTCATCTGGCTGCACCTGCTGAATGATGCGAATTAATGAACTTGAATCGGTCATATCACCGTAATGCAAATTCACAAGGCGTTTCTGATGCATATCACGCACCCATTCATCAAGATAAAGATGTTCTATCCTGCCTGTGTTGAACGAAGACGAACGGCGCAACATGCCGTGAACTTCGTATCCTTTTTCAACTAAAAATTCAGCAAGATAAGAGCCGTCCTGCCCTGTTATTCCTGTGATTAATGCGATTTTCATATTTATATTTTTCCTTATTAAATATCAAGTTTCTTAAATTATAAATGGTAAATCGAATTTTAAATTTTAAAAAATCATAATTTGTAATTATTCGATTACTTCAATCCAATCTTTTGGCAAATATGTGTTGCAGGCAATAGCAAACATTCCTTCCAGTCGGACAACAACGCGTTTGTGTCCTTTTATTCTGATAAGTTCACCTTCAATTCCTGCGAAATTTCCTTTCAGTATTCTTATTTTTGAACCACGTTGAAGCGTATTATCGGCGATTATGCTGTCGGTTTCAGTAAAATCAAGCATAAGCATAAAATCGTGCATCTGCTTGCTCGGAATTACCATAATTTTATGCGGTTTTACAATATTTCTGATATAGGAAATTGTGTAACCACATTGCTGCGGCAATGAAAGCAAAGTGTTGTAATCGGTGTAAACAAATATGTAACACGGAATTACAGGTCGCCACACGCGTTTTCTGCGTCTTTCACGCTCTATAATTTTTTTTTCAAAAGGTATGTAATGCGTAATTTGTTTTGACTCCAAAAAATCTTTAATTTTTTTTTCGGTATTATATCTTACGCTGCCTGCATACCAGTTTAACTGATTTTTATCCTCTTGCATAATGACAAAGCGTTGCTTCCGCAGAAGATTTTATTCTTTTGCAGTAAAAAATTTTTCAATAAAAATACTTCCATTTTTCCTTTACACAAGCGAAATGCAGGAAGTATTGTTTTTTTTATTTTAAGATTTCAAATTCAAAAATCTAAATCTTAATTATAACCGTATTCTTTTCCGTAACCGTACTTGTAAGTGCCGTCCAAAGAAGAACTGTTGAGTACGAGATACATATTTTTTAATTTATTTTCGGCTTTTTGCTGATTTATAAAATAAACCGAATCCTTTGGAGTAACGCCTTCACGCACAATGTACAAAGTTAAATCGGCAAATTCCGCAACTAAATAACCATCAGAAACCAATCCTACAGGCGCACAGTCAATAATAATAAAGTCGTATTCACTTTTTGCTTCTTCAATAAGTTTTCCGAACATCGGACTCATCAGCAATTCGTTAGGATTTGGCGGAATACTGCCCGCATGAATAATGTGCAAGTCTTCAGCAATATCCAATTTATTCAAATAGTTGTGCCAATCGTCTTCCTGCGCCAGATAATTGCAAAGTCCATCTCTTTTTGTAAATGTAAAATATTTTTTAAGTTTAGGATTACGAATATCAGCGCCGATAAGCAGAGTTTTCTTTCCAGAAAAAGCATAACTTACTGCCAAATTAGCGCTTACAAATGTTTTTCCCTCGTGTTTGGTTGTTGATGTTGTTATAATAACTTTATTTGTTTTATTATTAAATATAAAATTAATATTATTGCGCAACGAGCGAAACATTTCGCCTATGCCTGTCGCCTGATTTTTTTCAACAACAAGCAGATTATCAGTAGTATTTTTTGCAATTTGTCCAACAATTGACACCTGCGAAAGTTTTTCGAGGTCATGTCGGCTACTGATTTGCGTTTTAAATAATTTAGTTATATAAATAATTGCAAATGGAATGAGCAATCCAATAATCAGTGCTGCAAGCAAAATCATATTTTTTCTTGGCGCAACAGGCGCAGTATTTTCAAGCGGAGAAATTACAATACGCGCTTTATTTGGCGTTGAAGCGATTGTAAGATTGGTTTCTTCACGTTTTTGCATTAAAAATAAAAACAGATTTTGTTTGATTTGTTGCTCACGGTCTTTGCCAAGCAAGCCCATTTCCTGCTGGGGAACAGACTGAATCCGCGCTCTATTTTGCGCCAACTGCCGCATAAGGTCGTTTTTAGTAACATTGTAAGTTTGTTTCATTGTATTCAATGAATTTACAATGCTGCTGCGGGCATTTTCGCTGCTTTGCGCAAGTTGTTGATAACGCGGATTCTCCTGTGTCATTCCTTTCATCTGCACTTCATTTTGCAGCAACGCAGTGTTGTAATTGTTAATCATTTGCGAAAGTCCAATATCTGTAACTCCAATGTTCGGAATAACCGCTTTTTGATTTGCAGGGTCGTTTATAAACTGTTGAATATACGAAATAATGTTCAGTTGCGTTTCAACATCCAACAGTTTCTGTTCGTTTTGTCCGCTCTGCTGAACAAAAAGTTGCGCTTCTGTTTGCAGATTGGTAATTTTGTTTTGCTGCTTATAAGCAACAATATTGCTTTCGGCATCGCCAAGTTCGTTTGAAATTTGATTTAAACGGTCATTAATAAAAACTGCTGTACTGTAAGCAATTTCATTTTTAATATTGACATTCATCAGGTTATACTGATTTATCAATTCCCTTAAAATAACAGCATTTTTGCCCGTATTATTGCCTTTAAGAGAAACATTGAGAATTGACGACATTTTTGTTGACTGTTCAACTCCCAAATTGCCGCACAAACCATAGGCAGTAGCCAGAGCGCTTCTAATATTTACAAAATATTTTTCACCTTCTTCCATCGGCTTACCTGTCATTTGCAATTCAATATATGCCCCACGTGAAAGTGGAATTTTTTCTGAAATATTATTTATTTCTTTTTCAAAATCAATTTCATCTTTTTTGAAATAATAACTTCCTTTTACTTTAAAATTATTTTTATTTTTTTTAACATAAAAATTAGCCGAAGAAATTATTGCCGCGCTGTCGGTGTTTATTATTTGCGCCAAAATTGGCGTATTGTTGTAAAGTTCGGTTTTACGCATTCGTTGCACAATATAATACGAACTTTCCAAATGCAAAGTATCAACCACAATACGCATCAAATCAGGCGAGTGAAGTATTATCATTTCATTGTCCAAATTGTTGGTCGACATATTGAAAACTCCGCTCATATTCATCATTGACTGTGCGGCTGAAGCTGAAGCTGAAGAACGGCGGTCGACATCAATAAGAATCGACAGGCGCGTACTGTATTGCCTTTGAGCAATCAACAAATAACAACCAGCAACAATCAGACACACTACAAGGCTGATAACAAACCATTTCCACTGTTTTACATAATCTTTAATAAATTCAGAAAAAGAAAGTGTTTCTTCGTTTTCCACGTTATTTGTCGTATAAATATTTTCCTGTTCCATAAAAATCTGTTTTTTTAATATTTGTTCATTATTTAGCAAATCTTATCAATGTAAGAACCAGCGAAATTACAGAAATAGAAGTTCCTATTATCGATAAAGTCATCGATTGCATGGTTCCAAAAGCAGAATTATTACCTTTTGCCTTGTTGGTTTCTACATAAAGTTTGTCGTTTTGCTGCAAAAAGAAAAGTTCATGATTATTGATAAAATTTTTGTCCTGAATATCAAAACGGAAAAATTTTGTTTTACCATTTTCATCTGTACGTACAAGTAAAATATTATCGCGTTTGCCATAAATTGTCATATCGCCAGCTGCAGCAAGCGCGTCAAGAACTGTCATTTGCCCTGTTGACGAACTGTAAGTTCCCGGACTATTTACCTCGCCAAGTACGGCTACCTGAAAATTCAGCAACCGCACATTTACAATAGGAGATTCGGAAATATATTGAGGAAAAATAAGCGAACTTATATAATTCTGTACTTCCTGCAAGGTCATTCCCGCAACTTTTAAAATTCCCAAAACAGGAAAATTAATATTTCCATTTTGGTCAACAAGATAATTTTGCAAACTTCCGCCGGCACCGACAATTGCTGATGTCTGCATTACATTAGATATGCCAGACGGCACAAGCGGCATATTAAAACTCGCAGCCGCACCTTCAATATTGGAATTAACCGTGATGCTTAAAACATCGTTAGGCATAACTTTTGGCTGATGCGAAGTAGTTTGCAGCAATTCTGCATTTTCTGCCTGTTGCATATACGGCAATTTTTTATAAACTGTACAAGAGGTTGTTAATGAAAGCGTTACAATCAATGCCGCTAAAAGAAACTTAATGTTATATCTTATCATCATTAATTAAACATTTTTTTTGATTAGAACCTAAATTTATTGATTATCAATTTGTTAAAAAAACACAAGAAAGTCGCTTATCCAAATAAAACACTTAATCTATTTTTTAGATTTTTTTGAAGTGCAAAGGTAATGCTTTTTTTTTTATTTACAAATTTATTTGGAAAAATAGATAGTAAAGCAGTTTCAATAATATTAATGCAACTTTTTAATGTAAAAACAGTAAAAAAATTTATTAAGATGAATAAAAAATTAATTTTCAGTATTTTTGCAAAAAAAATTTCGGTATGAAAAAATACATTTTATATATAACGGCAATTTTTTTACTTTTCGCCTGCGCCAATAATAAAAACGGGCGCGAAGCAACAGCACAACTTGCTGAAATAGAACAACTTATAAACACAGAAAAATATAACGCAGCAATGATTGCCATCGATAGTTTTCACATCAAATTTGCGCAAATGGTTGATTTGCGCCGTAAAGCGTTGATTTTGGAAGATACGATTTCCGTGCGGCAAAACAGACGAATAATTGCTTTTTGCGACAGCGCGCTCGCTCAATGTAAGCAAAAACTTGATTCGCTGCACACTTTTTTTCGTTTTGAAAAAAACAAAAAATTTCAGGCAATAGGAAGTTATGTTTATAAAAAACAGGCGCACAACGATGCTATTATTGGCTGTTTTTTGGAAACTTACGTTGATGAAAACGCTGATTTTTATTTGGTTGAAAATTTTTACGGCATTTTGCCCGATAAAAATGCAATTTTTTTAACTGTTTCGTTTGGCAACCTTTATGCATCAACAGACACAATTCCTGCAAACAGCCCAGTGCGGCACAGATTTGAATTAGACGGCAGCACATTAGAAACATTAACTTTAAAAAACGAACAGGTTGAAAAATTTGCGGCTTTTATAAATCAATTTTCAGATAAAAATTTGATTGTACTATTTGGAAAAACAGGGAAACACCAACTTACTGAAATTGAAAAACGTTCGATTTCAATCACTTATCAATTTTGGAAATTGAAAAAAGAAATTGAAAAACTGAAATTGCAGAAAGAAAAAGCGGTTAAAAAATCTATTGCCGTTTTATCCCGGTAAGCACAAAATCAATAATTCCGATTTTGTTGCGCTGAAACTCGTCATTAATATTTTGACGAATATACGGCACTTCAAGCCCTTTTATTGTGTAAAGTATAATAGTTGCCGAAAGATTGGGGTCGAGCCGTTTAAACACCTTACGCTCAACGCCTTCCTGCAAAATTTTGCGAATCATTTCGTGTTCTTCCTTATCAACTGCGCGGCGCGAGCGTTCAACTTCATAAATATCCATAAAAAAATCAGCACGCAACGAACCATTTCGGCTCACAGCATCTTTTACTGCGTCCAAATGAGAAATTATGTGGCGCATAAGTTTTATATCGGGCGGAAGATTGAGAACTGAAATTTCGCGAAGACATTTGATAATACGAGTTAATTCATTATTAATAACCGCTTTATAAATTTCGTCTTTATCTTTGAAATACATATACAGTGTGCGGCGGCTTTTGCCCGATTCTTCGGCAATATCGTTCATAGTTACGTTTTTTTTGCCTTTTTTGGCAAATAATTTTCGTGCAACTTCAATCAAAGTAAGTGCGGTGCGTGAATTATTTTTGTTCATCAAAAAAACTTTTTGTACAAAAGTAGAAAAAATTACGGTTCATAAATTACCGATTACGATTTTTTTAATAAAAAGTAAAAATCTTTGCTCTATTTTGTTACTTCCTTGAATGTAAAAAAATTATCAGAGCAAAAAAATAAAGTTGCGAAAAACGCAAAAATATTGTTTTTTTATCAAATTTAATATGCGTTTTTTATCATTTTTTTCCCAATTCTCTTATTGAAGGAATTTGCATAACGATAATTCCGATTATAAAAATTGCGATGCCTGCAATGATAAACGAATTTGTCAGACCGATACTTTCGGCGACAAAACCCGTTGCGAGTAAGCCCGGAATTGTGGGTAAAAGAGAGAGAGAGTTGTAAGTGGAAAATGCGCGTCCAAGTTTATCAGGCTCTATTGCCGTTTGCATAACCACATTAAATGCGCTGTCCCAAATTGCCGTCGCCACGCCGCTAAACGCCGAAAGTATTGCAAACAAAATAAATCCGTTTTGAGGCAACATTCCAGAAAATAAAAACGTCAATCCATCAACAACGCACATCAACCCGATTAAAATTGCTTTGTTAAATTTATTTAAAATATTTGTGCCAATCAAAAAACCGCCCGAAAGCATTCCCGCACTCCACACAATTTCAATAATACTCATTTGATAAGCATTGCCTGCAAAATGATTAAGCGTCATTAAAGGAAAAAGCGCGGCAATTGGCAAAATGAAAAACATTGCGCCCAAATCGCTGACAAATAAATATTTCATTCCCTTTCGTTTAAAAATCGCCTGCAAACCAATTTTTAATTCTTTAACAAAATTCGGCTTTTCGCTCACATTTTTTACAGGATTTGGAATTGTAACAAAAAGTAATGATGTACAGGCAATTACCGCACCTGCGACTTCCATTATCAAAATATTTTCCATTTTAATAACTGTAATCAAATAAGCCGCCAAAGCAGGTCCTGCAATGTTACAACCTGAATAAATCATCTGGTTAATCCCCGAAATCCGCATAAACTGATTTTCGGGCGCAAGTAACGGCACGCTCGCCTTCATTGCTGGTGAATAAAACGCATTTCCCACCGAGCGCATTGCCGAAAGCAGATAAATATGCCAAATTTCAACTTTTCCCAAATAAAAAATTACAACCAAAACCGCAGTGCAAGCAGCCATAAACAAATCGGAGGCAATCATTACAAGTTTTCTGTTCCATCTATCAACATAAACGCCTGTAAATAAGCCAAGTACAAGTTGAGGAAGTAAAGATGAAACCATTCCAAAAGCCAAAACTTCTGCCGATTTTGTTTCAAGGGTTATCCAAAAAATTATTGCAAAGCCAACAATAGAACTTGAAAGGGCGGAAAAAAATTCTCCGCCCCAAATAATTGCAAAAGTGCGTACCCATTTGTTCATTTGGCTTATTTTAGTATCTGCCTTGCTTTCTCACGCGCTTTTTTGACATTATCAGGATTTTTCAAATCAATCAAACTTTTGTCAAGTTCAGGAATGTTAATTTTTGCTCCAATTTCAAGTAGATTGGGATTTTTTAATGAAGTTTTATTTGCCTCAAAAATATAAACCCAAAAATCCTGATGTCCGTAATATTTTCTTGCCAAAGCGGCAAGAGTAGCCCCGCGTGCGATTGTTTCTGTCGTTTTAATTTTTTGATAATCAGGAGTTTGATTTACAATTTTTTGTTCTGCAGGCGGAGGCGGTTTTGGCGCAGAAACGCTGTCAGGTTTTGGCGCAGCGGTAAGCGCCGAATCGCTTTTTGCCGCAATCAAATCGTCCCTCAAACTGTCAATCGTGTTCATTTTTAGCAAATCGCTTGCGCGAATGGTATCTGTGGGAACTTGTGTTTTTTTCAAACTGAAAAACGTCCCGTCAACTTTGCTTTTCACCGTTGGTACAAACAGATAAAGCAACACCAAAAGCAAAATCAACAGCAAAGGCAGCAAAATTTTCCACCAAAGCCCGCTTTTGCGCTTACCATTATTTTTGCTTTCAGTTTCATCATCGAAATATGATTTTGAACGCGTTACAATTGCTTCCTCTTTTTCAGACGAAGACGATTCTTTTTCATTATAAAAAGGCGAATATTTTCCCTGTGCAAGCGCGGTTTTGCGCACCTGCAATTCTTCTTCGCGAGAATCGCTATAATTTTCAGTAATTGCCTTATTTTCAGGCTCTGGTATTTGTGGAATAATATTTTCAGAAACATCAGATTCTTCCGCCTCAGCCGACATTCCTTTAATTTCCGCTAAAATATTTTTTATCTCATCTGCCTGCTGTTCAAGCACTTTTAGCGGTTGCTCGTCTGAATTAGAAGTTTGGTCAGACAAATTGTCGTCGTCCGAATTTTCGGTAAATTTATTTTTTTCAAAATCTGCCAACCGTTCATCGTCATCTTCAAGTTCAACAGGCAAAAGATGTGCAAAAGGTTGATTTACAAGTTCTTTCAATGATTTTTCAGGTACAAAAACAACTTTGTTATGTCCTTCTATAATCATTTCTTCGCCTGTAACAATATTTACACTGCGGCGCGGCTCAACAAATTGCGTTTTGAAAGTACCTAAACCGCTGATTTTTAGCGTATCCTGCGCAAGCAAAACTTCTTCAACCACAGAAAACAATTCTTTACAAAACGTTTCGGAAATTTGTTTTGAAAAGCCCGATTTGTCAGCCAAAAGAGCGGAAAATTCCTGTAAAGTTAATTTATCTTTTTCCATAATTATCTGATTGATTTAATTTTATCTTTAAGTAAATTACTTGCTCGAAAACCCGCAACCACTCTCGGCGGCATAAGCATTCGCTTCTTAGTAGTCGGATTGAATGAAATCCGTTCTTCTCTACTTTTTGTTTCAAAAGTTCCAAAACCCTGAATACCAATTGTATGACCTTCAGAAAGATTTTTTTGAAAAATTTCAGAAGCCAATTTGAGCAACGTTTTTACGTTTGTCTCCGAGAGTTGAATCCGTTCGGCAAGCGTTGAAATAAGTATTTTGTTGTTCATGTGTATATAATTTTATAAGTTATTGAATTATAATTGTTTTACTTTGCAAATTTTTGTTAAAAAATTCATAGAAATTTCATTTTATTTCGTTTTTTAACAAAAATTTTCGCAAAAATAATGTAAAATTTTCTTTTTTCAAAAAAATATTAGTATTAATAAAAAAAATCATACAATTTTTCCAAAAAGGTCGAATTCGGCAGCATCAAAAATCTTTACATTATAAAAATCGCCGATATTAATTTTCTGATTTTCAGCAGGTATCAACACTTCGTTATCAACTTCGGGCGAATCAAATTCTGTCCGTCCTACAAAATAATTATCCTGACTTCGGTCAATAATTGTTTTGAAAATTTTTCCGATTTTTGATTTGTTTATTTCTTCTGAAACAGATTGTTGCACATTCATAATCAGTTCTACACGGCGATTTTTTTCTTCTTCCGCAATATTATCCTTATAATTTTTGTAGGCAAAAGTGCCTTCTTCGTTTGAAAAAGCGAACGCGCCCAAACGTTCAAAACGCATATCTTTCACAAAATCAATAAGTTCTAAAACATCATTTTCGGTTTCCTGCGGATGTCCGAGCAAAAGCGTTGTGCGCAAATGAATATTCGGCACTTCCTGTCTGATTCGATGTAACAAATCATAAGTTTCTGATTTTGTGATATTTCGGCGCATAAATTTCAACATTTTGTCGGAAATATGCTGCAAGGCGATGTCCAAATATTTGCAAACATTTTCGCGCTCGCGCATAACTTGCAGAATATCAAAAGGAAACGCCGCAGGATAAGCATAATGAAGTCGAATCCATTCAACACCTTTAATATCAGACAGCCGCCGAACCAATTCCGCCAATTTATTTGTTTTGTAAAAATCCAATCCATAGTAACTTAAATCCTGCGCAATCAATTGAAATTCTTTCACGCCATTCTTTACAAGCGCATTTACCTCATTTTCAATATCTTCCATCGGACGCGAGCGATGGCGTCCTGTGATAATCGGAATTGCGCAATAAGAACAGGTGCGGTTGCAGCCTTCAGAAATTTTGACATAAGCATAATGCTTTGGCGTTGAGAGAGTTCGTTCGTTTTTCAGGTCGGCACGGTATTCGCCGCCAATTTCTTTCAAAATTTCCGTATAATTAAATTTGCCGAAAAATTTATCAACTTCAGGAATTTCACGCTCTAATTCTTTCAAATAACGCTCTGACAAACAGCCCATTACAAAAAGTTTTCCGATTTTGTTTTCCTTGCGTCTTTGGGCTAACTGCAAAATTATATTTATGCTTTCCTGCTTTGCCGATTCAATAAAACCGCAAGTATTGACTATAACTATCTCTCCATCAGTGGTTTGTGCATCATTTCTGATTTTGTAACCCAACGCGCCAAATTGCGCGGCTATCCGCTCGGAATCAACCAGATTTTTTGAGCAACCCAAAGTAATTATATCAACCGTTTTATTTTTCATATTTTGCAAAAGTACAGATTTTTTTTACAAAATATTTTTTTTATTCAAAAAAGGTTTTTAATTTTGTAGCGTTGAATTTTTAACAATTTAAAATTTAATAAAAAAAATATGAAAAAAATAATTTTGTTTTTGGCAATGTTTTCGGCTTTGAATATTTATGCCGATAATGTGAAAACAAACCTTAAAAGTGCAACTGTATTTTTCAACGGCGCAGAACTCACGCACACAGCAACCTCTACTTTAAAAGCGGGCGAAAACTCAATTACGCTCGAAGGTTTAAGTCCGATAATCGACCTCAACAGTTTGAAAATCAATGTGTCGAACAGCGTTGTTGTTTCTGCGTCAGAATTTTCAACAGATTTTTTGGTAGAAAAATCGGAAACCAATATAGTGAAAAAATTGCAGGATTCTATTGATGTTTGCAACGCTGAAATTACAAAAACCGCAACTGCTATTGAGGTAAATACCAACTCTTTAACTCTTTTGAAAAAAGGAATTGACACAAATCTCAGCGTTGTTTCCAAAGGAATTTCCACCGCAGAAATGACACAAAACCTTGAATTTTACAGCGCAAAAGCAACCGCGTACTCGGCTGCTATCGCCGCCGATACCAAGAAAAAAGTTGAGTTGCAAAAAACTCTTGAACGGCTCAATGCACAACTTGCGCAGGAAAAAAACAAAAACGGAACAAAAAGCGGAATTTTGAAACTTTCGCTTATTGCACCAATGGCTGCAAATGCAAATATTACAGTAACTTACTATACTTCGGCAGCAGGCTGGACTCCTTATTATGATATGAACATCGCCTCAATTGATAAACCTGTGGTACTGCAACGCCGCTCAAAAGTGCGCCAAACAACAGGTTTGGATTGGAACAGAATAAATCTCACGCTTTCCACCGCGCAGCCATCGCGAGGAAAAGACGCGCCGCTGTTTCAAACGTGGTTTTTGAATTATGTTTATGAAAATAACAGATTGCAAGAAAATTACGCATCAAATTCTATTTCTTATGATAAAAAAATGGTAAATGCTCCAGATTATGCTCCAGGCACAGCATCAAACATAAGGATAAGAGGAGCTGTAGATAATCAACCTTTGTATGTTCTTGATGGCGCGCCTTTATATGTCGTTGATGGCGTGCCTTGCGAGTCAAATCCGAATCTTGACCCGTCTGCAATTGAAAGTATGAATATTATCAAAGATGGAAGCGCAACATCAATTTACGGCTCACGTGCAAGCAATGGCATAATTTTAATTACTACGAAAAAAATGGAAGATTATGTTCTTACCGAAGAAAAACAAATCAGCGAGGAATATAAAATTGATTTGCCAAGCACAATTCCCGGAAATGGAAAAGAACAGGTTATTGACCTGAAAAAGAACGAGTTGCAGGTAACTTACAAATATTATTGCGCTCCAAAACTTGATGAAAACGTTTATCTGATTGCAGAATTTACCGATTGGGAAAAACTTAATTTGCTCAACGGAATGGCAAATGTAACTTACGACGGCACTTTTGTCGGGCAAACTTTCCTCAACGCGCAATCTGCACAAAAAACGCTTTCTGTTACGCTCGGAACGGATAAACGAATTACCGTAAAACGCGAAAAAATGATGGATTATTCGTCTGTAAAACTATTGAGCAGCGACACAAAAGTTACTTTGACATATAAAATTTCTGTTAAAAACAATCAAAACAAGCCGATTTTTCTTGTTCTCAAAGACCAGTATCCCGTTTCGCAGCAAAAAGAAATTGAGGTAGAATTTTTGAAAAAAGAAACAACCACGCCAACTTTCAATAAAGAAGAAATAGGCGTAATTACTTGGGAAACAAACCTTTCGGCAGGCGAAAGCAAAGAATACCGCATTGCATATTCGGTAAAATATCCCAAAGGAAGAAAAATAAATTTGTAAAAATTTGATTAAAAAAATTTGAATTTAAAAAATAAATTGTACTTTTGCGCTTATCAAATTGTAAGAGGCGAAATTTTAGAAATTGTTTAAATTTTATAAAGTAAGGGTTGATTTTGCCCCTATGGCAAAATCAGTAATAAAAAAGAACTGGTTAAACAAAGGTACAATATACATAACATTTATTTTGATTAATTTTTAAGCAAACTATAAAAAAAATAATTGTATTTTTGCAATGCGCTTTATTTGTAAATTATAATTGATGGATTTACTCGACCGATTAAGAAAATACGCAACGTCTGTTGGTGAAGAAAAACCTCAACAATATCGTGTAGCGGTAATCGGCGGTGGCAGTTGGGCTACCGCACTTGCCAAAATTGTGCTCACCAACGAGGCGGGAATTAATTGGTATATGCGCCGTCAAGACCAGATTAACGAGTTTATACAGACAAGTAAAAATCCATCGTACCTTACAGGCTTGCGTTTTGATGTAAGTAAAATTTGGTTCACCGACGGAATGAACGACCTTGTCAAAGCATCTGATATTCTTATATTTGCAACTCCATCTCCTTTTCTCAAGCAGCATTTGAAGCGGCTTTGGCGCGGCTTGGAAAAGAAAATTATAATTTCGGCAATAAAGGGAATTGTCCCCGACGAAAATCAGATAATTTCCGAATATTTTGAAAAAGAATATGATGTTCCAAAAGACCAAATCGCTGTTCTGACAGGTCCTTGCCACGCCGAAGAAGTTGCACTTGAACGTCTTTCGTATCTTACAATCGGGTGCAGCAGCCGCGACCGCGCCCGCGAATTGTCCCAACTTTTTTCAACGCCTTACATTAAAACCACAGTAAGCGACGACATTGTCGGAATTGAATACAGTTCGGTAATGAAAAATATTTATGCAATCGCTTCAGGAATATGCCACGGATTGAAATACGGCGATAATTTTCAGGCGGTTTTGCTCTCGAATGCAATTCGTGAAATTAATCGCTTTTGCAGCGCGGCAAATCCAACGCCGCGCAACACTGACGAAAGCGCATATCTCGGCGATTTGCTCGTTACAGCATACTCAAAATTCAGCCGAAACAGACTTTTCGGTACAATGATTGGCAAGGGATATTCGGTAAAAACAGCGCAAATGGAGATGGAAATGATAGCCGAAGGATATTATGCAACAAAATGTATCCACGAATTGAACGAAAAATATCAGGTAACAATGCCTGTTTTAGATGCAATTTACAAAATTCTTTACGAAAAAGGCGCGCCTATTATTGAGATAAAAAAATTAAGCGATATGATGAAATAATTGAAAAAAAGGCACGATTTTTGCAGAAAAATTGAATAAAGTTAAGAAATTTTAAAATTAAATATTTATATAAATAATAATAAAAATTAATTCGTAAAAAAATTATTACAAAGATGAAAAGAGTTAAATTAAGTATCGCAGCATTGGCAATTTTTTGTGCCGGTGCTCTGACAGCCCAAACAACTTCCAATCCTTGGTTGATTGGAATTGGTGCGCACGCTGAAAACCACATGGCTGTAAAAGATGCCAGCTTTGGTAAAACATTGTCGAACTTTAAAGGCGTTTTTGCTTTTAAAGATTATTCAATTTCTCCTCCTTGGACGAAACTGACAGTTGCACGCAATTTGAATAAATTGTTGGTGCTCGATTGGCAAACAACAGTAGGAAATGTGCCTAACAAGCGCATCGACATGGACAAGCAATTTTTCCTGATGACAGGTCTTGGTTTGCAATTCAAACTTGCAGGCTTGTGGAACGAAAATAGCTGGTTTGACCCCTACATTCGCCTTGGTGCAAGTTATTTGCGCCACGATTACAGCAACGTTAATTTCCCTTTGGAAGATGCTAATGGTCTGTTTATTCCAAGTTTCAGCAACAAAGAAAGCGTGAAGAACTTTGCAAATCACTTTATGGCGCCCGGCGGCATTGGTGCAAACTTTTGGTTTACCGAAAATCTCGGTTTGAACCTTCAAGGCGATTACGTTCCATCTCCCATTGACGGAAGCGACGTATCTAACTTTTGGCAGGCTTCTGCATCGTTGATGATTCGTTTCGGCAGCAAAGACTCTGACGGAGACGGAATCAAAGACAACAAAGACCGTTGCCCAAATGTAGCAGGTCCAAAAGAAAATGGCGGTTGCCCGTGGGAAGACAGTGATGGCGATGGCGTTTTAGATAAAGACGACAAATGCCCCAGTGTAGCAGGTCCAGCTGAAAATAACGGTTGCCCTTGGCCAGATACCGATGGTGACGGAGTTCTCGACCAGTACGACAAATGCCCCAATGTAGCAGGTCCGAAAGAAAACAATGGTTGTCCTTGGCCTGATACCGATGGAGATGGAGTAACCGACAACATTGACCGCTGCCCCAATGTAGCAGGTCCGAAAGAAAATAACGGTTGTCCTTGGCCTGATAGCGACGGAGACGGAATTTTGGATAAAGACGATGACTGCCCGAATCAATTTGGTTTGAAAGAATACAGAGGCTGCCCGAAACCAACAGCAGTTGCAGTAACCGAAGCATTTAAAGATAAGAATTTGTTGTTCGACCTTGGCAAATCAACAATCCGCCCAAGTTCATCGGCAGCGTTGGACGAAGCCGCTAAGGCTATTAAAGCATCGCCAAACGAAAAATTCCTTATCATCGGTGAAACCGACAAAAAAGGCAATGATGCTTCTAACCTGAAACTTTCTCAGGCAAGAGCGGCAGCAGTTGTAGCAGCGTTGGAAAAACGCGGTGTAAATCCTGCTCAACTGAAATCTATTGGAGTTGGTGAAGCAAATGCTGTAGTTCCTGAAACTGCATCAGACGCAGAACGTCAGCAAGACCGTAAAGTTGTTGTAAAATCGCCAACAGACGAAGAATGGGCAACATACGGCAAATCTGATGTTAAGAAAAAATAATTAAACTTTTGTTTATATTATATATTTGATAATGAAAAGTGCAGCGTTGAGAAACGTTGCACTTTTTTATTTTATTAAAAAATAATTCAAAAATTTTTTTGTATTATTAAAAATCAATATCTTTGTAGAATTAAAAATGAATTTTTATGAAAAAATATAAAATATTAATATTCACATTATTAGCAATTTTTTGTACTGCAAATGCGCAAATTATTGTAAGCAATCCGGCAGGCAGCGAAGTACATTACGACACTTACGCAGGAATTACTTATCTTGTTGTTTTTGACCATATTACAGCGCAATCTCAAATTGAATACACAGGCGCAGGAACAACTTTTGAATGGTATAAATTTTCAAATCCCGCAATTTCTATCAGCAACCAGAATTATATTTCGCCTGACGGGGCTACGGGTTATTCTTTGAAAATTGACGGCGCTCAGGAAATTACTTTTTGGGTTATTGATTATTCTCAAATTATGCCGCAAATTAACAATGTTACTTTCAACCCCAATGATGCCAATGCCTGCGAACATGTTGTTTTAAATTTTTTCGGAAATATTCCGCCGCTTCGGTATCAAGACAAGAACGGCGAAATTCATAATATTAACAGAAATGTATCCGTAACTTATACCACTCAAAGTTGGGGAACAGATGCGTGGATTACTGCCGACACTACGGCTGTAACCGTTTTAAACGGAAATAATTCAGCGCAAATACCTGCGCCCTTAGTAAATACAAATTTCTCTGCTACAATATCCGACCCTTTTGCAAATGATTTGGGAATTACGCCTGCAACTGTACAAAGCGTTACATATCAGGCAATTGCGGTAAAGAACAAACTTATCACCGAAACCACAACCCGCGATGCCGCAAACGAACACCAGCGACCTGACAATAAAAATTTTCTCGAAGGTTCTGCTCCGCTTGATATTCATTTTATCGGCAATCCGACCGCCGCTGTTGCACACAATCAATGGACGGTTTTTAAGGAAAATATATTCTTTTTTACGCGCACAGCAGCCGATTTTCGTTATACTTTCAACGACTACGGACAATATAAGATTGTGCTTGTTTCGTCAAATCAGCAATGTTCCTACACCGATTCTGTGAATGTAAAAATCAACGAGTCGGCTTTGGAAGTGCCAAATGTTTTTACGCCCAACGGTGATGGGATAAATGACGAATTCCGCGTGGCATACCGCTCTTTGCGCAGTTTTCAAATGGCTGTGTATAACCGCTGGGGCAATAAAATTTTTGAAACCAACGATCCGCAACGTGGCTGGAATGGTAAAATAGGGCAGCGCGATGCAGCAGCAGGTCCTTATTTTTATTATATAAAAGCCACAGGCACGGACGGCAGAAAATATGTACTTAAAGGCGATATAAATCTGATTAGGTAATTTTTATGAATTTTTAATAAAAATTTAACATAAATTTCATTGAAATTGATTTTAATAATACTAACTTTGCGGCAAAAATGAATTGAAAAAATTTAAGATATTGATTTTGATAAAAGTTTTGTAAATCAGGTAAAATACTCTTTTTAAACAGCGAAATAAATTTAATAACTAATATAAACTTTTTAATTTTAATGTAACATGAAAAAAATTACTCTTTTAATGGTTGCCATTGCGGCAACAATGATTAGCGTTTCGGCGCAAACAACGGTTGTGTTTAATGAAACATGCGGGGAAGGTGCGCCAACAACTGGAACACGCCCAAGTGTCGCTGCTTGGGAAGGATGGGATAACTTCGGAGTTGTAACATTTTCATATACAACCGAACGTTACCCTGATGTAAGAGCGACAAGTACTATAAATTCACATGTTTGGTTTCCTGCGAATTTCGACGCCGATTTAATCATTTCAGGTATCGCAGCTGCAGATTACCAAAACATGAAACTTTCTTTTGACCTTGCTACAAATGCAGGAAGCTCCAATTTGCCTACAAATGTTAACAAAATAATTGTAGAAGTAAACGATGCAGCAGTAACTGTACCTTCGGTAGCAATTACAAATGGAAACACTTATGTTTCGTCAGGTGAAATTGCAATTCCTGATGCTGCAACTATAAAATTGCGTTTCTTTTTCACTGCTGCAAATAACCCTACAAATTTCGGTTATCGTCTTGATAACATTAAAATTACAGGTGAAAATACTAGCATTGTTGAAACAATAGACAATAATTCTATTGAAATTTATTCAAACAATGGCAATATCGTAGTTGATAATGCACAGGCAGGACAGCAAATTGCGGTTTATAATGTAGCAGGTCAGATGCTTGTTAATCGCGTTGCTAAAGAAGGAACTAACACAATTTCTGCTGCAGGACAAGGTATATTAATTGTACGCTGCGGAGAAAAAGTTGGAAAAATAATTTTATAAATTAGTGTTTATTCTTTTTCATTTTATTTGAAATTTTTAAAATACAGGTCTACAAAAAGTGAAGAGGCTGCTCCCAAAAGGCAGCCTCTTTTATGTTTTTTGCCATAAGGCTTTATAGATATTCCATTTTTTAAAAAAATGGAATTATCTGAATGGCATTTTACATTACAATTGCTAATCTTACGTTTATTAAAATTTGGAAACTTCTAAAAATTCGGTGTTTTCGTCATTGCGACTGAGAGGGACAAATCAGGAAGCAATCCAGAATATTGATTTTAAATGCATTGCTTAGGGCTATCGCCCTACCAATGACGTTGTTAGGAATTGTTCCCTTTAATATTTTTGGTTAATTGAATATTTCAATTAATTTTAAACAACGCAAAACAACAACCGCAAAACAATTTTTTTTTAGAAAATCCCGAAAAATTTGTACCTTTGCAGTCCAATAAATTTTGAAATATAATTTATATAATGGCAAAACATACAGGTTTGGGTAAAGGTTTGGGTGCGCTTATCGACACCAGCGAAATAAAAACAAGCGGTTCTTCGTCAATCAACGAAGTGGAAATTACGCTTATCAGCGCAAATCCGAATCAGCCGCGTTCACATTTTGACGAAGAAACGCTCGAAGAACTTGCCGCGTCAATACGCGAATTGGGCGTGATTTCACCGATTACTTTGCGTAAAAACGAAGACGGAACGTATCTTATCATAGCAGGCGAGCGGCGTTGTCGTGCGGCAAAAATGGCAGGGCTTGCCACAATACCCGCATACATCAAAACTGCTGCCGATGAGCAGGTTATGGAAATGGCGCTGATTGAAAATATTCAACGTGAAGACCTTAACGCTGTGGAAATTGCGCTCTCGTTCAATCGGCTTATAGAAGAATATCAACTGACGCAGGAACGCCTCAGCGAGCGCATAGGCAAAAAACGTGCAACTATTGCAAATTATCTGCGTTTGCTGCGCCTGCCCGCCGAAATTCAGATGGGCATAAAAGATAAAAAAATTGATATGGGGCACGCACGCGCCCTTTTAAGTATTGACGATACGGCAAAAATGTTGCGTATTTACGAGCAAACTGTGGAAAATGGTTATTCGGTGCGCCGTGTGGAAGAGATGGCAAAGCAGGCTAATGAGACGGAAATTGCTGAAAAAAAGCCGAAAGAAGAAAATCCGATTGAAACTTTGGAAGTTTATACCGACATCAAATCGCAATTGAGCCGCGTTTTTGGTACGGGCGTTAAGTTTGTTTGCAACGAAAAAGGAAAAGGAAAAATTGAAATTCCTTTTGCTAACGACAACGAAATGACGCGGATAATGGAATTGATGGATAAAATAGGACAGGTTGAATAAAAAAATTGATATTACAAACTTGAGATTTTGAAATCAAAAATTTTGAAATATAAATTTTTTATAATAATTGCGTTAATATTTATTTCAAAATATATTAACGCTCAGGCTATTGCGCCTGCCGATAGCCTTTTGCCTGCCTCCGAAAGCGTTATGATTTTACCAACTATAACCGACAGCGTAATTATGCTTAAAGATTCGGCGTTTCTGTCAATGAAAAACGTTAAACAACAATCGGTTGATACTTTGCGTTTTATGGGTGCAGATGCAAATAAAGTTGTTTGGTTTGGGGCGATAGTTCCCGGAATGGGGCAAATTCTTAATAGAAAATATTGGAAATTGCCTATTGTTTATGGCGGTTTTTTGGTTTGCGCTTATGCGATTACGTGGAATGGAACGCAATATAATTCCTACAAAAATGCTTACCGCGATATTATAGACAACAATCCTGATACAAACAGTTTTTTGGATTTGTTGCCCAAAGGAAGAACCGTTGACGATTATGGAGGACAGGCGGCGTTTTCTCAGCGGTTGAAGTCAATTCAAGATTCTTACCGCCGATACCGCGATTTAAGTATTTTAATTTCAGCGCTTTATTATGGGCTCACAGTACTTGATGCATACGTTGATGCGCAACTTTTCAATTTTGATATTTCGCCCGATTTATCAATGAAAGTAAATCCTGCGGTTATTAATATTGCGCAAATTCAATCGCCTAAAAACAATAACGCATTCGGCATTCAGTTGAGTTTAAATTTTTAAAAAACATAAAATTCAGTTATTTTTTGTCAATAAAATTGCAAAAAAAAAGAATTTTAGTTACTTTTGCAATCTTTGTCTTTTATTATTTTTTTTAACAGAAAGCAAATATAATGAATATATACAAAACAGTATTTTTTACATTATTTATATTTAATATAATATCAATCAGCAATTTATCGGCGCAAAGCACATATACTTATCGCAATTCAAATAATAATTCCGAACAGATAAAAACGCCGCCGCCAAATATAACCGACCAGCCTGCCGATGCTGATGTTTTAATTACTTTTGATAGAGATTTAGAAACGTGGATGCGCAAAAAAGCGCGGTATGAAGTAAATTGCATTCACGATGACGACCCGAATATCGTCTCCGATTCTATTTACAAACAACGCCTCGCGAGTTTACCGTGGGTAATGGAAATGCCATATAATCAGATAGTTAGAAGTTTTATTGACCTTTATTCTGTAAAAAAGCGGCATTCAGTGGAATATATGCTTGGCAACAGCAAATATTATTTTCCAATTTTTGAAGAAGTGCTGAACAAAAAAGGCATGCCGCTGGAACTCAAATACTTACCTGTAATAGAATCGGCTCTTAATCCAACGGCAGTTTCACGTGTAGGGGCGTCAGGTCTTTGGCAATTTATGCCCTCAACAGCACGCAGCTACGACTTGGAAATCAACAGTTTGGTTGATGAACGGCTTGACCCGATAAAATCAACTTACGCTGCGGCTAATTATTTGCTTGATTTATACAAAATTTATAGCGATTGGCATTTGGTAATTGCCGCCTACAACTGCGGTCCGGGCAATGTGCGCAAAGCGATTTCACGTTCGGGCGGAAAAACAGATTATTGGGCGATGTATCCATATTTGCCTGCCGAAACGCGCGGATATGTGCCGATTTTTATTGCAGCAAATTACGTTTTTGAATTTGCAGCAAAGCACAATCTCTGTGCGCTTGTGCCCGATTTGCCTGCTATGACCGATACTATCGATATCAAAGAGCGCATTCATTTTCAGCAAATAAGTTCGGTAATTAACATTCCTTATCAGGAGTTGAAAGCCTTGAATCCGCAGTACAGGCAGGATATTATTCCCGGTTCGCCTGTAAAAACCTATCCGCTGCGCCTGCCGATAAACTATGTTGATGCGTTTCTGAAACAATACGATTTGATTGTCGCCTATCGCGCAGACGAACTTGTCAATCGCCGCACCGAAGTTGAGGCTGAGCAGCGCGTTGCATCAGACTATCAAAGCGACTCTTCTGTGCGCTATCATACTGTCCGTAAGGGACAATCGCTCAACTCTATTGCCGCCAGATATGGAATTTCGGTCAATAGTTTGAAAAAAATGAATGGCATTAAAGGCTCAAAAGTGCATGCAGGGCAAAAATTGAAAATAAAAAGGTAACATGTCTGTTTCATATATAAATATTCCCGTTAATCAAATAGTTACGCTAATTAATTGGAATTTTTTTTTCAAAGCGTGGTATCTTGTGGGCAAATTTAGTGAAGAAAAAGAAGCAGAAAAAATTCAAATTCAAGATGATGCAAATGATTTATTAAACAAAATAATTAAAGATAATTCATTAAAAATCAATGCTTTTGCTGAAATTTTTACCGCACGCGCTGAAGGCGAAGACATTTTAATTTTTACAGAAAAAGACATTTTTCGGTTGCCAATGCTGCGGCAACAACGCCCTTCAAACGATGGTTTTTGTTATTCTCTTTGCGATTTTTTAAGTGAAAAAAATGATAAAATTGGAGTTTTTGCCGTTTCGGTGCAGGGCGCAGAGCAGTTGGCTGAGGCATTTCTAAATTCAGATGATAATTACAATGCTATTTTGGTTAAAACCTTGGCAGACAGATTAGTTGAAGCGGCTGCAGAGTGGTTGCACTTTAAAGTTCGTACAGAAATTTGGAATTATTCCAAAAATGAGATTTTCAAGCCTGTGCGTTTGTTGAAAAACGATTATCAGGGCATTCGTGCAGCGGTTGGCTATCCGTCTTTGCCCGACCAGTCAATTATTTTCGACTTGGATAAAATTATAAATTTCAATAAATTAGGCGTACAACTTACCGAAAACGGAGCGATGTTTCCCAATTCATCGGTTTGCGGACTTTATTTTTCTCACCCAAAATCAAAATATTTTATGGTTGGAAAAATTGATGAAGTCCAACTTACCGATTATGCTAATCGGCGTGGAAAATCGGTTGAGCAAATGCGTAAGTGGCTCATTGCCAATCTTTAACTTTATTCCAACATTAAATTTAAAATAGGTTTGTGTTCAGGGAAAATGGCGGAAATTTCGGGCGAAAGTTCTGATGTGCGGAACCCGAAAAGCAAGCGGCAAAGTGTTCTGTTATTGATAGTTAGCACATTATTTTCTAAAATAATTTTATCGTTTTTTTCAAAATGCAATTTTAAAAAATTTCCTGTTTTTTGTTTGAAAATATTAAAAAGAAAATGCGGTGCAATCAGTTTTGCCATGCCTGCAACATTTGTTTTCGGCGGACGTTGGTCGTGTTCCCATTCTTCGATAATTGCCTGAAAATCAGTAAATTCTTTTTGAATGCAAAAATCTTTTTCTCTGTAAATTTTATCAAATTTGCCGTAACTTTCTGCTATAGAATTATGTTGCTCAATCAAATTTTCGAGCGGAATTTCCTCCTGTCCATCTTCAAAAACCTGCTCATAATCAAATTTTTGGTAAAAATTGTACATTTTTTCATTTGCAGGAATCAAAATCGCAAGCGGAATATTACGCTCTTTGAGAACTTTATCTGAAAATTTAATTAATTGACGCATAATATTTTGCTGCCTAAATTCTGGCAAAGTAGCCAAGCCCGCAAGATAACAACACGGAATAATTTCGCCCCAAAAGCGAAATTGATAATGACGCATGAAAAGCATTGACGCAATTTTATCATTCTTTCTGAAAATCAACGTGTTATAGGGATTAAAATTATATTTAAAATACAAATCAATAAAAAAATCCGTATCTTCAAACACTGTTTTCCAAACTGCTTTCAATTCATTTTCATCGTTTTTGCTGGCAAATTCAACCATTTTTTTGACATTTTAAAAATTCGATAATCCGTTCAATATCTTGATACAACGGACGATCGTCTGTTAAAACACGAAAGTTTTTTCTTATATTTTGAAACAAATTTCGCGTTTGCGGCGATAAATTATTTTCTATTTTCAAAAAATCGGTTGCCTGCGCCAAAGCCATAAATTCTATTGCCAAAACTTGAAACGCATTGTCAATCACACGTTTGGCAATTAATGCTGAATTTGTCCCCATAGAAACAATATCCTGATTGTCGTTGTTGCAGGGAATTGAGTGAACGTAATTTGGAAACGCAAGTGTCTGATTTTCAGCAGTTGTTGAAGTCGCGGTAAATTGTGCCGCCTGCAATCCGTAGTTTAAGCCCAAAACGCTGAAATTAACAAACGGCGGCAAAATTTCATTGATTTTATTGTGGCAAATGTAATTTAACTGCCTTTCTGTCAGAATGGTAAGTTTGGCAACGGCAATTTTCAATTTATCCATTTCAAAAGAAACATAATCGCCGTGGAAATTGCCGCCGTGATACACGTTTTGCGTTTCAAAATCTACAATAGGATTATCGCTTGCGGAATTCAGTTCGTTAATCAACACATTTTCAGTGTTTTGCAAAGTATCATAAATCGCGCCCAAAATTTGCGGAACGCATCGCAAAGAATAATAAGATTGAATTTTATTTGTAAAATATTTTTGTTCTTTGCTAACGCTCTGATACAGAATGTTTTCACGTTTTTGCAAACATTTACTTTCGGCAGCAATTTCGCGAATTTGACGGGCAATTTCCATTTGCCCCGCGTGGCGTTTGGCTGCGTTTAGCGGTTCGCTGGCAAAATCGTCATAGGAATTTGTGATTTCATTTAACCATACAGACGCGAGGATTGAAAAATTGAGTAACTTTTTGGCATACAACAAATTAACAAGTCCAATTCCTGTCATAACAGAAGTTCCGTTTGTCAGCGAAAGCCCTTCGCGGATAAAAATTTGCATTGGCTGTAAATTATTGATTTTCAGTATTTCATCAGTGTTTTTCCACTCGTTTTTATAATGTGATTTTCCCTCGCCAATCAGCGCGAGCGCAATATGTGCTAATTGCACAAGGTCGCCGCTTGCGCCAACGCTACCGTGCTGCGGAACAAAAGGATAGATTTCTTGATTAATAAATTCTGTAAGTAACTCAATAACAGAAAGATGTGCGCCAGATTTTGCCTGTAAAAGCGTTTGCAGGCGTGCTGTCATTGCTGCGCGGACATACAGATCGGAAAGCGGCTCGCCTGCACCAGCGGAATGACTGCGAATGATATTGTATTGTAATTCAGTTAGTTGCGCATCGTTAATGCGATATTGCGCCATAGGACCAAAACCCGTATTTATTCCGTAAATAATTTTATCAGCGGCAAAGCGGCGTAGAAATTCGTAGGATTTTTCAACATCATTTTTTGCATTTTGAGCAATTTCTATTTGTTCTTTTTCAAAAACAATACTCTCAAACTTCTTAATATTCAGAAATGTATCAATCATTTTTTTGAGTAAAATATTTTGCAAAATTACTGAAAAATTCCAATTTCTTCAAACATTTTTCTGTAAATATCCGCTTTTATTTCCAGCCTCAGCGGATAAGCGCGGGAAGATGACGGCATACGAAAAAAACACATTTGACGGTTATTGTATTGAAAATCAGCGTATTCGCCTGTTTTTGGCTCTTTTGCTGAAAATTGTTGCAAAAAAATATCGGTTGCTTTTTGCCCTGTGGTGCAAACGGCTGTACAATGCGGAATTTCATCAAGCAAATTCTTTAAATTTGTCGGCTGCACAATTTTGAGAAATTTATCAGAGGCGTTGCCGTTTAGTCGGCTGATAATCTGCGCCGTATCGTACAGCGCAATTCCTTTTTCGTTCAAAAATTCAATAATTTTTTCTTTACAAAACGCCTTTTTTGCTGAGTTGAAAAAATAATTTTTATCGCCAAAAAATACAACTCCAAAAATCCGCCACATATCGTTATTGATATTTGGATAGAAAAAATCCATACTCCACCGCTTTTTTTGTGGAGGGAAACTGCCCAACATCAATATTTTAGCGTTTTTTGGCAGAAAAGGCTGTAAAGGGTGCGTTTCGCAAATCACAATGCAAAGGTAAGATTTTTTATAAGAAAATTTATATGTTCAGCCGAATTTGTAATTGACTGTGTCGAATGTCGTTTCGGCTGGCGTTTTTTGGTATTTTGTTAAAATAAATGTCACAATATTATTTTTTTAATATAACCGAGACAAATTTTCGATTGTAGTTGATAACACTGCTAATACCTTTTATGGCAGAAGTTTCGACTTTTAGGTAGCTGGAAAAATCTTCAACGAAAAAATATTCTCCTTCTCTTTCACCTTCCTTGTATATGACAAATTCATCTATTTCGTCAAGGGTTTTGACGTTGAATGCGGTAAGCGATTCCAAATGATTAGCAATGTCGGAACGGACAAAATATTTTGGTTTTTTGTTTTTCTGCTCAATATAAACGAAATCATTCGCAGAGGCATTACAGTTCAATGTATTGTTTGTGATGGCAGACAAGGATTGTTTGGATTATTTGGTGATATACCAATGCAAATGTGTCAGTTTCACCAGATACAAATAGTACAGCGTTATTTGACACGAAAACCCAAAATACAGGCAGCATTAGAGTTAAAAAAACTCATCTTAAAGATGACAAAACAAACCCGTATTGAATTTGTTAAAAATTTAGATGATTGGTATTTAAAGTGGTCTGATTTCTTAAATGAACGCAATAAAACAACTTCAACAGGAAAGACTTATTATACACACAAACGTTTACGCAGTGCGTATTTGAGTTTGAAAAAACATTTGCCATATTTGTTTGTTTTTGAAGATTATCCAAACTTACAAATACCAAATACAACCAATGCTTTGGATGGTCGGTTCTCAAATTTTAAGAACAAGTTACGTAATCATAATGGATTATCTAAAGAGCGTAAAATGAAGTTTATAGATGGGTTTTTTAAGGCATACACCTACCAGTATATTGCAAAATAAAGGACTGCGAAAAGCAATCCTTTATTTTGTAACCAAACTTATCCCTGACGGGTTGCTCCCCAGCAGAGCCCGTTTCTGTTTCTATTTGACACTGCAAAAATAATACTATTTTTTGCGAAAAATCACAAGTTTGAAAATTTAGCCTGAATTTTGTCCACTTGAACAAAATCACCTAAAAATAGCCTGAATTTTGTCCATTAGACCTGATTTTTTTACAATCGCCTAATTATTCAAAAAAACTTTCATATTTTTAAAAATATAGAATGTTTAACAAACTGCACATTTTGTGGTAAAAATTTTTGTATTTTTGAGACAGTTTTTTAGCAGAATTAATTTATCCCTATTCCTTCATATTTAAAGCCGTATTCGGCGAGTTCTTTTTTATCGTAAATATTGCGTCCGTCAATGATAATTGCGTGGCGCATTGTACGTTTCAGCACATTCCACGACGGCATTCTGAACTCTTTCCATTCCGTCAGCAAAAGCGCGGCATCGGCATCGAGAGCACAATCGTACAAATCCTTGCAAAACGTTACCTTGTCACCCAAAATACGTTTCCCTTCGTGCATTGCAATCGGGTCATACACTTTAACTTTGCAGCCGTTGGCAAGCAGCAAATCAATTACTACAAGGGCTGGCGCTTCGCGCATATCATCAGTTTCGGGTTTGAAAGCCAAGCCCCAAACGGCTATGGTTTTGTCTGATAAATTGTTGTCAAAATATTTTGCAAGTTTATCAAAAACAATGCGTTTCTGCTTTTCATTCACATTTTCAACAGCATGCAACACTTGCATTTCGTAGCCGCTATGCGCAGCGGTTTTAATCAATGCCTTAACATCTTTTGGGAAACAACTGCCGCCGTATCCGCAACCGGGATAAAGAAATTTTGTACCGATGCGCGTGTCTGCGCCAATCCCGCGCCGCACCATATTTACATCTGCGCCAACAATTTCGCAAAGATTTGCAATATCGTTCATAAACGAAATTCGCGTTGCGAGCATTGCGTTGGCGGCATATTTTATCATTTCAGCCGAAGGAATATCGGTAAAAATTATTCTGTAATTATTAATTAAAAATGGTTTGTACAATCTGTCCATCAGTTCGCGTGCACTGTCGGTTTCCACGCCGACAACCACACGGTCGGGGCTCATAAAGTCCTTAATAGCAGTTCCTTCTTTCAAAAATTCAGGATTTGATGCCACATCAAAAGGAATTTTTTTGCCGCGTTTTTCGAGTTCGGCAGCAATTGCGGCTTTAACCTTTTTCGCCGTACCAACAGGAACAGTACTTTTAGTTACAACAAGTACGTGCTTTGTCATAAGTTGCCCGATTTCACGTGCAACGGCAAGCACATATTGCAAATCTGCACTGCCGTCTTCATCTGGCGGAGTACCAACTGCGCTAAACACAACTTCCACATTATCAAGACATTCTGCCAGTGAAGTTGTAAAGTGCAAACGTCCTCCTTCTACGTTTTTGCGTATAATCTCATCAAGTCCCGGCTCGTAAATAGGCACAATGCCATTTTTCAATTTTTCAATTTTCGCTGCGTCAATATCGACGCAGGTAACATCTACGCCCATTTCTGTAAAACAAGCGCCTGTTACCAAACCAACATACCCTGTTCCAACTACTGCTATATTCATAATTTAAAAAAAATTAAATTTTATTTATCATTTCAAATTGTTTTCCTGCAATATTTATATTTTTCGATTTCAAAAAATCAACAATTGAAGTACAGGAAATATCTGCATTTACCAGTTTCATTTTTGAAATTTTATTGAGTTTGCTCATCTGTTGAAGTAACAACGAAGCAATTTTTTTTCTTCTAAACGGTTTATCAACAGCAATTTGCGTAACATCACCCGAATTTGGCTCAAAAACACAATATCCTGCAAGTTTGTTATCAACAAATGCACCCAAACAAACAAAATCGTTGCTCGCTCTTTGAATTGACTCAAAACTGTTCTGCCACGAGGGATAAAAATCCCAAAAATCTGAAACAAAACGATACTTTTCAATGTCAATTTTTTCAATAAAACAGGGTACTTCACTACTTAATTCATTTTTTATCAGTTCATTTTCCCAATAAAAATAATTAAACTCTCTTGTTACTTCAAATCCAAGATTTTTATAAACCGAAACTGCTTTTGTGTTGTGTTGCAGCACTTCTAATAAATAATTATTGATATTTGCCTTTTTCAGATAAGGAATTGAAAATTCAAAAATTTTTGTCGCCAAGCCCTGCCCTCTATACTCTTTTAACGTACCTGTTCCTGTGTCATAAGCAGTTTTCATTCCGTTGAAAAATCCAATTCCATTCAATGTAAATGCTACAATATCATTACTTTCAAACGCGGCAAAGGATAAATCAGGATTAAAACCACGCCTTTTCCACATTGATTTTAGTTCTGCGGCATTCAACTGAACATCATAATCGGCAAAAGCCCGCTCAAAGGCTTTTATTATAATTTCAAAATCTGTATTTCCGAGAGATTTAATTTCCATAGTTTATGTAAAATTTCAGTTTTTATTAAATAATTTACATTTAATATCCTGTCTGTCAATTTCTATTACAAGCAATGTTTTCTCTAAAACGCCGCATTTTTTGGCGTTCTCGGAAATGGTATCACATCGCGAATATTTGTCATTCCCGTAACAAAAAGCAGCAACCGCTCAAAGCCCAGTCCAAAGCCCGAATGAGGCGCAGAGCCAAACCGCCGCGTATCCATATACCACCAAATATCTTTTTCGGGTACGTGCATTTCTTTTGCACGGCGGGAAAGTTTTTCAAAATCTTCTTCGCGCTGCGAGCCGCCGATAATTTCGCCGATTTTCGGAAAAAGCACGTCCATTGCGCGAACGGTTTTGCCGTCATCGTTTTGCTTCATATAAAAACTTTTAATTTCCTTTGGATAATCGGTCAGAATCACAGGTTTTTTAAAATGTTCTTCCACCAAATAACGCTCGTGTTCGCTTTGCAAATCTACGCCCCAATCCACAGTATAATCAAATTTTCGTCCGTTTTCTATTGCTTTTTTCAAAATATCAATTCCTTCGGTGTAAGTCAGGCGCACAAAATCGTTATCAACCACAAAATGCAGACGCTCAATGAGTTCATTATCATACATTTGAGCAAGAAAATTCAAATCATCAGTACATTTTTCCAATGCCCAACGCACACAAAATTGAATAAATTCCTGCGCAAGCGACATATTTTCAGCAATTTCAATAAAAGCGACTTCGGGCTCAATCATCCAAAATTCAGCCAAATGACGCGGCGTATTAGAATTTTCAGCGCGGAAAGTAGGACCAAAAGTATAAATTCCTCCCAGAGCCATCGCGCCAAGTTCGCCTTCGAGTTGCCCCGAAACTGTCAAAGCCGCAGGCATGCCGAAAAAGTCTGTTGAATAATCAACTGCACCGCTTTTATCTTTTGGCAAATCGTTGAGATTCAATGTTGTAACTTGAAACATTTGTCCCGCGCCTTCGCAATCCGAGCCTGTAATTAGCGGAGTGTGGAAACAGAAAAAACCTTTTTCGTGGAAAAAAGTATGAATTGCCATTTCCATATTATGCCCGATGCGAAAAATCGCGCCAAAAGTATTTGTACGCGGGCGCAGATGTGCAATTTCGCGCAAAAATTCGAGCGTGTGTCCTTTCTTTTGCAAAGGATATGTTTCAGGGTCGGCTGTACCATAAATTTCTATTGTATCTGCCTGAACTTCAACTGTTTGCCCTTTGCCTTGACTTTCTACCAACATTCCCTCAACGGCAATAGCCGCGCCTGTTGTAATCGGTTTGAGAAATTCTTCGCCAAATTTTTCATTATCAATCACAATTTGAATGTTGTGAATTGTCGAGCCATCGTTCAGCGCAACAAAACTCACGTTTTTATTGCCGCGTCTGGTACGTACCCAACCCTTTAACAAAATTTTTTCTCCAAAATTTGTACTTTTTATTGCATCAATTACTTTTGTTCGTATCATATTTTTATTTTCACTAAATTCAATTTGAATTTTTAAGTTATGAAATATTAATCAGTTAAAGCCGCAAGTCTGCTTATATATTTTCCAATAATATCAAACTCAATATTTACGCGCGTTCCTTTTTTGATTTGGCAAAAATTCGTATTCTCAAAAGTGTAAGGAATGATTGCCACTTCAAAAGTGTTATTCGTTGGATTACAAACAGTTAAACTCACTCCATTAACCGTAACCGAACCTTTATCAACGGTAAAATAACCGCGTTGCGCCATCATTTGGTCAAAATCATATTCAAAAGTAAATCGCCAACTGCCGTTTTCTTCCACAACATCGGTGCAAATAGCGGTTGTATCAACGTGTCCCTGAACAATATGCCCGTCAAGGCGACCGTTGAGCAACATACTGCGTTCCAAATTTACAAGATTTCCGATTTGCAAATCGCCAAGATTTGAACGTTCAAGCGTTTCGTCAATAGCTGTAACTGTGTAATTATCAGCATTTTTTGCAACAACCGTCAAACAAACTCCATTATGCGAAACACTTTGATCGATTTTTAATTCATCGACAAACGAACATTTCATTTTCAGATGAACATTGCCTTTATCTTTTTGAATATCAACAACTTTTGCAGCTTCTTCTACTATTCCAGAAAACATATTTTAAAATTTTAAGTGTGCAAAATTACTGTTTTTTTTAAAAACGACAAAAAAATGAGGAACTTTTCACAAAGTTCCTCATTTTTGTCTTTATAGGTATTAGTTATATAAGGTATAAAAAAGATTGTGTTGTGTTTCTAAATGATGCTGCAAAGTAACTGCTTTTTTATTTTCCTGCAAAAAAAAAATATATGTTAAATAACATATATTTGACACTTTTTCGATAAATAATTATAATTTTTTTTATAAATTTTAAAACATAAACATTAAATATTTGATTTTCAAAGAAATACAAAAATACAGTTTTATCAAAAAACAATAAAAAAATAACAAAAATAAAATCAAAAACTAACAAATTTATAAAAAAAACACTATTTTTGTTTCATAAATTCTTCCGATTGCGCCAAACTTGATACGAATTGACAATATTTTGCCATAAAATATACGCGCCCGGTCCGATTGAAGAAATCGGATTAAGATACATTTGACACATCCACATTCCGAGAATTGTGTTTTTTTGCCCAAGTGATTGTCCTCCTGCGATTTTATCGTTATATTTTTCGCCGATTGCCCTGCCCGCAAAAAATTGAAAAAGGCAAATCAGCAACGCACCTGCTGCAATTATTATTTCAACATTATAATTCGTTGCATCTTGCGCCAAAACAAATCCTACGCATCGTCCGGCGGCTATTGCCAATGCAGCCGTCCATAAATAAAACGAAATGTTAGAATAACGCACAATATTTTTGTTAATTTTTGGCAAAAAATGCCTGAAAAGTTGCGCCAAAATCATCGGCATAAGCATCATCAACGCCAAGCGTTTCAAAATGTTAAAAAAAGCGGGCAAAAAACCAAAATCGTTTCCAAGATGATTATAAATCATCGGAAAAAACAGTGGAACAAAAACCGCCACTAAAATATTAATAATCAAACTGTAAGCCACCACGCTGGCAACGCTTCCACCCAATAATCCTGTAATAACCGGCGCGGAAGTAGCGGTCGGAGTGAGCAGACAAATCATAAGTCCTTGAGCAACAATAGGATGAACAGGCGAAACAATTAAATAAACAAGCACGCAGCCTGTAATTTGAATCAGCGCAAGCCAAACGTGCATTTTTGAAAATCGAATATGGCGAACCGAAACACCGCAAAAAGTGATAAACAACATTGTAAAAATCAAATACGGCATAAGCCAGCCAATAGATGAGAAAAAATTGTAAAAAATGCCGCCCACAAGCATTGTGATTGGCATCATATAAGGTTTTATTTTTTTTAACATTATTTAAAATAAAAAAAATCCGAGTACAAAAGTACGATTTTTTTTGTAATTTTGCGCTCTAATTTTAAAGTTTTATGCAAAAACCAACAATTCCAAAAGGAACGCGCGATTTTACGCCAAGCGAAACATCTGCGCGAAATTATATTTTCGACACAATAAAACATGTTTTTCAACTCTTTGGTTATCAGCAAATTGAAACGCCTGCAATGGAAAATCTTTCAACGCTTATGGGCAAATACGGCGAAGAAGGCGATAAACTTCTGTTCCGAATTTTAAATTCGGGCGATTTTATTGAAAATGTTTCAGATGAAGATTTTTCACAACGCAATTCATTGAAAATCAGCAATAAAATTAGCGAAAAAGGCTTGCGTTACGATTTGACAGTGCCTTTTGCGCGTTTTGTGGTGCAACATCAAAACGAAATTGTTTTTCCGTTCAAACGTTTTCAGATTCAGCCCGTTTGGCGTGCCGACCGTCCGCAGCGCGGGCGTTACCGCGAATTTTATCAGTGCGATGTCGATGTTGTCGGCAGCAATTCGCTGCTGAACGAAGCGGAATTAATTCAAATTATTGACGAGGTTTATAAACGTCTGAAAATTAATGTTGTAATTAAAATTAACAATAGAAAAATTCTTTCCGGAATTGCTGAAATTATCGGTGAAAAAGATAAAATTGTTGATATTACGGTTGCAATCGACAAAATGGATAAAATCGGTTTGGAAAAAGTTAATGAAGAATTACTTGCTAAAAACATTGACATTCAGGCAATTGAAAAATTGAAACCGATTTTGTTGCTCAAAGGCGCAAACGCGGAAAAACTTGCGGCTTTGCGCAAAATTTTACAAAACTCCGAAATCGGTTTGTGTGGAATTTCTGAAATTCAAACTATTTTTGATTTGCTTGATAATCTGAAACTTACTGCAAATGTAGAACTTGATTTGACGCTTGCGCGCGGATTGAATTATTACACAGGAGCGATTTTTGAAGTTAAGGCGCGCGATGTGGAAATTGGCAGCATCACAGGCGGCGGACGTTACGACAATTTAACTGGGATTTTCGGACTTGAGGGCGTGTCCGGCGTGGGAATTTCTTTTGGCGCAGACAGAATTTACGATGTTTTAAATCAACTGAATCTTTTCCCGCAATTTGCTGATAATCAAACAAAAATACTGTTTGCCTGCTTTGGAGTGCAGGAACAAAAATTTGCGCTTTCGTGGGCTGATTCTATGCGCAAAGCAGGATTGAATGCCGAAATTTTCCCCGATGCTGCAAAAATGAAAAAGCAAATGACTTATGCCGACAACAAGCAAATTCCGTTTGTGGCGATAGTTGGAGAAAATGAAATGCAACAAAATAAAGTTATGTTAAAGAATATGCAAACAGGTGAGCAGCAATTAGTTACAAAAGAAGAACTGGTAGTAAAAATAATGATGTGATTTTTGGACAAAAATATACGTAAAATATCTAAAATGCACAACGAAAATCATATTGTTATCGTATATGTATAAATATTTTTTCAAAAAAGTTGTAAATGTTGAATTTTGTTGTATATTTGCGTGTATTTATGAGTTAGGTGCAAGCGAGCGACAGTGCTTAGAAACAGTGTTTCGCGTACCGAGAACTGACACGCAGAAACTTGTCGGAGAAGCCGAGAAAGTGGAGGCAAAATTTAAAATTCATTTGAAATGGCAAGTTTAAAATAAAAATTGTATCTTTGCGTTCTTAATGAAAATTAATTAGGTTATTAAATAGAATTAAAGAAATATGGAAGCAGTACTAGAAAGAAAAAAAGTTTTTCGTTCAACTCTCAGTCAGGTACAGGAAGAAGAAGTTTTGACCTATGAAACTTTGCAGCACCACAAACGCAAACAACAACAACTTATTGCTGAAGGAATTATTGAAAAACCGAAAATTCTGTGGGGATTTACAACCGAAGAACGAGCGGAATTTGACAAGGGACGCTCGGTAGAAGAAGTATTTGATAATATTGCAAACAAATATGGCTTCTAAGAAAGTTATTATCAGTGAGATAGCAGAAGAAATGATAGGCAAATATTTTGAAAACTATCGTGCATGTCGTTATGGAAGCGATTTACCAATAAGGGCTTTTAATTATTCACGAATGAGAAATGCCTTGACAAATATTGATGCTTTTTTCGATGATATTTATGTGGAAAATAACAAAAAATACATTGAAATAGAAAACATTGGAATCATTGAGTTTTCTATGGAAGAAAATCAATCTGAAATATTGATTAAAAACATTTATTTCAAAAATCTTTGAATATTTTAATAAAAACTATCGTAAAATGGAAATAAAAAGTACGTTGGAAGACACTGCAGCCAACGGGCGGTTTGGCGCAAGCGGGGCAGTGGCTCGCCCGAAAGTTTGTGCAAATTTGGAAGTTTTGCGCCCGTCCGAACGGCAGTGGAAGCC
>JGI20171J14444_1000048_pt1 | contig 42564 bp, 39 predicted proteins | sample TergutNc150P4_FD_14444 | JGI IMG/M metagenome (IMG submission 14444) | reverse complement strand
AGTAATAATTTTTCCTGAATCTGATTTGGCGGCATGCCGCCAAATCAGATTGTTTTACTCATTAAAGTTGCATTTGTTAGTTGAAGTTAAGAATTTATCTAAATTTATTGCGTTTAGAAAATGCCTAACGGCATTCAAAATTCCTTTCTGGATTGCTTCGAGCTTCGCCCTCGCAAAGACGTAAAACACGAGAGCAACAGTCATTGCGAGGGCGAAGCAGGAAGCAATCCAGCACCTTTTCCCATAGAGGCTATCTCAAAAGGGCAGTCTTTTTTTATGATTTTTTGCAAAAACTTGTTATTTGAGACACTACCAAAAATATAAACCACTCAAATTTTAAAAACTCAATAAAACTTGCCGCTTAAAAATAACAAAGGGGCTGTCATTTTGAGACAGCCCCTTTCTCAATCAACACTTACTATAAAAAATTATAAAATAATGTTATTTATTCTTCTGCAACTACTTCAAAAGGCACATCTATGCTAACTTCGCGGTGCAGTTTGAGAGTTGCCGAATATGAACCAACTTCTTTAACATGTTCTTTGAGCGAAATGTTCTTTTTATCAACATTGTAGCCTGCTTTTTCAAATGCATCAGCAAGTTGAGCGGCTGCCACTGCGCCAAAAATTTTACCCGTCTGGCTGGCTTTCGCCTTAACTGTCAAAACAACATTTTTGAGTTTGTCGGCAAGTTCAAGCGCGTCATTTTTAATCTTTTCTATTTTGTGAGAACGCTGTCTAAGGTTTTCGGCTAATACTTTTTTTGCCGATTCGGAAGCGATAACCGCTTTTTTTTGAGGTATCAAAAAGTTGCGTCCGTAACCGTCTTTTACCTTTACAATATCGTCTTTGTAGCCCAAATTTACTACGTCTTCTTTCAAAATTATTTCCATACAAATTCCTCCTTTTTCTAAAAATTATTTCAACATATCAGTTACATAAGGAAGCAAAGCCAGATGACGCGCGCGTTTTACCGCTTGAGCCACTTTGCGTTGAAATTTCAACGAAGTACCTGTCAGACGGCGCGGGAGAAGTTTTCCCTGCTCGTTGAGGAATTTTTTCAAAAATTCAGGGTCTTTGTAATCAATGTACTTAATGCCCGCTTTTTTGAAACGACAATATTTTTTCTTGTTCAAATCAACCGCCGATGGGGTTAAATAGCGTAATTCCGAATTGTTATTATATTCTGCCATAATTTATTCCTCCTCATCAATAATTTCATCAACTATCAACGGCTCTTCAACAATCAGTTCAACCTGATGTGCGGGCTGTTCTTTTTTATTATTTTTACGTTTTTCAGCGTATTCGTAAGCGAACTTATCCAAACGGAAAGTAAGAAAACGAATTACGCGCTCATCGCGGCGGTATTGCGTCTCAAGAGTGGCAATCAGCTGTGGCTCGGCATCAAACTGCAACAGGTTGTAAAATCCTGTGTGCTTTTTCTCAATGGGGTAAGCAAGTTTGCGCAAACCCCAATTCTCCTCGTGGGTGATAGTTGCGCCGCCTTCGGTGAGAACGGACTTAAACTTATCAACCGCTTCCCTCATCTGATTATCAGACAAGACGGGAGTTAAAATGAAAACGGTTTCGTAATGATTCATTATTTTAAATTAAAAATTAAGAATTAAAAACAAAAGAATTACGCAAAATCTGTAAATCTTTTGATCAAAATTTTTGCGGGCGCAAAGGTACTGCTTTTATTTTAAACAAACAAATTTTTCTAAGGTTTAAATTTCGATTTTTCTAAAATTTTTTGAAAATCATTATCAAGGGCAAGCATTTGCAAACTTACATCGGCATTATTTTCCATATAACTTTTAACAATTTGCCAGCCAATCCAATTGCCCACTCTTCCGGGAGAATCCTGCGAAATGGGCATAGTAAAAGGCGCATCGCCAGTATAATCGCGTATAAGTTTGTAATCGCTTGAAAATAAATGTTTTTGGTCGATAATTGCAGCCCAAATTTCGCGTTTGTATTTTTCGCACCACCCAAGTTGCTTGCTTGTATAACCTGCAATATTTTCTGGCGTTTCGTCGGGCAACATTACCGAAATAAAATAAAGCAATTTCCCTTGATATAATATATTATCAATCAGCCTGTTGCTTTCGCTGCGGAAAGGAATACTTCCTTTGAGCAAAGCCAAAGTAAAGTCAATTGGAATACTTTCGGGTTGCATATTTTGCACTAAATATTCATAAGAAAGTTTATTGTAAAAATCAAAAAAATCTGCTCCAAGATACCAATCTGTTCCAATGCCGATATATCCGGGAAAAGTTAAAATAGATATATTGCAGCCCGAAACAAAGAAAAACAGTTCAGGCATTTTAATATCAGGAAAAAACGTTTTAAAATAAGTATAAACCGAAGCCATTTTTCGCTCAATTGGCGCAACGTTGGCAAAAGTACGTGCAACCGCCGCATTGACTTTTGAATAAGTAGTGTCTGTCAGCAAATTAAGTATCATTTCTGCCGAAAAAGTTGTGTCATGCGCATCAATTTCGAGCATATCGAAATAATGTGCGTAAATTTCAGGGTATTGCGTAGCCAAATTTTTCAAACAACCGACTGCATTATTTGTATCAAGGTTGATAATCGCGCTGTCGAAACGAATGATGTGAAACTGATTTTCTGTTTTTTTAAGTTCCGCACTGTCAATTTCAAAACGTTTTTTATGTCCGCATGAAAAACTTAAAACGCTGAAAATAAATATTATAGAAATAAAAAAAAATATTTTTTGCATAAAAAAGTTCTTTTGATTGCCGCAAAAATACGAATTATTTTTCCGATATACAAGTTGTTGTTTTTAGTTAATTATTATTCCCATTTTTCAATTTTTTCAAATTTTAATATTTGATATGCAATTTCCCTTACTATAACAAAAACAAGAAACATTTGAATAATAAGATCCCAATATCCATACATATCGAATAAATTGGTTTTCAGGTTAAGAGAAATTACTAACCATAAACCGCCAAAAGAAACAAAAGCAACTGCTAATGGCACTATAAGTTTGAATATCAATTTTGTTTTCAAAAAAATTATGCCAAAAATGTAATTCGTAACTAATAATGTAGGAATTACAAAAAGTCCCATTCCTGTTTCACGACTGCCTGAAATTATAATTATCAACATTGTAAATAGATAAGAAACAATTAAACTAATCGGCAATAGTATCAAATAGTATAAAATTCTTTTTTTAATATGGTATTGGTTGCATAATTATTTATCTATACTTAAAACCTTTTTAGCATTCAGCGGACTAACCACTTTTTTACCTGTTTCCGCTTCCAATTTCAGGCGGGCGTCACGGGCAATATTTCCACCGCGCCGTGCAATATCTTCGTGTTCCGTCATCGTTTCGGGGTTGGATACTTCGGAAATTTCTTTGGTCGAAAGTTCGGCAAGCATATTGATAACCAATTCTTTATTGGTCATATTGTCGCGCAGGTTTTCCTTTTTCAAGCCTTTGTACTGTTTGTATTCTTTCGCCGTTTTACCCGACCACGATTGGTAAATAATATCGGTCAGCGAGGCAAACTGTACGCCCTCCTGCAAACCGTGCCGTTTCCACTCGTCCGTCAAATCCTTGCGGATTTCAATGCTTTTCAGGCGTTGGTTTATCCAACTTTCGGAATATCCCAAGCGTCTGTAGTCGGTCATTGCCTGCTCGATAGAGAGTTCGGGGTCTTGCAGTTGGTCAATGCGTTCCTTTGCCGTTTGCGCCAGCCATTGCTTAAACGGCTCGGCTTTGGGCGATGGAATGGATTGGATTATGCGGAAAATCTGCTCGGTAGTGGCAACATCGGTAAGACGCATTTTACCATCTTCGGCAGGTAATTTCAACTGGTTACAATTTGTAACCGTTTCATTTCCTTCTTGTGAAATCCTGTGTTTCAATACTTTCCAGTAATTTCGCGCACCATTTTGCGTAGGTTGGTCGGTTAAAATACCTACTACATCAACAACGGAAAAATACCACTCTTCCTCGTCCGCATTCCAAGCCGTGCGGACTTGCTTTGTTTCAAATAGTTTAATCTTTGTTTGGTCGTCCATAATTATTTTATTTTATGTGCCGTAATAATCGTATAACTTTTTGCATTGACAGTCAATACATAATCATTGGCATAAATGTACCAATTCTTCCCTTTTTGCACAATATAATCTTTATCGGAATTGAGGTCAGCCTGTCGGCACCACGCAATTACCTCGTCAATATCCAAGCCGATATTACGTTTTATGCGCTCTTTGCCTAACTCTGTTGTATGTAGTTTGTTTACATCAATTTTATTCATTATGTAAAACACAAAAAAACTTTCAGAAAAAAAATCCTGTTTTAAAAAGTATAATTATAACTCAGTCTTGCACCGTAAGTTTCAGGAACGAGGCGGCAAACTCCGCCAGAGCAGTCGTAGCCTGCACGTGTTTTGCCAAAACCCAACTGAATGCGATGCGAGTTGAACGAATACGCGCCTGTTGCCATATAATAATGTTTTTTGGTTGCGCCAGCATTATACATATCCTGCACAGCAAACATAAAACTCGGCGCAACTGACAATTCCACCAGCGCAAACGCCCAGTCGCCCTGATTAATACGTTTGTCCGCTGCTTTTTGTTGCCCGTCTAAAGGCAAATATTGGCTTGCAAAAAGATATTGCAACTCTGAACGCAAAGTAAATTTTCGGTTAATATTAAATTTCCCTTCTGCAACAAAAATGTGCGAAGTAATCATATTTTCTTCTTCATTGACAATAACTTTCGGGTTATATTTTTGGAACATATACATTGCCGCAAGTTTGAATTTTGAATTTATTTTTTTGTCAATAGTTAAATTAATATCTTGATAATAAAGTTCTTTCCCCATTGCAAAAAACGGCGCGGCGTAGTCGGTTTCTCCATCTTCAATATTTTTCTTAATTTCGCGGATATGCGATACGTTAAGGCGAATTAACGTCCCATACTTTCCGCCCAAAGCGGTTTTTTTTTGGAAATTATAACTCAAATCGCCTTGAAAAGCCCACTCGCCGCTCGGCTGCGTGGCGTAAGGATAAATTGACGGTAGCGCGTAAGTTTGCTGCTGGGTAAAAGCAGGCAAATGATTTATAAAAGACGAAATTCCTATCATTGAGCGGAGGCTGCGAAAACTCATATTATCGCTGCGCTTTGCCTGCACAAGTGCAGAAATTCCCTTTTTAGAATACGAAAACGAAGCCAAAGCCGCATTTCCTTTGTGATAAACATAGTTATTGTCTGCCGAAGGATCTTGCGATTTGATAGCATATTCAGCCAAAACAGAAATATTTCCTTTCTGAAATCGTGCGCGAAAATCGGCTGCGGCAAGCGTATGCGGCAAGTTTAAGCGAAAAACTACATTCCCATTTGGAAAAATATCTTCGTCTTTTTCGTGTTTGCCAACGTATGACGCGCCAAACATCAGATATGCGCCCGACTGCTGAAAAGTTCTTAACCATTCATCAATATTAATCTCGACATCTGCTCCCCAAACAAAACTATCGTTGTATTTGAAATAACGCCTTTGCTTTCCGCCAAGCGCTTTAAAATAAATGCCTTTGTATGGAGTAAACTTGAACCGCGCTCCGAACAGCGAATTATCAATTCCCATAGAACGTTCTTCGTAAGTGCGGAAAATCAACCCGCTGCCAAATTGGTCGTAAAAATTGCCCAAAGTGAGTTCCGCATTTTTATATTTTCCTGTAACAAAAATATTTCCGATGCCGTAACCTGCAAAATCCGACTCATATCCGGGCAACGGAAACTGCAAATATTCAAGCCTCAAACCCGCAAAAATATATTTTGAATTAATATTAAAATCAATGTAAGAATTATCCTGAAATTTGTCGAATTTTGGTGCATTAAGCAGATTGTCCGTTTGCACGCCACCTGTCAATGTCGCCCAATCACCAAGTTTTATTTGCGCGGCAACGCAAGTTGCTGCACAGATAACGCAGAAAAACATTGTTTTTTTTAAATTCATTTTTATTTTTATTTAGAGTTTATATAAAATAAGCAATCTGTTCTTACTCTTCCTTTGCTATCTCTTCATTGTTTTCAAAATCTTCTTCTGTTTGCGGCTCAATATTGTTATTTATAATTTCCTCATTTTCAGATAAAACGGCAATTTCTTCTCCATCTTCTTCGGCATCAACTTTGCATACGGAAGCAATTTCTTCATTTCGTTTATCTAAATTAATCAGACGAACACCCTGCGCTGCACGTCCCATAACGCGCATTGTTGCAACCGACAAACGAATTGTAATTCCCGATTTATTAATTATCATCAAATCATTATCATCGGTAACGAGTTTGATGGACACCATTTTACCTGTTTTTTCGGTAATATTCATCGTTTTCACGCCTTTACCGCCGCGATTTGTAATGCGGTAAATCGCCTCGCCATTTTCATCGTCAAGCATTGAACGTTTGCCATATCCTTTTTCGGAAACAACTAAAACCGTTTCTTTTGAATTTTTTGGAATACAAATCATTCCTACAACTTCGTCCTGCCCGTCTTCATCAAGCGTCATTCCGCGCACGCCTGTTGCTGTACGTCCCATCTCGCGCACTTTAGATTCGTGGAAACGAATAGCGCGTCCATTGCGGTTGGCAAGAACAATTTCGCTGTTACCGTCTGTAAGGCGAACTTGAATTACCTCATCGTCTTCTCTAATGGTAATTGCATTTACACCATTCTGGCGCGGACGGGAATATTGCTCCAAACTTGTTTTTTTCACAACGCCATTTTTGGTACAGAAAATAATATAATGATTTTGCACAAAATCCTTATCTTCAAGCCCTTTGATGCGGATAAAAGCATTTACTTTATCGTCGCTTTCTATATTTAACAAATTTTGAATTGCGCGTCCTTTTGAAGTTTTTGTTCCTTCAGGTATTTCATAAACTTTTAACCAATAACAACGCCCTTTTTGCGTGAAGAAAAGCATTGTGTTGTGCATTGAGGCAGGATAAATATATTCAATAAAATCTTCATCGCGCGTATCGCCGCCTTTTGAGCCCATTCCTCCGCGCCGCTGCGTGCGAAATTCTGCAAGCGGCGTGCGTTTGATATAGCCCAAATGCGAAATTGTGATAATCATTTCATCGTCAGAATAAAAATCTTCGGGATTAAATTCTTCAGATGCATGCACAATTTCGGTGCGCCGCCCGTCTCCATATTTATTTTTTATTTCAATTAATTCATCTTTAATAATTTGCATTCGCAATTCAATTTTATCCAAAATTTCTTTTAAATGCTCAATTAAATTCAAAAGTTCCTGATATTCTGCGCGAAGTTTATCCTGCTCCATTCCTGTGAGTTGGCGCAGGCGAAGTTCCACAACATAACGCGCCTGCATATCGGAAAGTTCAAAACGTTCCATCAATCGAGAACGCGCCTCGTCGGCAGTTTGCGAAGAACGAATAATTTGAATCGCTTCGTCAAGATTATCAAGTATAATCATCAGCCCTTCAAGTAGATGAGCGCGTTTTTGCGCTTCTGCCAATTCAAACTGCGTGCGGCGAATAACAACATTATGTCTGTGTTCAACAAAATAATGAATCAAATCTTTCAAATTCAACTGACGCGGACGACCTTTTACCAGCGCAATATTATTTACGCTGAAAGATGATTGTAAAGCAGTGAGTTTGAATAATTTATTAAGAACAACATTTGCATTTGCATCTTTTTTAATATCAACCACAATGCGCATTCCTTCACGGTCGGATTCGTCATTAACATTTGAAATTCCTTCAAGTTTTTTATCTTCAACCAGCGCAGCAATATGTTGAATCAGTTCTTTTTTATTAACTCCATAAGGAATTTCACGGGCAACGATTTTTTCGCGTCCTGTTTTTGGGTCTATTTCAATTTCTACTTTTGAGCGAATGACAATACGTCCGCGCCCTGTTTCAAATGCTTCGCGGACGCCGGCATAACCGTAGATAATGCCGCCTGTGGGAAAATCAGGAGCTTTGATATGCTTAATTAACTCGCTGATTTCTATATCATTATTATCAATATAAGCAATTGTTGCATCAATAACTTCCGAAAGATTATGTGTAGGCATATTTGTTGCCATACCAACGGCAATACCCGACGAACCGTTTACCAACAAATTTGGAATACGCGAAGGCAAAACAGTAGGCTCTTTGAGCGTATCGTCAAAATTATTCTGAAAATCAACAGTTTCTTTATCTATATCAACGAGCATTTCTTCGGCAATTTTCATCAAACGTGCTTCGGTGTAACGCATTGCCGCTGGACTGTCGCCATCAACAGAGCCGTAATTTCCCTGCCCATCAACAAGCGGATAGCGCATTGCCCAGGTTTGAGCCATACGCACAAGCGTACCGTAAATTGACGAATCACCGTGAGGGTGATATTTTCCCATAACTTCGCCCACAATACGCGCCGATTTTTTATATGGTTTGTCGGAAGTGTTGCCAAGTTCGTTCATACCGAACAAAACGCGGCGATGAACAGGTTTAAAACCATCGCGCACATCGGGCAACGCACGCGAAACAATTACCGACATTGAATAATCAATGTAAGACGAGCGCATTTCCTCGTCAATATTTACTTGGATAATTCTATCTTCTGCCATTTATTCCAATTACAAATTACCAATTTACGCATAAAAGCATAAATTTCAACAATTTAACAATCTTTTTCCTTATAATTTAATTATTTTTTTAAAGCACGCTAAATTACTGCTTTTTTTTGAATTGGGCAAGAAAAAACGGAGAAAAATTAAAATAAATTCCTTAATTTTGCGCTTATATTTTTTGTAAAGAAAAAACAATTATGAATATTCCCGAAGCATTGTTGCACTATGTTTGGCAAAACAAATTGTTCTATGTCAATAATTTAACCACAATTGACGGCGTGCCTGTTGAGGTAATAAATGTGGGAAAAATCAATACGGACGCAGGTCCTGATTTTTTCAATGCGAAAATTAAAATCGGCGATACACTTTGGGCAGGGAATGTTGAAATTCATACGCACGCATCGGATTGGAAAAAACATAATCATCAGGCAAACAGAACTTATGACAATGTAGTTTTGCACGTTGTTATCGATGCTGATGCCGAAACTTTTCGTACAAACGGTACAAAAATTCCACAAATGGTGTTAAAATTCCCCAACGAAATTTTACAGAATTATACACAACTTTTTGTTGAAAAACGCCAAATTTTTTGCGAAAACCGAATAAAAGAAGTTCCTGAAATTGTTATAAATTCGTGGAAAACCGCACTTTTAACCGAGCGACTGCAACAAAAAACCGCCGCAATTTTTGAAATTCTTTTTCAAAATAAAAATAATTGGGAAGATACTTTTTACACAATTTTGGCACGCAATTTTGGTTTTGGAACAAACAGCGAGCCGTTTGAACAGTTGGCTAAATCGCTACCGCAAAATATTTTAGCAAAACACAAAGATAATCTTTTGCAAATTGAGGCGTTGCTGTTTGGGCAGGCTGGGCTTTTGCCAACACAAAACGCTGACATGTATGCAATTACATTGAAAAAAGAATACGATTTTTTGGCGCAGAAATATAATTTGAAAGCAATTGACAGTTCACAATGGAAACTTTTACGCCTGCGCCCAGATAATTTTCCGCATGTGCGCATTGCGCAATTTGCAGTGTTGGTTGTGCAATCAAGCAAACTTTTTTCAAAAATTGTGGAAATGCCCGATATTGCGCATTTGCGAAAAATGTTCGCTTGCGAACCTTCGGAATTTTGGCAAACTCATTATCGATTTGAAAATTTAAGTAAGCGTAAAAGTAAGCGAATGAGCCGTCAAAGTATTGATATTTTGTTAATTAATACAGTTGCACCTGTGCTTTTTGCTTATGCTGAAAAACGAAAAAATGATGCATTGAAAAACATCGCTTTTGAAATTTTGGAACAACTTCCGCCTGAGAAAAATGCAGTTGTATCGTATTGGAACACCATTGGAGTTGCTGCACATTCCGCTTGTGATTCGCAGGCGTTACTTCAACTAAAAAAACATTATTGCGACCTGAAAAAGTGCCTGCATTGCAGCATCGGACACAAAATTATTGCAAAAAGACATTAATTTTATTTTTTTTATGATTTTTTAATAGTAAAAAAAACTGGTTTTTCAGTATTTTTGTATCTTAAAAATTTTTTTGAAATAAAAAACACTGATTTTAAATATTGCATTGTCAAATTGCCGCTTGTGGCTTTGCGAGAAGCGGCAAATGAAAGTTGCGAAATGGTTTCGCAGCTGCTTTTTGGTGAAATTGTGGAAATTTTGGAAACATCGGAAAAATGGCTGAAAATCAGAAATTTTACAGATAATTATATTGGCTTTGCCGACAGAAAAATGCTGACATTTTTATCTGAAAATAATTTTGAAAGACAAAAAAATCTTTATTCAATAAAAATTTCTGTTCCTTTTGCTACAATTTATAACGCAGAAAATCAACCGATTATCATTCCTTTTGGCAGTACGCTTTGGCTTGATGGAGAAAACAATTGTTTTTTAAACAATGAAAAATATATTTACGATTTTGCTCAAACAGTTGACTTAACAAACGTTACACCGCAGGAAATTACACGAAATGCAAAAAAATTTCTTTTTGCGCCTTATCTTTGGGGCGGAAAATCAATTTTCGGAATTGATTGTTCAGGACTTGTACAATTGGTTTTTGGAAATTTGGGAATAAATTTGCCGCGTGATGCTGCGCAGCAGATTAAAAACGGTACAGAAATTGCCGCACTTTCTGCTGCAGATGAAGGGGATTTGACTTTTTTTGAAAATGAAAACAAAAAAATCATTCATGTTGGCATATTATTGAATAAAAGACAAATTATTCATTCTTCGGGCTGGGTAAAGATTGAAAATATTGACGAAAAAGGAATAATTTCGGCGCAAACAGGCGAATATACGCACAAACTTATTAAAATCAAACGCATAATTTAATTGTAAATTTATGAATTAAAATTTACAATTTTTTTGAAATAATCTTAAACAAAACAATCTTAAATTAATTACAAAATGAAAAAACATTTCTTAACAGCAATAATTGTTTCATTTTCAGCAATTTTGATTGCACAAGCGCCTGCTGGCTACTACGATGCGGCAATTGAAAAAACAGGCACAGAACTTCGATTGGCATTGAACAGCATCATTTACAATCACACAAATGTTGGTTACAGCGGACTTTGGACATTGTATCAAAGTACCGACTTGCAGCCGGGAACAAACAAAATTTGGGATATTTATTCCAACTGCAATTTTACATACCGCACTGACCAATGCGGCAATTACAGAAATGTTTGCGACTGCTATAACCGCGAACATTCTGTTCCTGAAAGTTGGTTTTCGGGTGCGCAGCCAATGTATGCGGACGCTTTTCATCTTTACCCAACCGACGGCAAAGTGAATGGTCAGCGTAGCAACTTTCCTTATGGCGAATGTGCAAACGGTTCTTCGCTTGGCGGGGCAGCGCTGGGAAAACTTGGAAGTTCTACGTTTTCGGGTTATTCAAGTACGGTTTTTGAACCAATAGACGAGTACAAAGGCGATTTGGCGCGTACTTATTTTTATATGGCAACCTGTTACCTCAATCAAAATTTTACATCGGGTGAAGGCGCTGTGGTTTTCTCGTTCAATAATTCAGATAATCCGAAAACCAATTTGACTTCATATTCTATAAATCTTTTTTTGAAATGGACACGTCAAGATCCCGTTTCGCAAAAAGAAATTGACAGAAATAATGCCATTTTCGCCACTCAACACAATCGCAATCCGTTTATCGACCACCCCGAACTTGCCGAATATATTTGGGGAAATCATAATGGCGATGCGTGGAATACAAATGCAGATATTGTTAATATTCAGGCAATTCCTGTAAAAATTATTTTTAACAAAGAAAACAGTAGCATCAAAATTATTTCGGAACAAACTTTTAACCAATTTTCTATTGTTAATTTAAGCGGACAAATGATTGCAAGCGGAACAATTGACAACAATTTCATTCAATTAAATCCGCTCGCCAATGGTCTGTATCTTATTACTTTAAATACCGATTTCGGCAAAATAACACAAAAATTGCTTGTGTATTAAATTTGAAGTATTAAACAACAGATAACACAGATTTTATTTGTTAATCTGTGTTATCTGTGTGCTTTTAATATTTTTAGGGTGATTATTCTAAAATAATTTTACTTTTCACTTCGATATGCGACCTGTTACCCGAAAATAAAATCAAAATAGCCTGCTTCATCGGTTTTTCCTTTTACGTCAATTTTTGCTCGCCCTATTTCCAAACCGTTTTTGTTAAAAGCCTTAGCAATTACAGACGATTGAAAATCTTTGTCAAAAATAATATAAATCGTCAGTTGATTATTATGACCTCCGTCTGCATCTTCAACAACAAACCTTCCTGTTTTCAAACCCTTATCTGTTAAAGATTGCGATAGAGACAAATCGCATTGAAGAGTTTTGTCGATGCCTTCGGAAACTCCCTCAAAAAACTTGGTAGCGGTTTTACCAACAGTTTCACCGCTTTTATTAATAGTTTCTTTCGCCTTTTCTTTTACTCTGCTGCACTATGCAAACAGCATAAATGCAGACAAAATGAAAATAAAATATTTCATTTATAATAAAATTTAGTTATTGTTACGTCTTTACTATTTCCTCATTATCTCTTTCCACCTGCTTTCCGTTGTGGCTTGCTGCGGATTTTCGGGATTGTAGTACATAGTAACTTTGTCGCCTACTTTTACGGGCATTGTTTGCCAATTACCTTCTTTAACAGTTATCAAACTGTCGTTTTGGTCGCGGAACTGAATTGTATATTCCGAGCTGTTGCGCCTGCCGACTCTGTCAAAACTTACTACTGTACCTTCGGCTTGCTTAAATGTGCTGTAAAGTTCTTCGTATGCAGCATTTGGATTGGGCAAAATTTTGTTTTTGTAAATAAAAAACACCGCCGTTAAAGCGCACATTACCACTTATAGAATTATTTGAGAAAATTTTAATTTCGATTGTGTTGCCATAATTATAATTATTTGATTAAGTGAATTGTAACATTGTCTAAATAATAACTGTTGCCCGCATAAATTAAATTGCCCGAAAAAATGAACTTCTGATAATCTACTTTTTGATAATCGTCGGTAATCACTTTTAGCGTTTTTGTGTCAATATTTTTGTCTGCAACAATCTGATTGCGTGGAGCAGAACCAAAAATAGTTGTTGATGACGAAATTTCCAGCCATATTTTGGCGTTAATAAGAGTTTTGCCCTCGCAATTTGCTTCTGTGGTAAGTTTCAGTTCGGCTTTTGCTCCGGCATTATATCTGCCAAACATCTTGCAAAAGCCAAAATAACCCTCAAAAGATACCAATTTATTGTTCCAAGAATCGTTTTTTGGCAAATTTTGAATTTGTTCCGCCGTAACAAATTCGCCAATCGGCGATGGGGCTTGTTTGCTTGTGCATGCAGCAAAAACAACAATAATATTGCATATTGCTAAAAGAATTTTTTTCATTGTGATATTTAATTTTTTAAAATTGTAATTATTTTAACGTTCATTTTTTTTATTTTATTGTGTAAAAATAATTATTGCTTTTTTATTTTCAAAAAAAATATTATCTTTGCACCCTCAAATATTTGTGGAAAGATTTGAACTGCTTGCAACCACAGGAAAAAATGCTAAAAGGTAAATACATCGTTGATTATCAACATTTTCCTTCACAGTTCTATCTCTATAATTATTTGATTTAAAAAAATATTAATTTGTAATTTTTAAATCGTAATAAAAAATGTCTTATTATTTTTCATCAGAATCGGTGTCGGAAGGACACCCCGATAAAGTTGCTGATCAGATTTCCGACTCGGTTTTAGACAACTTTTTGGCGCAGGATGCCAACTCAAAAGTTGCCTGCGAAACGCTTGTAACCACAGGTCAGGTTATTTTGGCAGGCGAGGTAAAATCTTCTGCGTATGTTGATGTTCAATCTGTTGCACGCCGCGTGATAAATCGAATTGGTTACACCGAAGCCCGATATATGTTTGACGGCAATTCGTGCGGAATTCTTTCGGCGATTCACGAACAGTCGCCCGATATTAATCGCGGCGTAGTTCGTGCAGACGAAATGGAGCAAGGCGCAGGCGACCAGGGAATGATGTTCGGATATGCTTGCAATGAAACCAAAAATTTTATGCCTGTTGCACTTGACCTTGCGCACGCTCTTGTACAAGAATTGGCGGCAATCCGCCGCGAAGGCAGGCAAATGACTTATCTTCGCCCTGATGCAAAGTCGCAGGTTACTATTGAATATGACGACAATAATCGCCCCAAGCGCGTTGCAACAATTGTGGTTTCTACTCAACACGATGAATTTATTCAGTCTTCGGGCGCAAAAACGCAAAATCAGGCAGATGCCGAAATGCTTGTAGCAATTCGTAACGACATAAAAACAATACTTTTACCTCGTGTAAAAGCGCTTGACGAGCAGTTTGCCGAACTTATGAAAGGCGATTTTGAACTTTACGTAAATCCGACAGGAAAATTTGTTATTGGCGGTCCGCACGGCGATACTGGCTTGACAGGTCGCAAAATTATTGTTGATACTTACGGCGGAAAAGGCGCACACGGCGGCGGCGCATTTAGCGGCAAAGACCCGTCAAAAGTTGATAGAAGTGCGGCTTATGCTGTGCGGCATATCGCAAAAAATCTTGTTGCTGCAGGAATTGCCGACGAAGTTTTGGTGCAAATTGCTTATGCAATAGGCGTATCAAAACCAATGAATGTTTATGTAAATACTTATGGAACAGCAAAAGTTGCGGTTTCCGACGGTGAAATTGCCAAAAAGATTGAGAAAATATTTGACCTTCGCCCAAAGGCAATAGAAAAGCGACTGAATCTTCTCTCGCCAATATATGAAGAAACTGCCGCTTACGGACATTTTGGACGCACGCCAAAAACCGTTACAAAGCAATTTACCGACGGCAACGGCAATCGTTTTGAAAAAACTGTTGAACTTTTCACTTGGGAAAAGTTAGATTTTGTAGAAGAAATTAAAAAGAATTTTTTTTAATTTATAGAAAATAAAAGAGCCGATGCGATTTTTACATCAGCTCTTTATTTTTTTAACCTTACTTCAATTCTCCTATTCTAATACGCACTCCTGCGTAAAGGCGGCATCCCATTAACGGACCCCAAATGAGCGAAGAGTCGAAATTTTGGCTAAATGGCGATTGAGGCTCAATTATCGGATTTTTTTGTCGGTAATTAAAAATATTTTCTGCACCAAGATAAATATCAAAACGCTTTGCATTATGTGTTATTTGTCCAAAAAAAATCGGATACGGCTCTGAATATGACGGTTTTTCATCATAACCATTCAAATTAGGCAGGCGCGTTTGTCCATTAATTTGTGCAGTAAAATCGAAAACCCAATGGCGCAAATTTGTTGCATAAGCAAGATTTATTAACCCGCGAAAACGCGATATAAGCGGTTTTTCCATCTGCAATAACGAACCGCTTGCATCTGTGTAAGTAATTTGCGTATTATTATAACGAAAAGCGGCATAAATATCAAATCGGCGAAAGGGCGTGAGCGTTATGTCTGCCTGAAAAACATCGGCAAATGAGCGACCTTGCAAATTATAAAAAATCACGCTGTTACGATTTCGTTCAATATCAACGACCGCCTGATTCTGAAATTCCGTATGAAAAAAATCAAGTCCAATAGAAAGTATTTCTCTGTTCCAAACAGGAATTGAAAATTGAAAATTTACTCCATAATTCCACGCACTTTCAATATTAATATTTTTAATATCGGCGATGTTAATTTTACGCGAAGAGCCAAGCAATCCGATATTTTCAGAAATCAAATTTGCCGAGCGAAATCCGCGCCCCACAGACGCACGCGCTATGACATAATCATTTATCGTATATTTAACATTGGCACGTGGAGTAAAAAGCCATTTTTTAAAAAAACTGTTATAATCAACTCGCGCACCTGCAACTATTAACAATTGATGCACAGGCGAAATCGTATATTCGCCAAACACGCCCGATACAATTTCGTCTCGGTTAATTTCTGTTTTCAAAGTTTGATTGAATACAAGAGAATCCAAAAAATTCGTATGATAAAAATCGGCTGTGCAACTTGCGCCAACGGAAAATCTGTTGTCGTGTGTGTTGCCTGTTTGCTGCGTATATATAAGGTTGGCATACAGCGAGTTCTGCTGTCCGTCAAACGATTTTTTTCCTACTTGCGCCTGCTGTTGATAATGCGTAAAATTGGTAATCAATCCTATTGACCTGCCTTCTTTTTGAGTAAAAGGAATTCCTGTTTTATTTTCTATTGTAAAATTCCGATTTATAAAATTTGTCGAAAATAAATTGCTGAAATTACGCTGAGCTTGTCCACCATTGCGCATTTCGTCGAGAAATTTAATTCCAGTCTGGCTGTTTAATCCGCTTTGTGCGGTATAATTCCATCTGTTATAAAGATTTACCAAGCGCGATTTTGGAATATCCATAAAACCGTCCGCATTGTAATCGTGTTCCTGTGTTTCAGCAGAAACGTGCGCAAGCAAACCCGCATACCAGCGGTCGTTAAGTTTTAGTGCAGAAGTTACATTCGCCTCATATCGTCCCTCAATATCGCCATAGAGATTGATAAAAAGCGGTTGTGATGTTTCGGGTTTAAGCATTTCAAGATTAATTTGCCCTGTAATATTATCATAACCATTTACAACCGAAGATGTACCTTTTGAAATTTGAATTGATTCAAGCCATGTTCCAGGAACGTAATTCCAGCCAAAAGTTGCAGCCAGTCCGCGCATTGTCGGAACATTTTCTGCCAGCATTTGACTGTACAAACCCGACAAACCCAAAAGTTGCACCTGCTTCACGCCCGAAACCGCATCTGTAAAACCGACGGTGATGCTTGCGTTGTTTTCAAAACTTTCAGAAAGATTGCAGCACGCCAACTTTACCAATCCTGTGCGCGTAATCATTTCAGTTTTTACATAGGCATTGTTCGGACTGATTGTACCTTTTTGATAACCGACAACGGCAGTTTCCTGCAAAATGATTTCCTGTTTTGTCATTGCGTGCATAATGTGTTGCGGCTTACCTGTAAGTGTTACTGTATCAGTAATATATCCAGCCATTGAAAATACAATTTGCAGCGGTTCGCCCGTTTTGCGAATAAGGGAAAAACTGCCGTCTTCGGCTGTAAAAACTCCATTGTTTGTATTTGGAATAAAAACAGTAACGCCTTCAAGTGCAGTTGCCGTTTCGTTTTCAATTATAAAAACATGTCCGTTGATATGTTGTGTGAAACTTAATGTTGCGAACATAAAAAGCGCAACAACAATAAAAAATATTTTTTTGTACATAAAAATTCTGATAATTAAATAAAGTTAATAAATTTATTATTTTAAAAAATTAAAACGATAAATTTATTTAATTTCTCATCTGACAGAATTGATAAATAAGTGCAGAATGCCCACGCAGGGTAATGTGTGAAGGTTTATTTTTTGAAATAACATTATTTTTTTCAAAAACAAAATTTGTATTTTGAATTATTGCAACTGGATAAAATAAAATACTATAATCAGTTGAATTATAATTATTTTGGGAAACATAGTTTGCCTGAGCCTCAAGTTTTTGAAAACTCAACGAACAACAGGCAAGATTTCCTGAATTTTCCGAAAATACATTACAAATATCTGATAATGAATTATTTGCAGTCTTTTTGTATGAACAGCAAGAATGCTGTTCATGCGAGGATTTTTGCTCATTGCAAATACAATTTTCAATGCTGTTACCTTTTAAAATCATTCGCATCTGCACTTTGTTGTCGCACCGAACGATGCAAAAACCTGTTGTTGCACACAAATACAGCAACGACAAAACAACCGATAATATTTTATGCGACATTTTATTCATAATTTGGGTAATGGCAACACAATTTTAAACAAATAAAAAATACTAAAAACGCTAACATTCAACATATTAGCGTTTTTTTTCTTTGTGGTACCACCAGGAATCGAACCGGGGACACACGGATTTTCAGTCCGATGCTCTACCAACTGAGCTATGGTACCGTTCGCATTTTTGCGGCTGCAAAGGTAATGCTTTTTTTTAAAAGTGCAAAATTTTTTTATGTTTTTTTTTGAAAAATGTTTACTTTTGCAAAAAAAATTACGATGAAACCGATTTTTCTGATTGGATTTTCGGGAGCGGGAAAAACTACTGTCGGCAAAATTATATCGGCACAAATGAATTTGCAATTTATTGATTTAGATGATTTTATAGAAAATCAGCAGGGGAAAACCATTGTACAGATTTTTTCTCAGCCAAACGGCGAAAGTTTATTTCGCTCAATGGAAACAAAATATTTACGCGAATTTTCCGCTCGCGAAAATATAATTGTGGCAACAGGTGGCGGAACTGCATGTTTGCCTGAAAATTTGGAACTGATAGAATCATGTTCTATAAGTTTTTATCTCAAATGGAATGAATGCGATTTGCTTAATCGCCTTAAAATTGACGGAATGGAAAAACGTCCGCTTTTGGCAGGAAAAACCGACTCGGAACTTGCAGATTTTATTCATATTTTGTTAGAAAAACGTAAATTATTTTACCAAAAAGCGCATTTTACTGTTAGCGCAAAAAATGATTTTCAGTTGGCGCAAAAAATCATTGAAATTATAAAAAAAGTTTAATTTTCATTATTTTACGTCTAATTTTTGTTGTTTTTAAAATGATTTTGTACTTTTGCAGAGGTTTTTTACAAATAAAAAAATATGTGATAATTTCAAGATAAAAACGTAAAAAATGCCGACAGTTTTTAAAATCGTTGCTGAAATAGAAACAACCGCTAAAGCATTTTTAAAATAAAAATAAATTACATTTTATTAATCTGCTGCTTTTATTTTATAATAAACATTCAGTAAATAATAGAATATTTGTTTGTTATAAAATATTTTTTTATAAAAATAAGCGGTTGGTCAATAAAATTAAAATAAAATAATATAACAAAATAAAATATGGGACTTTTTTCATTTACACAGGAAATAGCCATTGACTTGGGAACTGCGAATACGATTATTATTCACAACGGAAAAATTGTGGTTGATGAACCATCGGTTGTGGCTTTGGACAAGCGCACCGACAAACTTATTGCTATCGGCGAAAGAGCTCGGCAGATGCAGGGTAAAGAAAATGAGGGCATTAAAACAGTTCGCCCATTGCGGGACGGCGTTATTGCCGATTTTTATGCTGCCGAATTGATGATTCGCGAAATGATTAAGATGATTCCGCAGAAAAACAGGCTCTTTTCTCCGCAACTTAAAATGGTGGTTTGTATTCCTTCGGGCAGTACTGAAGTGGAAATTCGTGCGGTGCGCGACTCGTCAGAACACGCAGGCGGACGTGAAGTTTATATGATTTATGAGCCAATGGCTGCCGCTATCGGTATAGGAATTGACGTAGAAGCGCCAACAGGTTGTATGATTGTTGATATTGGTGGCGGAACAACCGAAATTGCCGTGATTTCGCTCGGAGGAATTGTTTCTAATAAATCAATTAGAATTGCAGGGGACGACCTGACAGCCGACATTGTAGAATATATGGGGCGTATGCATAACGTAAAAGTTGGTGAACGCACTGCCGAACTTATAAAAATCAACGTAGGAGCTGCTTTGACAGAACTCGAAGACGCACCGGAAGATTATATTGTGCGCGGACCTAACAGAATGACCGCTCTGCCGATGGAAGTGCCCGTTTCGTATCAGGAAATTGCACACTGCCTCGAAAAATCAATTTCTAAAATGGAAGCGGCAATTTTGGCGGCTATGGAACAAACTCCGCCAGAACTTTATGCCGACATTGTAAAGCAGGGAGTATATTTGGCAGGCGGTGGTGCGTTGTTGCGCGGACTTGATAAGCGTCTGTCCGACAAACTGAATATTCAATTCCAAATTGCCGACGATCCATTGCACGCTGTAGCACGCGGTACAGGCATTGCCCTGAAAAATATTGACAAATTCTCGTTCCTTTTAAGATAAGTTTTTATCAATAGAAGCATATTTTTGTGATATAAAAGTAAATTTTTAAATGAATTTTAATGGAAAATATTAAAATACAACGAGATATGCAATGGCGTGTTGATTTGCGCAATGCAATGAAAGCAAAGGAACGCACCGAAATTGAGCGCGTACATATGCCAGAACTTGCACCCGAAATTCGTTGCCGCAACAGCGAAGAGGTCAATCGTGGTCTTACTGCCGAGCAGGCAATTCGCGAAGCGCAACGTTGCCTTGATTGTGCAAAACCAACTTGCATGGAAGGTTGCCCTGTGGGGATTAATATTCCTGATTTTGTGAAAAATATTGAGCGTGGCGAATTTCTGGAAGCAGCACGTGTGTTGCAACAATCTTCTGCACTGCCTGCTGTTTGTGGGCGCGTTTGTCCGCAGGAAAAGCAATGTGAAGCGCAATGTATTCATTTAAAAATGAAAAAAGAAGCGGTGGCGATTGGATATTTAGAACGATTTGCAGCAGATTTTGCAATTCAATATGCAGGTAAGCAAGTTGATGCTTCAAAAAACAATCTGCCAACAAATAATTTACCGACTTTTAAACAAAAAATTGCTGTTGCAGGCTCTGGTCCTGCGGGTTTGTCGTTTGCGGGTGAGATGACGCGGCTTGGCTACGAAGTTACTGTTTTTGAAGCACTTCACGAAATTGGCGGTGTGCTTAAATATGGAATTCCTGTTTTTCGTTTGCCTAATGAAATTGTTGATTTTGAAATAGAAAATTTAAGGAAAAACGGCGTAAAATTTATTACCGATTGCATTGTCGGCAAAACAATTTCGCTCGAAGACCTTAAAAATCAGGGCTTTGCGGCAATGTTTGTCGGCAGCGGCGCTGGCTTGCCGCGTTTTATGAATATCAAAGGAGAAAATCTTAATGGCGTGATGTCGTCAAACGAATATCTCACGCGCGTAAATTTGATGGACGCCGCTAACAGCGCGGCAGATACGCCTGTTATTATTGGAAAAAATGTTGCTATTATTGGCGGCGGCAATACTGCAATGGATTCTGTGCGCACTGCCAAACGTTTGGGCGCAGAGCATGCAATGATTGTTTATCGCCGTTCGGAAGAGGAAATGCCTGCGCGGATTGAAGAAATTAAACACGCAAAAGAAGAAGGAATTGAGTTTTTAAATTTGCGCAACCCGATTGAATATATTGGCGATGAAAATGGACGTGTCCGTCAAATGATTTTGCAGGTTATGGAACTTGGAGAGCCAGACGAATCAGGGCGGCGGTCGCCTGTTGAAGTTAAAGGGCAAACCGAAATTATTGATGTTGATGAAGTGATTGTGAGCGTTGGAGTTTCGCCCAATCCGTTGATTCCAAATTCAATTCAGGGACTTTATACAACAAAATGGGGAACGGTGGTTGTTGATGAAAACACGTTGCAAACTGCTATACCAATGATTTTTGCAGGCGGCGATATTGTTCGCGGCGGAGCGACTGTTATTCTTGCAATGGGAGACGGACGCCGCGCTGCCATTGCAATGGATAAATGGCTGAAAGGATAAAAAAATTGTTTGAAAATTAAATTAACTCAAAATCAGCATTACAAATAACACAAAGTTGCATACCGTTGTAATTCAGTAGTTTATATTCGTTTTTTCTAACGATATCCATTAGAAAAATTATATTTTAATGTATTTAAAATGTAGATTTTATGGTTATTATACAAAATTAAAATTTAAACAGTTTTTAATTATTATTTCCATTTTTCAAATTCTCCACCTCTTCGCTTAAAATTTCCCATTCGTAAAGTTTTTGTTCCATTTCGTGCTGTTTGCGTTGATATTTTTGAATAAAATCGGGATTTGAAGCGTTTTCTGGTTGATTCAGTTGTTCGTTAAATTCGGCAATCTGTTTTTCTATTTCGGCAATTTCCGCTTCTTTTTCTTCAAGGTCTTTTTCGGCTTTGCGCAGTTTTCGCGCATATTCTTTGCGCTGACTGTAATTAATTTTATTTTCCGAGAAATTTTTTTTTGTCTGATTACTTGGCGGAATTGGCGCGGCGGCTGCTTCTGTCGCTTGGGCTAATCCGAGTTGATTCAGATTTTCAATGTTTTTCTTTTTTAAAAAATCATAAATTCCGCCAATATTTTCGCACACTTTTCGGTTGCCGAACTCATAAACTTTGGTAACCAAACCGTCCAAAAAATCGCGGTCGTGCGAAACGATAATAGCCGTGCCGTCAAAAGCACGAATTGCCTCTTTGAGAACATCTTTCGATTGCATATCAAGATGATTTGTCGGCTCGTCCAAAATCAGTAAATTGACAGGTTCGAGCAGCAGACGAATCATCGCCAAACGGCTTTTTTCACCACCTGAAAGCACTTTTACTTTTTTGTCGCTTGCCTGTCCGCCAAACATAAACGCACCGAGAATATCGCGGATTTTAGTGCGAATTTCACCCGTTGCCGCATAATCGACAGTTTCAAAAACAGTTAAATTTTCATCAAGCAAACTCGCCTGATTTTGCGCAAAATAACCGATTTTTACATTATGACCAAGTTTTAATTTGCCCGAAAACTCTGTTTCTCCCATCAAACATTTCACAAGCGTAGTTTTTCCTTCGCCGTTTTTGCCCACAAAAGCAACCTTTTCGCCCCGATTTATTATTAAATTTATATTTTCTAAAATAATTTTTTTGCCATATTGCTTGGTTAGATTTTCAATTTCTACAGGAATACTGCCTGACCGCGGAGCAGGCGGAAATTTAAGATTCAAATGCGAAGCGTCTTCCAAATCAACTTCAATTCGTTCAATTTTTGCAAGTTGCTTAATGCGGCTCTGTACCTGAACGGCTTTTGTGGCTTTGTAGCGAAACCGCTCAATAAAATCTTCGGTGGCAGCAATCATTTTTTGCTGATTTTCGTAAGCGCGGATTTGCTGCTCGCGCCGCTCCTGCCGCAGTTGAACATATTTTGAATAATTAACGCTGTAATCGTAAATTTTACCGAGCGAAATTTCTATGGTTCTGCCTGTTACCGCATCGAGAAAAGCGCGGTCGTGTGAAACGAGCACAAGCGCAGAATTTGACAAAGTAAGAAAATTTTCCAACCATTGAATTGATTCTATGTCCAAATGATTTGTAGGCTCATCGAGCAGCAGCAAATCGGGGCGTTGCAGCAGGATTTTTGCCAGTTCAATTCTCATTCGCCAGCCGCCCGAAAATTCGGAACAGGGACGGTTGAAATCCGAACGCAAAAAACCCAAGCCGAGCAATGTTTTTTCTATTTCAGCAATAAAATTATTGTTTTCAATAGAATGATAATATTGTGAAAGTTCGGTTACTGTTTCTATAATATTATGATAATCAACGCTTTGGTAATCGGTGCGAACGACAAGTTCTGCATTCAGACTGTCTATATGATTTTTAAGTTCGGTAATATGTTCAAACGCTTTTTCGGTTTCTTCAATAACGGTTGTACCTTGATTAAGCGGCATTTGTTGTGGCAAATATCCAATCGTTGTATCTTTTGGCAGCACAACACGTCCGCGCGTTGGCTGCTGCAAGCCTGCAATAATGCGCAAAAGTGTGGTTTTGCCCGCGCCGTTTTTCCCAACAAGCGCAACTTTTTCCTTGCGGTTTACCAAAAATCCAACATTATCAAAAAGCGGCGTACCTCCAAATTCTACTGTAAGTTGTTCAACAGAAAGCATTTATTTTTATTAAAAATTAAAAGTTAAGATTTTTTTAGAATTTACACGATTTGTCAGTTAATTATAAATTTATTGACGTTTCATTTTAGAGTCTGTTTAAAAATTTTAGAAATTATTTATTACAAATATTGTTTGTTATTGCTCTGGATTGCTTCCTGCTTCGTTCCTCGCAGTTGCAATGACGTACTGACCTCTCCCACCTGCCCTCTCCACAATGAGAGGGGAGCGGTATTGCTTCGGGCTATCGCCTTAGCAATGACATTTTTTAGGAGTATCCTTTAATTAATTATGTCTTTTTGCCCATTTTCTAAATTTTGTTTTGCCGCCGACAGCCAAAATCAATGTTTTTGAAAATTTTAAAAATGCTTTCATATATGCTTCGTTTCGGAACAGTTCCGAATCTTTTGCGGCTTTGTAGGTTAGGAAAATTCCTGCGGGCAGCAAAACAGCGGAACTTAGCCACATTCCGCGCCAAGCGTCCCAAAGTCCTTCACGCGCCATTTTGAAACCAGTGTTGTCGATAATATAATAAATAATGAACATCACAACCGAAACCACAATCGGCATTCCAAGTCCGCCTTTGCGGATAATAGCTCCAAGCGGCGCACCGATAAAGAAGAAAATCAGGCAGGCAAACGACAGGGTAAATTTGCGGTAAAGTTCAATCTGATGACGGCGAATTTTGAAAATATCACTTTCAACACCTACTGAGTTAAACATATTTGCCTCTTTTTTCTGTTTTACAATATTCATTGTTTCGCTTACAACTCGCTGCCTGTCAATAGAATTCATTTTTTGAAAAATGGAATTAAAATTTTCAGATTTTTCACTTTTCGGCGCAGTTTGCAGTTGAATATTCGGCATGCGCTCGCGCCCCAAATAATTATGCGCAATAAGTTCCTTTCCTAAAATTACGGTTTGTTTATCTACGATATTTTGCACAGAATCAATTGTTTGCAAAAGTTCTTTGAAGTTTTTACTCACATATTCATCTTTAAGAATTGATTCGTCGTAGCGGTCGAAATCGGTATTAAAATCAAGCAAAATTTCTTTTTTGATAAAAGTTTCGCGGCGGTAAGGAATTGCTGTTGAAGAATAACTCATTCGTTGGTTTTTCAGATTTTCAAACCCTTCGCCGTGTAAAAGCGTGAGCATCAAATATTTTTTATCAGCGGTAAAAGCGATTTTTCCCGAATCGGCAAGGGTAATGCCCGCGTTTTGAAACCCGCGCGAAAAATCGTAAATCATAATATTTTTGAGCCAGCCTTTGCTATCTTTACTTTCCACATAAATATGATAACCGTTAATTCCGTCATAAAATTCGCCCGGCGGAATTTCCAATTCTGGCGATTTTTGCCTCAAAGAAAAAATTAAAGTATAAAGTTTTGTTTGCGCTTTGGGCAAAATATTATTTGAAAAGAAAAACGCGCCGATGCAAATCATTGAGATAGAAATAATTAGCGGCAGCATTATCCTGAAAAGCGAAATTCCTGCCGATTTCATTGCTGTAAGTTCAAAATTTTCGCCCAAATTACCAAAAGTCATCAGCGAGGCAAGCAAGATAGCAAGCGGCAAAGCCATAGGCACAAGCGATGCACTTGAATACAGAAAAAATTCTGCAAAAATCGACAACCCTATTCCTTTCCCAACCAAATCGGTGATGTGTTTCCATGTAAATTGCATTTCCACAATCAGTAAACAAATCAGAAACGTCATCACAAAAACAGGAAAAAATTGTCTTAAAAGATATAAATCAAGTTTTTTCATTTTTCAAGGTGCAAAAGTACGAAATTTAAAAATATTTTTGCAGTTTTTCAAAAAAGTTTCGGTAATTTTGCGGCATCGAAATTTTTTAATAATCAATTTTTTAAAAAAATTATAAAAATAATTTGCACAGATAAAAAAAAAGCAGTACTTTTGCAGTCCTAAATTTTTTGGTATAAAAATAAAGAAAAAACATTGATAAAGAAATGTCAAAAATTTGTCAAATAACAGGTAAGACGGCTATGGTGGGCAATAATGTGTCGCACTCTAAACGCCGTACAAAAAGAACTTTTGACGTGAATTTATTCACAAAAAAATTCTATTGGGTTGAGCAGGATATGTGGATTAGCCTTAAACTCTCTGCTGCCGGACTTCGCACAATCAACAAATTAGGTTTGGACGCAGCCATTCGGCAAGCGGCTAACAAGGGTTATTTATACGCTTAAATTAAAAGAAAATGGCAAAGAAAACGAAAGAAGCACGTATTCAGGTAATTATGGAATGTACCGAGCATAAAGAAAGCGGAATGCCCGGCACTTCGCGTTATATTACTACAAAAAACAGGAAAAATACTCCTGAACGGTTGGAATTGAAAAAATACAACCCGATTCTCAAAAAAGTAACAGTACATAAAGAAATTAAATAAAAAGTTTTAAATTATGGCAAAGAAAGCGGTAGCATCGTTGCAGAAGGGTGAAGGACGCACGTTCGCCAAAGTGATTAAAATGGTCAAATCACCAACGACAGGCGCATATTCATTTCGGGAAGAAATGGTGCATAACGACAATTTGAAAGATTATTTGGCAAAATAAATTTCAAATTGTAAAATTAACTTCATACAAACGCTCATTTTTTACAAAAAAAGATGAGCATTTTTTGTTGAATATTCTTTATTTAAAAAATTTACTTTCCATACAAAAAATTAAATATAAAAACACTAAAATTGTAAATTATTATGGCATTGTTTAATATTTTTAATAAACAAAAAAAAGAAACTCTTGACGAGGGCTTGAATAAAACCAAAGAAAACATGTTTTCAAAAATTTCTCGCGCAGTTGCAGGCAAATCAAAAGTTGATGAGGAAGTGCTTGATAATCTGGAAGAAGTGCTGATTTCTTCCGATGTCGGCGTGGAAACAACTTTGCGCATTATTAAGCGCATCGAACAACGTGTTGAACGCGATAAATATTTGAACGCTAATGAATTAAACTTAATTCTTAAAGACGAAACAGCATCTTTACTTGCCGAAAACAATTCTGATAATGCAAGCGATTTTTCTGACAATTTGCCTGCAAAGCCTTATGTAATTATGGTTGTTGGCGTCAATGGCGTTGGAAAGACTACCACAATAGGAAAACTTGCGGCTCAATATGTCAAAGCGGGTAAGAAAGTTTATCTTGGCGCAGCGGATACTTTTCGCGCGGCTGCCGTTGACCAGCTTGTGATTTGGGGCGAGCGCAGCGGTGCAACTGTTATCAAGCAAAAAATGGGTTCTGACCCCGCTTCTGTGGCTTATGATACAGTTTCGGCTGCAAAAGCAAATAACGCAGATGTTGTGATTATCGACACTGCAGGGCGGTTGCACAACAAAATCAACCTGATGAACGAATTGACGAAAATCAAAAATGTGATGAAAAAAGTTATTCCCGATGCGCCACAAGAAGTTTTGCTTGTTTTAGATGGCTCTACAGGACAAAATGCTTTTGAACAGGCAAAGCAATTTACCAAAGCGACAGATGTTAATGCGCTTGCTATCACAAAATTAGACGGAACGGCAAAAGGCGGCGTAGTTATCGGAATTTCCGACCAGTTTCAAATTCCTGTGAAATATATCGGACTTGGCGAGGGAATTGACCATTTACAAGTGTTTGACAGAAAAGAATTTGTGAAAAGTCTGTTTGAGTAAATTTTGTTCGCGTTTTTAACAATAATATTTTCAATCCGTTTTTCAGAATTTGTAATACTGAAAAAATAAATATTAGCATTTGTAATGCGAAGAAATAAATCCAATGTACGTCATTGCGACTGCGAGAAACGAAGCAGGAAACAATCCAAAATATTAATTTTCAATAGATTGCTTCGGGCTATCGCCCTGGCAATGACGTTTTTAGGAGTTCCCTTAACATTATTTATATTCTTTGTGCAGCCGAATTTTGCAATTTGATTTTATCATAACTTTTATTTCAAAATATTTTTTCGCATTGCAAATGCTGCGGGACGGGTTTTATTTTTATTTTACAATGAAGTGATTTTTATTTCGTCTAAAATTTTATCATAAATTCCTTTATTTTTTGCGGAAACATTGTCGTAGTATATTCTTATGCCATCAAGAACGTCTTTTCTCCAAAATTTATTATTTTCAATTCCAATAGAGATTTTTCTTTGATTTTTTACTTCTGTTGTTTGCACTTGGTATCTATCTATTGAAAATTCTACCATTGCGCCTTGAAACACAATAATATATGCGCTATCAACAAAACTATAAAAATAAATTACACCTTCTTCGTAATTATCTTTTTGGATACGAAAAGGAACAGGTAATTGCATTTCTATTTCCTTTGATAAAAGTTTTTGACGTTCCAACTTAAAAGAAACATTTTCTCTTTTTATTGTTGAGCAAGCAAATATAACAAAACTCAATATCAAAATTATTATTTTATGGATTTTTGTCTTCATAATTCTTAATTGCTTGTTGTTCAACTGTTTTTATTTGATTTTCAAGTGCAGTGTTAGTTTGCCCAAAAATAAAAGATGGTACATTCATTTTAACATATAGGTCGTATTCCAAAACTGTTCCGACTACGCCTTTTGTGTGATTTGGATTTATAGATGGATTACTTTTACTTAACTCAAAGAAATAAGCGTGTCCGTAACCCTCGTGTGCTGTATTTGATGCTTGTTTCTTTTCATTTAGAAAAGAGGCAGTAAATATATACACATTAGCATTAGGCGATGGGTCATATTCCGCATTTGGCATATTAGTAACTCCATAATAAAAATTATTAGGATAATCTGGGTTACTGCCTACGTCAAAAAACTTATTTCCGTTTATATTTTGGTCTGCAACGGCAAAAATATAATTGGTTTCACTATTAGCTAATGCATATAATGCAGTAAAATTTTCTGAAGTACCACCATATTGATTTAATAAAGAGACATCTAATGTGCCATTATTATCAAATTTTATATACTGAGTTTCCTCTCTACTTAAGGTATTGATAATATTCCGCATTGCGTTAATATCAGCCGCAATTACCGCTCGCCCATCTGGGTCTATATATCGAATTGGATTATTTCCTGCATATACATACGGCGTAATATACGGGTATTTAAACCACATCGGGTCAGTAGAATAAAATATTGTTTTGTCGGGTTCTCGGTATCTCGCGTGCGCGTAGTCTAATCCGCTCTCCTGGTCGCGTAAAAATCCCGAAAATTTATACGGCTCGTCGTAAGTTCCATTTATTTCATTAACAAGCAGTTCTCCGTGCGGAGCATAAGCAAGAGTTTGGTATGTAGCGCCGCTTTCGTCGGTTATTAAACTGCCGCTTCCCAAGTGATTTGCATTGAAATAATGCTGGAAAAGTTCAGGATTATCATTTGCAGCGGGTGAAAGCGCGGGTGCGTTATTTGGCACGCAGCAGGAACACCAACAAATGCCAAAACGGGGGTAGTTTTTGCCGTAGTTGTATGTATGCGGGGAAAACTCGGATTTAAGAATTATTTTTGTGGAAAATTTTTTAGAAAAGAAAATTAAAACATCAAAACAGTAAAAAAATGCGCGTTTTTTAAGCGTAAAAACATATAAAACCAATGCTGCACACTCTGCAATAAGGGTTTGTAACAGCAGCAGTAGTGTATTTTGCAATATTTTCCCCATTGTATAACTGTTTTTTCCGAGTGCAAATATGCAAAAAATATTTTTAAAACAAACAAAAAATAATGGTTTTCAATAAAAATTTTTTTATTTCTGTCAATTTGTAAATTTAACAGGTGTAAATATTATAATTTTTAATCGATTTTGTTTTTTTACATTACGAATACTAATGCTATTGGCTAAATTTTTTTAGGTGCTATAATTTATAAGTTTTTGTTTTTAAAATTATGTAATTAATTTCACATCGGGTCAATATCAATATTTATTAATACTGATTTAAAGTTCGGATTTTCAAGCGTTTGAGCGATTTGCTCGGCGAGAATTTGTTTCGCTTTTTGGGCAGAGGCGGCAATTTCTATTTTTAAAAGAATTTGTTTGATATACAAATTTTGCACTCTGGCAACTGTGGGGTCGTTTGGTCCTAAAACTCTGCCGCCAAAAGTTTGCCGCATTATTTTTGCCAAAAAATCGGCTGCCTGCTGCGTTTTGTCGGCATCTTTGTGGCGAATGGAAATTTGTGCAAGGCGCACAAAAGGCGGATAGCGAAACTGGCGGCGTTCTGCAATTTGCATAGCAAACATTTTTTCGTAATCATTGTTTATAATTTGTTCAACGACAGGATTTTGCGGTTGCGATGTTTGAATAATAACCGTTCCGCGCGTGTTTTTGCGTCCCGCCCGCCCACTAACCTGCACAAGCATCTGAAAAGCGCGTTCTGCTGCACGAAAATCAGGAAAATTCAGCAAATTATCAGCATTAAGCACGCCTACCAAACTTACATTTTCAAAATCAAGACCTTTGCTAATCATTTGAGTACCAACAAGAATATCAATTTTATGATTTTCAAAGTCCGAAATTAGCGTTTCGTAATTTTTTCGGCTGCGGGTGGTATCCAAATCCATTCGTGCGATGCGTGCAGAAGGGAAAATTTTACCGATTTCATCTTCAATTTTTTCCGTTCCAAAGCCTTTTGTGCTCAATCCGCCAAGCGTTCCGCAAGCATGGCAGGTATTGGTAATATTTTCTGTGTAGCCACAATAATGACAGGTAAGCGCGTTTGTAAAGCGATGAACCGTCAAACTCACATCGCAGTTTTTACATTTTGGCACAAAACCGCACGCGCGGCATTCCATATAAGGCGCATAGCCGCGCCTGTTTTGAAATAAAATAATTTGCGCTTTGTTTTGCAATGTTTTTTCTATTTTTTCCAAAAGAATTTCACTGAAAAAACCGCGCATTTCTTTTTTGCGGTACGCTTCTTTTGTGTCAATTATTTGAATATCAGGCAATTGAATTTGCCCAAATCGTTCATTGATTTCTACTAAACCGAATTTATTTTTTTTTGTATTAAAAAAAGTTTCAATTGCTGGGGTAGCAGTGCCCAGAAGCGTTTTTGCGCCGTGCATTTGCGCCAAAACAATCGCCGCATTGCGGGCGTTGTAGCGCGGGGTGGGGTCAAACTGTTTGTACGACAATTCATGTTCCTCATCAACGATGACAAGTCCTAACTTACGGAAAGGCAAAAAGATAGACGAACGCACGCCGATAATCACATCATAAGTTGAGTCATTCAAAAGTGCATTCCAAACTTCAACGCGCTCAGCATCGGAAAATTTGGAATGATAAACGCCCAACCGATTGCCGAAAACGCGGCGCAAACGGCTTGTAAGTTGAGTTGTGAGCGCAATTTCAGGAACGAGAAACAACGCCTGACTGCCGTTTTCGATACATTTTTTTATCAAATGAATATAAATTTCCGTTTTTCCGCTTGAAGTTACGCCTTTTAGCAGAACAACCTGTTTGTCAATCATTTGCTTGCGGATTTCACTGTACGCACGCTGTTGAAAATCGTTTAAAGGCGAAAGTTCTTCGGTTTGAGTTTGCGATAAATCTATGCGCCCGATTTTTTTTTCATAAATTTCAAAAACCTGCTTTTCAACCAAAGCCGCAAACGCTGCATCAGAAGAATTTCCTTTTTGCAAAAGTTCTTTCTTGCTTATTTCCAATGGTTTATTTGTCAAACATTTTGAAAAATCAAGCATTTTCATCAACAAATCCGACTGTTTTGGCGCACGTTTTAATTCATCAAAAAGTTTTTTTAAATTATTATCCGACAAAAAATCAGCAGAAATTCTTACATATTTTTCTTTTTTTTCTTTAAATTTCTCAAGAAGATTTTCAGAGATAAAAATCGCTCCAATTGTCAAAAGTTTGGTAATAGTTGGCATAATGCTTTTAATATCAGTGAGTTTTGCGAGTTGGTCAATAGTTTTTGGCTTTTCGTCGCAAAGCGCGTCAAGGATTTTGTATTCTCGCTCTGAAAGTTGCCTTTCTGCCTGAAAATCAGCATTTAATGTAATTTGCGTTTCGCTTTGCAATTTTAAACCCGACGGAACAGCCGCCTGATACACATCGCCAATCGCCGCGCAATAATAATCGGAAATCCATTGCCAAAACTGCAACTGTGGATGGCGTATAATCGGCTTTTCGTCTATCAACCCAACAATTTCCTTAATAACATAAACTGTTGCAGGTTGCTGAGAATGAACAACCTGCACAATCGATGTGTAAAGTTTGCGTTTGCCAAAAGGCACAACTGCGCGCATTCCAACATGCACTTTTTCTGCCAGATTTTCAGGTACGGAATAAGTGAAAGTTCGCGGCAAAGGCAAAGGCAATATAACGCTTATATATTTTGAATCAGGCATTTTTATATTCGTTGTAGGCGCAGGTTTTTTGCCGCTAAAAAATTAAAATTTATAAAAACTTCATTCTTCCATCATACTTCCGTAGCGATGATATTCGTAAGAAATACTTTGCTCTTTGACATAATGCAATAGTTCTACCTGCCCTTCGGAAAGCGGAATTTGCGTTGCGATGTACTGTCCGTTTTTGGCGGCAGTTGCATAAAAATTATCGCTCAATTCAGAAGTTAAGGTTCTAATTCTATCGTATTTATACATTTCCAAAAGGAAAAGTTCTTCGCTTTCTTCGTGTAAATGATAACTTTTTTCCAACGCTTTTTTCAGTAGCGGCAATTTTTCATCTGCGGGGTTGATGCTGACAGTTAAAACCGCTTTACAAACTACAGCAGCGGCAATCGCCAGAGCAACATCTAAAATTCCGTCATTTTTTTGAACGCGCAAAGCCATATTTTTTAAAGGCAAATATCGAAAAGTATTGCGCTCGCCAACGATTTTTTGAGTTAAATATTCGGTTTCAAATTGCTGTTTGTACACATTCAAATAATTTGACACAACATATTGAAAATAAGCATTATCCGAATCATTAAGCATAGCAGAAATTGTCGGCAAATGTTTGGTTTTCGGCGCGGGAATTGTTTTTAATGTTTTTTGCTTGAAATTGACAAAACACGAAACATAATTTGGGCTGCCTGCTTTAATTCCGCCGCCAAAAGCCGACAGTTTCATTCCGCCAAATGGTTGTCTGCCGACAATCGCGCCTGTAATTCCGCGATTTATATAAAGATTTCCCGCCTCAATGGAGTTTTTCCAAATTTCAATTTCGCTTTCGTCCAAAGTTTGCAGTCCTGAAGTCAAGCCGTAATCGCCCGAATTTACGAGTTTTATTCCTTCTTCCAAACCATTGATGCGCACAACCGAAAGTACAGGCGCAAAAAGTTCGGTTTGGAACGTATAATTTTCTGGCTTCACGCCCCATTTTACCGAAGGGCGAAGAATATAATGCCGCTCATCAACATATTCGGGCTTCACAAGCCACGATTCGCCCAAATCCAAATTATTTATGGCGTTTTCGAGTTTGTCGTTTTCGTTGGTAATCATCGGTCCTACGGTTGTGCCGCCGTTCCATTGGCTGCCTGTATTAATGCTCGAAACAGCATCAATAAGTTTATTTTTAAAATCCTGATCATCGAAAATTTCCTTGTCGAGCAAAAGCAGCGAGCAGGCAGAACATTTTTGTCCTGCATTGCTAAATGCCGATGTAACAACGTTTTGAATAGCGTGGTCGCGGTCGCCTGAGGCGGTGAGAATAATTGCGTTTTTGCCGCCTGTTTCTGCCGAAAGCGGCGTACGCGGACTTGTTTTGAGCAAATTAAAAGCCGTATCTGTGCCGCCGGTGAGAATGATATGTTTTACTAATTCATTTGTTGTCAGATAATTAACAGGTTCGCGTCCATCGGCGCAAATCAGTTGAAGCGCATCACGCGGAACACCCGCTTCCCAAAAACATTTTACAAATTCCCAGGCAACAGGAAATGCCGCAGTAGCGGGTTTCAAAATAACAGAATTACCGCCTGCCAACGCTGCCGCGCAACCTCCGACAGGAATTGCCAGCGGAAAGTTCCAAGGGGGAATAACCATAACAATTCCTTTGGGCAAAATTTCTATTTCTTGCAGATTTTCAAAATTTTGCATAGAAATAGGATAATATCGGCAAAAATCAATTGCTTCACTCACTTCAACATCGCCTTCGTAAAAAGTTTTACCTGTAATTGCCGCCATACAACCAATCAAATCGCCGCGGCGATTTGCCAGATTATCAGCAACTTTATGCAAAATTTCGTTGCGTTCTTTGAGTGTTGTTTTCCGCCAATCGGAAGAATCCCGTGCGGCTTTTGTAAGCATTGTTTTTGCCTGTTCCAAATTCATCAAACCAACACGACAAACTGTTACGTCTTCTTTTTGTCCTTTATCTTTAAAATCTAAAAATTTATCGGCAACAAATTGATTATCTGCAATTTGTACAGGAATTTCATAAGGCGCATCATTTGGCGATTTTTTCCATTTTCGGCGAATTTCATCTGCCCAATGTCTGTTTTGCGGAAGTTCAAAATATGTATCTGGTTCGTTGTGGAAAATATTTATATCTGCCTGCGGTTCAACAGGTTTTGTGCGGTCTTGTGTGCGCTTGGGCTCGTGTGAAATTGTTTCTTTCATAGCAAAAGCCTCTTCAAATTGCTTGCGCAAGAAATTCCATTCTTTGCTATCTATTTGTAAATTAAACGAATAACTCAAAAAATTATCTTTTCCCGTATTTTCGTCCAATCGCCTTACAAGATACGAAACAGCGTTTAAAAAATGTTCATCTCTGACAACTGGAGTGTAAAGAATAATTTGTTTGCCGAGTTGGCGCATAACGCGCGGCAAATGATTTGCCATTCCTTCGAGCATTTCAAAAGTAACATATTGTTCCACTGCATTTTGCTTGGATAATAAATATGCGTAACCGAGACTGAAAAAATTGTGCGAAGCAACTCCAACACGTAGCGCAGCAGCATTTTCGGGCAAAAGTCCGCGGTCTAAAATTTTCAAAAAATTGGCATCGACTTTAGTTTTACTGTCGAAAACAGGATTTCTCCAACCTTTTATAGACGAAATAATTGTTTCCATTTGCAAATTTGCGCCTTTGACCAAGCGCATTTTCAGCGGAACGCCGCCATTTGCAACGCGCTTTTTGGCAAATTCCAAAAGTTCGGTCTGAAAATTCCATGCATCTGGCAAATACGCCTGCACCACAATCCCCGCTTCCAATTCTTTAAACTCGGGCAACGAAAGCGTGGCTTTAAATACATCAAGCGTCAGTTCGGTATCCTTATATTCCTCCATATCAAGATTTACAAACTTTGCACGCGGATTTCCATTTTCGTCAATGTATGGATTTTGCATTGCTGCGCGATAAATTTCGGACATCAGCGAAATCAAATCTTTTTTGTTTTGTTCGTAATTCAGCGGATTTATTTTTGCATAAATTCCTGATAATTTGATAGATATATAATTTATATCAGGCATCGTAAGCGCATGAAGATAATGGCGGAAACGATGTTCCGCTTCGCCGTTTCCAAGAACAACCTCGCCAAGCAGATTAACATTTTGACCGATTTTTTGCGATTTCCGCCCTGTCAGATGTTTGGTCAAAACGCTTTCTTTTTCATCAATAATAACGCTTGAAGTTTCGAGCCGCAGGCGTTTTTTGAAAATCGGCATGGCAATAAAATCAAACTTATATCCGATTATTGAAAACATTTTCATCAGGAAAGTGTCCGATTTTCCAAAAAATTCAGGTATGCCGTAGCGGTCAAGCAGAATTTTCATACGTTTGGACAAACGGCGGTTGTTGCGAATTTGCGAAGATTCGTCTAACATTTTGGACAACAACATTTTATCGTTGTCATTTTGCACCATTATTGCATACTTTTTCTGATTTTTGAGTTCTTCGGGCGTGATTTCGTTTTCTGCTTTGGTAAGAAAATCTTTTGCCCATTCAATAACTTCCAATGCTTTAATTTTTTCCATTTTATTGAAAATCAGTTATTTATATTAAAATTTTAAGGTTAAATTTCAGAGGTTAAAATTAATGATTTTTTTTTTAAATAATTAGAGTCTGTTTAAAAATTTTAGAAAATAATGCAAAACAGTGTTTCACGTCATTGCGACTGCGGCGAAAAGACGGAATAATCGTATAGGCGAAAAATTTTTCGCCTATACCAAACGCATTGTTAAAGCGAATCATGAGTTAAAATAAAAAAGTTAAGCATGCAATGGCGAGTTTTCCGAAACAATGTAACCATAAGCCATTGACAGAACGAACTTTAGAGGCATTTTGAATATTTGATTTTTCATTAAACCAGTTAAAAAAAGATTCAACAGGTTGTCGAACTTTAGAAACAGCAGCGGAAAAAATCTTATTGTAAGCCCAATCACGCTGTTTAATGCATTCAGGGGTATCTTTCAGGGTTTTTACAGGGGTAAAAAGTTCCAATTGGATGTATTGTTTTCGTAGTTCAAAATAATCTTTGTCAATATAAATTTTATCTGCAAAAACATCTGTATCTTGCAGATTATCAAGTCAATTCAATTCTCTGACAATAGATAAATCGCTTTGGGAAGCGGCAGAGAAATAAATTTTATTAGGAAAAGGAACAGTCCAAAAGCAAGCAAGTGAAATTTCAGACCATAATAGTACATTTTTTTGTAGAACAAAAATCTTTATCAACGCATTCCCGCGCAACTTTTGCGGTTCGATTCCGTTGTTTGCAAGTAACAATGCAGGCAATAATAAAACAGTTGATAAAGACGAGATTTTTACTCTTAATGCTGAGCCAATCCGTGAGCCTGCCGCTTATAACTGGTATGATGAAAAGGGAAATTTGATTTATGAGGGTGCAGATTTTACTACTTCGGTAGATATTGGTAAAAAATTCAAACTTGAGGTAGTCGCCCTTGCCGATGGTTACAAAGATTATGCAGAAGTTGAGGTCAAACTCAAGCCAAACTCAATAAAAAGCGTTTATCCCAATCCTGTAACAGATAATATTGTAAATATTGATTACCGCATCACAGATGCGGCAACTGCATATATTTCAGTAGCCAATTATTATTATCCTCAAATTTCCAATAATTATATTTTGAATGTTGAACACAATAAAATATCATTTAACACCAACGCCTTTCCGTCAGGAATTTATGTTGTAACACTGATTTGCGACGGCAAAGTTGCAGACTCGACATTTTTAATAAAACAGTAATTTTATTAACCGAATAAAGATTTTAGAAATTATAACACCCCGCAGCATTTGTAAAAGTGTTGCATGGTGAGTTTTTTGTGTTTAGTATTTGCAATACAAAAAATCATTTCATTCCGTACAGTTTCTGCAAATTTCAAACTGTTTTCGGTTAGAGAGAATTTTTTTGCGGAATGTGCGTGCCGCTTTGCCGTTAAAAATTTCTTTAAAATGATTTTTTTCTGTTTCGTTTGTTTTTTCAAATTTTCCAAAAACAAAATCAGCGTTTTTATCGTAGCAGCAGGGCAAAATTTTTCCATCGGCAGTAATTACCGCGCCTTCCCACAAACGCGGACAGCGATTGCGTAATTTATTTTTAATCACATATTTGCCGTCGGAGTTTTGGCAGTAGCGGCTGAATTTTTCATTTTTTGGCATTAACGGATTTCCATTTTCAAAATCGTAAAATTGCGCCGTTTTAAAAATAATATTATCGGCATTTAAAGTTTTTGCAAGTTGTTTCATTTGAGCAATTTGCGTTTCGGTTGTGCGCAGGAGCAAGCATTGAATTTCCACAAGCGGCGTTTGTTTGCGCAATTGACTTTTCCATTTTTCTATAAATTTTACTCCGTTAATCGCTTTTTCTATCAAGCCGCCAACGCGATATTGTTCATAAATTTCCTGCGTTGCCCCGTCGATAGAAATAATAATTTTGTCAAGTCCTGATTCTACTAATTCGCGTGCAGTTTGATTATCAAGCAGTTGCGCATTGGTAGAAGTCATTGTGAAAACGCGATTTGCATGGGCAAAAGCAATAATTTTCATCAAATTTTTGTTTGTCAGCGGCTCGCCCTGAAAATAAAAAATGGCATATAATAAATTGGTTTTCAATTCATTAAAAATATTTTTAAATAAATCAAAATCCATTGTTTCGCTTTTTTGATTTTTGTTTGCACGCATTCCCACAGGGCATTCTGGGCAACGTAAATTGCAAAAATTTGACGGCTCAAAAGAGGCAGAAACAGGCATTACATCGTATTTTGTCATTATTTTAAAAAAAGACAAAAAATACGACAGTTTGATTTTTAAATAATTTATAATTTTTTTAAGGGAAAAACATTTAATTATTAAAAATAATTGCAAAAAAACAAACAATATTTTTTTCATTTGAAAATTTATAATTTTTGCAAAGTTAATTCTTTTTTGTTTTATAAAAAAAATCGTATTTTTGCAAAGTTAAAATCTTAAATCTCAAACTTTATACATAAAATAAATGAAAAGCAGCAGACAAATTATGTTTCCTTATGTTTCTGATGCAGATTGGAACGATTGGCATTGGCAAGTGCGCAACCGAATTGAAACATTGGAACAGTTAAAAGAGCATATCACTCTTACGCCAGCGGAAGAAAACGGCGTAAAAGAGAGTTTGAAAACCTTGCGTATGGCGATTACGCCCTATTATTTGACGCTGATTGACACAGAAAATCCCAATTGCCCTGTGCGTAAGCAGGCAATTCCCACCGCTGCCGAAACGCATAATTCCCTTGCCGACCTGCTTGACCCATTGCACGAAGATACCGACTCGCCTACGCCCGGACTAACGCACCGTTACCCCGATCGCGTGCTTTTCCTTATCACAGATATGTGTTCGATGTATTGCCGCCATTGCACGCGCCGCCGTTTTGCAGGACAAAAAGACGCTGCCTACGAAAGCGATAATATCGAAAAAGGCATTGAATATATCGCCAGTACACCGCAAGTACGCGATGTGCTGCTTTCAGGCGGCGATGCGTTGATGATTTCAGACGACAGACTGGAACATATAATTCAACGGCTGCGTGAAATTCCGCACGTGGAAATTATTCGCATTGGAACGCGCACGCCTGTGGTTTGTCCCCAAAGGATAACCGACAATCTGGTAAATATGCTCAAAAAATATCACCCGATTTGGATAAATACGCATTTTAATCATTCGCAGGAAATTACGCCCGAAAGCCGTGCAGCGTGCGAAAAAATGGCTGACGCAGGCATTCCTCTGGGAAATCAATCTGTGCTTTTGCGCGGAATAAATGATAATGTGCAGATTATGAAAGATTTAGTTCATAATCTGGCAAAAATTCGCGTGCGTCCTTATTATATATATCAGTGCGATTTGTCGATGGGTTTGGAGCATTTTCGCACGCCTGTTGCAAAAGGAATTGAAATTATTGAAAATTTACGCGGACATACTTCGGGCTACTGCGTGCCGACTTTTGTGGTTGATGCACCGGGCGGTGGCGGAAAAATTCCTGTGATGCCTACTTATCTGATTTCGCAAAGTCCGCAAAAAGTTGTGTTGCGCAATTATGAAGGCGTAATTACAACTTACACGCAACCAACAGATTATCAAGAAAATAACTTTTGCAAAATTGACGAAACAGACGGAGTGGCTGCATTGCTTGCAAGCAAACAACTTTCCATTGAGCCAAAGGAACTGAAACGCGAAATTAGAATGAAAAAATAAAATAATTTGAATCTGAAAATGAATAATGATTTGGAACGCATATCGGCTCAATCGCAAAAATTTAAGCAGAAAAAAGCAGGCTGGAAATATTTGTTGCTTGCTTTGGGTGCATTTGCAGGATTGGGAATAGAAGCGTTGTATGCGTTTGTGTTAGAACCGTTGATTTACGGCAGGCAATTACAAGATTTTACCATAATGCAAAACATATCACATTGGATTCTGACTTGCATAACATGGGGATTGATAGCGTTTTTGCTAATTTATTTGGCAAAAAAGAAAACTAATTTTGATGTTTTTACAAAAACAGAAAAACTTAAAGTTTGGCAATGGATTGCTGTGGCAGTTTTGGTTATTTGTGCATTTATTTTAAGTTGTGTAAATTGGAACGGATGCAAGGTTATAAAAGAGTTCCAATTCAATGGATTGCTCAAATTTATATTTCAATATATTTACTATATGTTTGAAACTTTGCTATTTACATTAATTATTGTATTTGGGCAAAAAGCATTTGAACAATGGACTGAAAAGAAAAATATTCCGTATGGCGGAATATTTTGCGCAATGACGTGGGGATTAGTCCATGTTTTGACCAAAAGCAGTTTGAGTACAGGATTGTATTCGGCATTAATTGGATTTCTGTTTGGCGTGGTTTATTTGCTGACAAACAGAGATATAAAGAAAACATATATAATTTCGTACATTATGTTTGTATTGTAAAAATTATAATTTATTGAATAGAAATTTTGGAAAATAAGATTTTAAATGTATGAAATAAACGGAAACAGACAAAAATATTTGTAAAAAAAATGGAAACGAGGATTGATAAATATCTTTGGGCGATGCGGCTTTTCAAAACGCGAACTTTAGCGGCTGAAGCCTGTAAAAAAGGACGAATTTTTATAAAAAATGTCGCTGTAAAGCCATCGCGAATGATAAAAACAGGCGATGTGATTGGAGTAAGAAAAAATCCGATAATGTATTCTTTTGAAGTACTGCAACTCACCGAAAATCGCCTCAACGCAAAACTCGTTCCCGAATATATGCGCAATGTAACCGCGCCCGACCAGTTGGAAATCATTGAACTCGGCAAACTTGCAGGCAATACACAACGCGCACGCGGAACAGGTCGCCCAACAAAAAAAGAACGCCGCGACCTTGACGATTTTTTTGAGCCAATATTTTTTGAAGAAGAAGAATTTGAAAACTGAAATTTTAAATTAAAAGAAAATATAAAATGCAAAACATACCATTATTAAACGACTCTGCAATTTTTCCCACAGACGAAATTTTGCAAAAATTTCTCGGCACAAGTTACGCTGCTTTTGCTGAAATGTCAGCAAATTTAACTGAAAATTACGGGTTGAATTTTGAATGGAAATATTACCGCGACAGCAAAGCGTGGCTTTGCAAAGTTGCATACAAAAAGAAAACAGTGTTCTGGCTTTCGGCGTGGAGCGAATTTTTCCGTGCAAGTTTTTTCTTTTTAGACAGGCATTTGGAAGGCATTGCCGCACTCGAAATTGATGAAAACGCTTTTATTGTTGAAAAAGAATGGGGGAAAATGATTCCGCTGATTTTTGATATTTCCGAAAAAGAACAACTGCCAAGTTTATATAAAATTGTAGAATTTAAGAAAAATTGTAAATAAAACACTAAAAAAATTAATAATATGAAAGGAATTGTACTTGCAGGCGGCTCTGGAACGCGCCTGTATCCCGTTACAAAAAGTATTTCAAAACAGATTATCCCTGTTTATGACAAACCGATGATTTATTATCCGCTTTCGGTGCTGTTGCTTGCGGGAATTCGCGAGATTTTGATTATCTCAACTCCCACAGATATTGTGCTTTACGAGCGTTTGCTCGGCGATGGCTCGGATTTTGGAATCAGCATTGAGTATGCCATTCAGCCTTCGCCCGACGGACTTGCGCAGGCGTTTATCATTGGCGAAAAATTTATTGGCGTAGACAGCGTTTGTATGGTGCTTGGCGACAATATTTTTTACGGTTATGATTTTTCGCGTATTTTACGTCAGGCGGCTACGCTCACAGACGGCGCAATAGTTTTTGGTTATTATGTCAATGACCCTGAACGCTATGGCGTAGCGGAATTTGATGCCGAAGGAAAAGTTTTGTCGCTGGAAGAAAAACCTGCAAATCCGAAATCAAATTATGCGGTAACAGGGCTGTATTTCTATGGAAATGACGTAGTTAGCAAAGCAAAATGTCTGAAACCGTCTGCTCGCGGCGAGTTGGAAATTACAGACTTAAATCGTTTGTATTTGGAAGAAAATCGTTTGAATTTGAAGTTAATGGGGCGCGGAATGGCTTGGTTGGACACAGGAACGCACGATTCATTGCTTGAAGCGGCAAATTTTATTGCCACAATTCAAAACAGACAAGGGTTGCAAATCGCCTGTTTAGAAGAAATTGCGTTCAGAAACGGTTATATCTCAAAGGAAAAACTTTTGAAAGTTGCAGAACCAATGAAAAAGAATTTTTACGGACAATATTTAATAAAAATTGCCAATGAGTGATTTGTAGGGCAATTTTTTTAACCATCTTGCAGAATTTGCAATTCTGAAAACGAAAACACCCAAAAACCCCAATTATCCTTTGGAAATGAGGGGAAACAGGGTTATTGCCTGCTTTGTGTTAAGATTTAAGCGTTTTGTATTTCCTGTAATTTTTTTTCCAGCTATTCAATGTATTTGCGTTGCGTTTCGAGCAGGTATTCAGGTACGGAATAAATATTGTTTGTGCCTTGATAATGTACAATGGAACTATCTTTACATATAAATACCTGAGTTTCTTCGGCTTCGTATATATCTTCTACCCGCACATCAAACATTTCAGCAAGTTTTTCCCATTCGCGCCAGCTGATTTTTACCTGTCATTTTTCACGGCGATTATAATTAGAGACATCCATATTCAACTTTTCTGCAACTGCAAGTTGTGATAAACCTTTGACTTTGCGGATTTCGAGCAATTTGAGTTTTGCCATATTATTATTTTTTTGAGTGCGCACATTCAAGTAACAAATGCAACATTTTGATTATGCAAAATAAACCCGTTGGCGGAATTAAAAAAGCGCATATTTAAGTTGTCCAATAGGTCTGTTATTCATTTTGTTTAAGTATTGTAATGCTGTAACCGCTGTAAT